>Ga0137412_10000161_pt1 | contig 42148 bp, 40 predicted proteins | sample CZODoug2_1_16fun_FD_122160 | JGI IMG/M metagenome (GOLD analysis project Ga0137412, IMG submission 122160) | Vadose zone soil fungal communities from Angelo Coast Range Reserve, California, USA - CZODoug2_1_16fungal (Hybrid Assembly) | ecosystem: Environmental > Terrestrial > Soil > Vadose zone...
CGTAAGAATGCCGCCCTCGCCAGCGGTCATATTCTTGGATGCTTGGAACGAAAAGCTACCGAACGCGCCCACCGATCCGACCCGCCGGTCCAGCCAGCTCGCGCCATGCGCCTGTGCCGCGTCTTCGACAATCGCAATTCCGTGCCGCTGCGCGATGTCGGTCAGCCGCTCCATGTCGGCCGGCTGGCCGCCCATGTGTACGGGGATGACGGCCCGGGTACGGTCCGTAATTGCATCCTCGACGGCCTTTGGGTCGATGCAAGCGGTGTTGATGTCAATATCGACAAAAATGGGCAACGCATTTACCGTGAGCACCGCCGATGCCGTTGCGAAGAACGTATACGCCGGGACGATTACCTCGTCGCCGCTTCCGATGCCGAGCGCCAGGAGCGCAATCTGTAGCGAGACCGTGCCGTTGTTGACTGCGATGGCATTCGCCGAGTCTTGATACCGCGCGAAGCTTTGCTCGAACTCGACCTTCAACGGTCCGTTGACATCGCCCCATGTTCCGGCTCGAACCGCATCTGTAATCGCGTGCACGGCGTCGTCGGTGATCGGCGGCCAGGACGGGAACGGGCGCGAACGCAGTGCCTGTCCACCTAGCAGGGCTGGTTGCATCGTGTCCTCTCACTTGTTTTAATGCGGCGGTCGTGGCCAGATAGTATGAGATGATAATATCGCCGTCGACACTATCGTAAGGTCGCGTACGGTCAATGAATTATGATGTCGTAGTATCTCGACGTGACCGACAAAGACTCGATCGATCGCCATGTCGCCCGGTGGAAGCGAGAGGTGCCGGGCCTCGATCCGACGGTCGAGGGCGCGGTGGTCCGTATGCAGCTGCTCGTCCGCCGGCTCTACCGCATCAAGGCCGAGGCGGTCGCCGCGCACGGGCTGAAGGGCTTCGAGTACGACATCATCTGGCATCTGCGCGCGCTCGGCTCGCCGTACCAGGCGACGCCGACGCTGATCGCCGAGCGGGTCGACACCCACCCGGCGACGCTCACCAGCCGGCTCGACCGGCTCGAGGCGGCCGGCTACATATCCCGCGTGTATGACCCGACCGACCGCCGGCGCCTGCTGGTCGAGCTGAACCGCAAGGCGCATGCGGTGCTGGATGCGTCGATCGGTGCCGAGCTCGCCGCGGAACAGGCGCTGCTCGGGGCACTCAACCGCGCCGAGCGCCGCCAACTCTCAGACCTGCTTCGCAAACTCGTACTCGCCGCGGAATCCGACGGCACGCATCTGCTCGTCGCCGGTGACGAGTAGTGCGCGATGCCTTGGCTGGCACGCGGTACTAGATTCACGGAACTATGGACTATGCGAGCCCGCACTCGTGGCAGGAGTTGGCCGAGCTGCTGCGTACGCGGTTCATTCCGGCGGCGGCAGATGAGTGCAATCACGTCGAATGCGAGTTGGGTTGGTCCTGGGATCCGGTGCTGCCGGATTATGACGCCTGGCTGGTGATCGCCGGGCGTGGGCGCGGCAGGGTGGGTGATGAGGCATGGGCGCTGGGCCCGGGCAGTCTCGTCGTCCTGCGGCCAGGCGACGTGGGTTCGTTCCGGCAGGATCCTGCGGACCGTCTCATCGTGGTGTCCTGCCATTTCGATTTCGTCGCTCCGGGTGGGACCGAGCGCGTCGCGGTGCCATCGGAGTGGCTGCCGTCCCGGCATATCCCGGTCCCCAATCCGGCACAGCTGATTGACTCGATGCTGCGGATGGTTCGCATGGGGCGCGATCCGCATCCGCTTCGGCGCGCCGAGCGATCCGGGTGGTTCGTCAGTGTCCTGGCCGAAATCTACCGACAGGACGCCCGGGCGGCCGGTTCGCCGGTGGACGTGCTGGATCAGCGGGTGCAGGAGGTCATCGACCACGTGCGGAGCCAGCTCAGCCACCGCCCGACGTTGGCCGAGGCCGCCACCATCGCCGGTTTGTCGCCGGCGCACCTGAGCAGGCTCTTCTCCCAACAGTTGGGCATGAGTTTTCGGCAGTTTGTTCTCGAGGCCCGGCTGGATCGGGCCCGGCATCTTCTTACCGAGACGGGTATGAGTGTCGGTGAGGTCGCGCGGGCGCTCGGCTATCAGGATGTGTTTCTTTTCAGCCGACAGATCCGCGATCGGTTCGGGCAACCGCCGAGCCGATTGCGCGGCTGATGGGCGTCGTCGACATGCCGTTTGGTGCAACAATTCGACGGGTCGCCCCATATGTTTCGGGTACGTCGACGCCTAGCTTGGTTGGTGGATCGAGTCCGACGAGCTGAGAAATGGGACTGAGCATGGTCACGGTGCAGAGCGATCAGACTGACGCCGGCAGGAATTACCCCGAGAATCTGTATCGGTCCGACAATCGCGCGACCTTACTGCCCACTGTGGACGATATCGACGAGGCCGCGGTCAATCGTTACCATGCCGACGGATACGTGGCCGTGGGAACCCTGTTCGACCCGGCCCGGATAGACGCCGCGCTGACCGGTCTGGACTCGCTGCTGCTGGATCCGCGCGGTGCCGGAATCGAATTCGAGTTGGGGGTCGGCGACCGCCTGGCCGATCTGGATGCCGAGGCGCGAATGAACGTGGTGCGTAAGTTCATGTGGTTTGCCGACCATGATGAACGACTGCGCACGCTCGCTCGGGACCCCGTACTCATGGACGTGGCGCGCAGGCTTATCGGCGACCAGGACATTGCCCTTATTCAGGATATGGCGTTGCTGAAACCACCAGGCGGTGGCCGGGAGAAGCCGTGGCACCAGGATAATGCCTATTTCAATATCGAGCCAGGCACACCCATAGTCGGGGTGTGGATCGCGCTCGATGACGCGACACCCGAGAACGGCTGCATGCACGTGCTGCCCGGCTCGCACCGCGAAGGACCGGTATTGCATTTCCAACGCCGGGACTGGCAGATCTGCGACTCCGATGTGCAGGTCTGGCGTGATCTGGTCGTGCCGCTCCCGGCCGGTGGAGCCCTGTTCTTCGACGGGTTGATCCACCACGGGACTCCGGCGAATCGCACCAATCGGCGACGCCGCGCCGTGCAGTTTCACTACGCTCCCGCGACCGCGGTGCGGGTCACCGATGAACGACGGATGGAGCTGTTCGGCAGCGAGGGCAAGAACGTGAGCTGCTGAAGCACCCACAAACGGCAGGTTTGAGAAGATCGCCGCTCATTCTCATAGCTGGCACATAGCTGGCATCCAGCTTTCCTTCAGGTAACTGCTGTCTGCTGACGTCATCACTTTCGAGGGGACGTCATGAGCAGGCATCGCCACATCGCGGAAACCGCTGCCAGCGGCGGCTATTGGCTTCACCGTGGCAGCGAAGACGTACGCGGGTGAGCCGATCTCGCCTCGCCGTTGGTTCACAGGATGAGGCGTACGGGCGGGTCCTCATCGCCGATCACGAGACCTCGATCACCGATCTGGTCGCTACCGCGCTACGTTTCGTAGGGTTCGATACCCGGGTCGCGCGTACAGGTGCCGAGGCGCTCGTTCTGCTGCCGAAATTCCGGCCGCATTTGGTCGTGCTCGACGTCGCGCTGCCGGACCTCGACGGGTTCGAGGTATGTCGGCGGATCCGTCGACAGTACGAACACGTCAGCGTGGTATTTCTCACGGATCGCACGATCCGCGACGATGCCGTGGCCGCACTGTCCGCCGGTGGCGACGATTGCATCAGCGAACCATTCAGCCTCGATGAGCTGGTGGCTCGAATTCAGGCCGTGTTGAGGCGTAATGCCGCGGCGCAGATCGCGCTCGAGACACCGGTCAACGCCGAGTCAGTGCTCCGACTCGCCGACCTCGAGTTGGACCGGGACCGGCGGGAGGTCCGGCGCGCAAACACCATTATCGACCTGTCACCGACCGAGTTCGCGCTGCTGCGTTTCCTCTTGGAGAACAGCGGTCAAGTTGTTACCAGGCCGCAGATCCTGGCACATGTGTGGAGTTACGAATTTCATGGAGACGCCAGGATCGTCGAAAGCTACATCTCGTTTCTGCGGAAGAAGATCGACCGCTTCCAGCCACCTTTGATCCAGACGTTACGCGGCGTCGGGTACAGCCTTCGCCTCGGACCAGAGGCGATATCGGAAGGAACAAAATGAATATGAAGTTGGGTCGGCTGAGGGCGCACCCTTGGCGGACCGGATTCGTCGTCGTGCTGGTACTGGCCGGTGCCGGCACAGCGGGGTATTTCGCCGCGACCAGTGACGGCGCAGGTGCGGCCACGCCCGCGATCTCCACCACGACGCAGACCGTCAGCACCGGCACCGTGAAGCAGAGCGTTTCCGCTACCGGGACGTTGGCGCCCGCGGAGGAGGAAAACCTCAACTTCTCGGTTTCCGGCGAGGTGACGGCGGTATCCGTCGCCGAAGGACAGACGGTGAAAAAGGGTCAGACGCTCGCGACGATCAACTCCGCCGCGCTCTCCGCCGCGGTGGCGCAGGCCGAGGTCACCGTGGCCAACGACCAGGCGAAGGTGGATGACGACGCCACCAACGACGCCACAGATACGCAAACCACTGCGGACAAGGCAGCGCTGACCGCCGCGACTAATCAGCTGACATCGGCCAAGAGCCAGCTCGCGGCGGCCACCCTGACCTCGCCGATCGCCGGCGTGGTCGCCCAGCTGAATCTCACCGTCGGCCAGTCGGTATCGGGCACCAGCTCATCCAATTCCAGTAGCTCCGGCTCGGGTTCGGGTTCGAGTTCCGGTACGGGTGGCGGTTCGAATGCCGCCGGCGGCTCCAGCTCGACGTCGTCGAGCAGCAGCGCCTCCACGAGCCCGGAGATCCTGGTGATCAGTACCAAATCATGGGTGGTCAATGCCACCGTGGACGACACCTCGGTAGGTCTGATCAAGGCGGGCAATCAAGCGCAGCTGACCGTCACCGGCTCCACCGCCCAGGTCTATGGCACGATCTCCTCGATCGGCCTGGTCTCCTCGTCCACGTCCGGCATCGCCAGTTATCCGGTGCTCATCGGGGTTACCGGTTCGCCGACCGGAATGCACGACGGTGCCAGCGTTACCGCAACGCTGATCTACAAGCAGCTCAGCAATGTCACGGTTATCCCGACCACGGCCCTGCACCGCAACTCCGCGGGTGGGCAGTACGTCGAGAAGATTGGCAACGGTAAGACCGTACAGACAACGGTGCAGGTCGGAATTTCCGCGGGCGGCCAGACCCAGATCATCTCCGGGCTCTCGACGGGCGACAAAATCACCGTGCCGCAATTGCAGACCGGTAGCGGAGCGGGTGGCCGCGCCGGTGGCGGTACCTCCGGTGGCGGAACGGGTACCGGTGGACAGCTGCCTGGTGGGTTTGGCGGCGGGTTCGGTGGCGGTCAGGGCGGTCGCGGTGGTCTCGGTGGCTAGCGCGCCAATGCTGGAATCCGCGGCACACGCCGCCGCGGACGAGCTGCCGGTAATCGAACTCAACGACGTGCGCAAGGTCTATAGCACGGGACAATTCCACGTCGAGGCGCTGCGCGGAGTGTCACTCTCGATACCGCAAGGCGAGTATGTGGCGATTATGGGTCCTTCGGGTTCGGGAAAATCGACGCTCATGAATATCCTCGGCTGCCTCGATGTATTGACGTCCGGTCGCTATCTGCTTGCCGGCGAGGACGTCAGCATGATGGATGAGGTCGACCTCGCGGACGTACGCAACCGCCAGATCGGTTTCGTCTTTCAGCATTTCAATCTGCTGCCGTCGCTAACCGCAATGCGAAATGTCGAGATGCCACTCGCGTATGCCGGTGTGCCGCGCGAACGTCGACGGCAGGAGGCGCAGATCGCGTTGGAGCGGGTCGGATTGGGAGATCGGGTGGATCACCGACCCGGTGAATTGTCGGGCGGTCAGCAGCAGCGTGCCGCGGTGGCGCGGGCGCTGGTCGGGGACCCGGCCCTGGTGCTCGCCGATGAGCCCACCGGAAACCTTGACTCGTCGGCGACCGCGGACGTGTTGGACCTGTTTGACGAACTGCACCAGCAGCGCCGCACCGTCGTACTGATCACGCATGAGGCCGACGTAGCCAAGCGGGCGAATCGGATCATCCGCGTCAGCGACGGCGCGGTGGCATCGGACGAGTCCGGCGCGGACAGGAGAATTCAATGACCTGGCCGGACATTCTCAGGAACAGCTGGGATGCCATTCGCAACCACAAGCTGCGGTCGACATTAACCTCCTTGGGCATTCTGATCGGCATCGCCGCAGTGGTGCTCACCGTCGGGTTGGGGCAGGGCGCGCAGCAGCAGGTGGCGAAGCAGCTGTCCTCCCTGGGCGGCAACCTGTTGATCATCTCGCCGGGCAGCGCCACGACCGGCGGCGTGCGCGGCGGCTTCGGCTCGGCCTCGACACTGACCATGGCCGACGCGACCGCGTTGTCCTCCAAAACCGCGGCCCCCGACATCGGCGGCGTGGCGCCCGTTCTGCAGAGCAGCAACCAGTCTCTCGTCAACGGCGCGACCAACTGGACGACGACAGCTGTGGGCTCGACCCCGCAGTGGCTGTCGGTCCGCGGCCGGAGTCTCTCCTCGGGCCGCTTTATCAACAGCTCCGACGAGTCGAAGGCCGCCGCGGTAACGGTATTGGCATCGGATACGGCGAGTGAGTTATTCGGCCCGCTGGACCCGGTAGGTCGCAGTGTCACCATTAGCGGCGTCCCGTACGAGGTAATCGGTGTGCTGACATCCGCGGGATCGGATTCGACCACCAACCTCGACGATCAGGCGATCGTGCCGCTCACCACGGCGGCGGAGCGGATCGTCGGCGGTACGAATCGCACCTCGGTGCAAAACATCTACGTGAAAGCCGCCGCGCCGGACCAGCTCAGTGCCGCCTATCAGGAGGCGACCACGATCTTGCAGGGCCGGCATGCGATCACCGCATCGTCCACATCGGACTTCTCGATTACGACCCAGCAGTCGGTGCTCAGTACGACCTCGTCGGTCAACGACACGCTGACTGTCCTGCTGATCTGCGTCGCGGCGCTGACGTTGATTGTCGGCGGAATCGGGGTCATGAACATCATGCTGGTATCGGTGAAGGAACGTACCCGTGAAATCGGTCTGCGTAAGGCGCTCGGCGGCACCCCGGCGATGATCCGGCGGCAGTTCATCTCTGAGGCTTCGATGCTCGGTCTCACCGGGGGACTGCTCGGTGTCGCGTTCGGTGTGGGTGGGGCGCTGATCCTGCCGCATTTCATCTCGAACCCGATCACCGTGTCACTGCCGTGGGTCGCGATCGCTATCACGGTGGCTATCGCGATCGGCGTCGGATTCGGGGTCTATCCCGCGGGGCGTGCGGCGAAGTTGTCGCCCATTGATGCACTGCGCAGCGAATAACACAATCCATCAATAAACAAAGGACTTGCTCATGATCGACCGGTTGCCCAGGCCCGGTTCCACCTCGGTTCGCCCGGCTCTTATTGCCACCGCATTTCTGGCGATGCTCACGCTCGGCGCGTGCGGCAGTTCATCGAGTGGCGCATCTTCCAGTGGCGGCGCGTCTACGTCGCCATCCGGGGCGGGAGCCTCGGGGGCCGGCGGCAGCCGCGCCGGCGGCCCGGCTGCCGCCGGCACGATCGCCGCGATGTCGGGCACCACGATGCAGGTGCAGAGCCAGCAGAACGGTCAGGTGGCCGTCTCGTGGACGTCGTCGACCAAATTCAGCCACATGGTGTCCACCACGCTTTCGGCGATAAAGGCCGGCGACTGTGTCCTCGCGACCGCGCCGACGGGTACCTCGGCGTCGGCAAGTTCGTTCACCGCACAGACGCTGCTTGTGAGTGCGCCGGTGAATGGGGCGTGCAGTGGCGGTTTTGGCGGGGGCGGAAATGGACAGCGACCCGCCGGCGCCGGCGGCAATTCGCCGCGCCCCTCCGGTCGTCCCTCGGGTGCGCCCGGTGGCGGCGGATTCGGCACGGTGGCCAGCGGCAAGGTCAGTACGGTCTCCGGATCGACGCTGATCGTTGCGGCGCAGCAGCGCGGTTCGGGCAGCACCACGACCAAGAATGTGACGGTCACCGTCGGCTCGAGTACCAAGGCCACCACGGGTGCCGCCACGACGTCGAGCTCGCTGAAGGTCGGCAAATGCGTGACCGCTCAGGGCAAAGCCGACTCAACCGGAACGGTTGCGGCAACCACCGTGACGATCAGCGATGCCACCAACGGACAATGCACCAGCGGCTTCGGACGCGGGGCGGCCAACGGTGGCTGAGGATTCCCAGTCTCGCCGGTCGCAGCGCAGGAGTGCCCGCCGGCGCCGTGGCGTCATTGTCGGCGCCGTGACGGTGGTGGTCGCCGGCGGCGGGGCGGTCGCTATTGCCGCAACCAGCGGCGATGGCACCACGCGGCGGATCGCCACCGTCAACTACGAATCGGTGACGCAGACGATCGACTCATCCGGCTCGATCGCCTCCTCGGAGAAAGCGACCCCATCGTTTTCGGTGTCGGGAACGGTGAAATCGGTCGAGGTTAAGGTCGGCGACAAGGTCAGCAAGGGACAGGCCCTGGCACGCTTGGACACCACGTCATTGAAGGCGGCGATCTACACCAGCGCGTCCACATTGGCCACCGCGAAACAACTCCTTGAGACCGACGAAACCGGCCAGACGAGCACCGGTTCGTCCGCGTCCGGGACAGGGACCGGCACCGGGACCGCGACCCCGTCCTCGTACGACACCTCAACGGGCAGTAACTCCGCGAGCGTGCAGACCGTCGCTGATCTGGAAACTGTCGGCACCGGCTCCAGCAGCCTCACCGCGCTTGTCAAGCAAATCATCGCGGCTCAGGCCGCTGTGGTAGGCGGGCAGCGGAAGGTGGATGCCGCGCAGACCGCGGTCGACACCGCGCAAAAGGTGGTGAATGCCGACGTCACGCAAAATACAAAATTCCGCGACGCACAGCAGACCGCATGCGCAGTCACGACAGATCCGCCGCCCCCCGCCAGCTCGACGGCGTCAACCGGGCCGACCGGCACGCCACCGTCGTCGCAACCCACCGACGGACCTACCACGCAGCCCACGGATCCGCCGCCGCCCCCGGTGTCGGCGGCGTGCGCCAGCGCAATGGCAAACTACGAAGCATTCGCGGGCACACTGTCGACCGACACAACGACCGTAAATGGCACGGTCACCGCACAGGACACCGCCCTGGACGCGTTGCAAACCGGGATAGGCACGCTGGACAAACTCATCGGCAAACTGCAGGCGACCGCATCGAGCGGCGGATCCACTGGCGGCGGTGGCTCCGGAACGACGACGAAGCCCGGCAGCGGCTCTGGTTCTGGAACGACAAAGTCCGGTAGCGGTTCTGGCTCCGGAACGACAAAGTCCGGTGCCGGCTCTGGCTCCGGTACGTCGGGTCAGGGCAATTCGGGTACGTCGAACTCGGCGCCGCCGAATCAGGGCAATTCCGGTGGCTCGGCATCGGGTCAGGGCAATTCGGGGACGGCGAACTCCGGTCAGTCAAACTCTGGATCGGCAAACTCCGGCCAATCGGGTTCCGGATCGGCAAACTCCGGCCAATCGAGCCAGGCTGCCGCGGTGCCGGCCAGCGCGGCTCAGCTCGCCGCCGACCAGGCCGCGATCGACTCGGCTCAGGCCGGGTTGGGCGTCGCCCAGCAAAACCTGGCGGCGGCGACGTTGACCAGCCCCATGTCCGGAAGCGTCGCCGCGGTTGGCCTGACTTCCGGCACCTCGGCAAGCGGGCAGACGATCACCATTGTCGGCACCGGCGTGCAGTCGGCCGACGTTGCGGTTTCGCTCGGCGAAATCGATCTGGTGAAGGTCGGCGAGCCCGCTACTGTCGCGGCCGACGGGGTCACGACGAAACTGCACGGCACGGTGCGTTCGGTCGGCATCCTGAGCACCACGTCGGGTTCGAGCACGACCTTCCCGGTCACCATTGACCTGGACGCCGACAGCCCCGCGGTCTCCGACGGGACCGGGGCGGATGTGGTCATCACCGGCAGCACGGCCAACCACGTGCTGGCCGTACCCAATTCGGCGATTCACACGACCGTCAATGGGCGGCACAGCGTCACCGTCGTCGACGGCAACAAAACCTCGACCGTGGCGGTGACCATAGGCACGCAGGGCAGCGATCGCACCCAGATCAAGAGCGGGCTCAAGGCCGGCGACAAGGTCATGCTGGCCGATCTCTCCCAACCGCTGCCCAGTAGCAGCACCAGCAGCAATACCGGCACCCTCCGCTTCCCGGCCGGGTTCGGCGGCGGCCAGGGCGTCAGAGGTGGGGGCTGACATACGTCCGCGATCGCCTACTCGGGCAGGCGCTGCTCCTCGATCCCTGGCATGATCGTCTGCTGAAAGCCTTCATCGACGCGGAAACGCAAACCCGGCTGGTCAGCGGGCACACCGGTCAGCGTGAGATGGAAGTCGTGTACGTATTCGAAGTGCCCATTGGATCCGACACGGAACGGCTGGTCGTGGCCCGGATAGATAACGTCGCCGATCGTGAGAAGTTTGTCGATCGTAGCGCTGGCGAGCTCGTCGTTCCAGAACACCAGCGCGTTACGGCGTTCCCGCGCAACGGTGCTGTTCTGGATGGAGTCACCGGCGAGCACGGCGATTCCGTCATTGTCGGCCACGGTAACCGCGATCGTGCCGGCTGAATGCCCTGGTGCGTCGACGATCTCCACGCCGGGAATGAGCCTGACGCCCTCCTCTACCTCACGGACCCGGTGGTCGAATCGGCCGACCACCGAGTCGATCCATTCGGGGCAGGCGAAGTCGTTACGATGCGGCTGACGCAGATAACGGCGCTCGTTCTTGTGCAACACGATTTCGGCCCGGTCGAAGATGTCAATGTTTTCGATGTGGTCCCAATGTGCGTGGGTGCACACGACGATGTCGATATCCGACCGGCTGAGACCGCGTTGCTGCAGGGCGGAATCCAGATCTGTCCGACGGCCGGTGTGACCGGTGTCGACCACGATTCGTTTGACCACGCCGTGCTCGTCCGGCCCTTCGATGAGATTGACCGCGCAGAACGCGATCGAGCCCTGGTCGGTGCCGAGCCGGTATCCCTCGAGCAGCGTATCGACCGCCGGTCTGGTCAGTTCCATGTCGGTCCTCCACATCCACCTGTTCCGGGTCAGCGCGGCGCCCGGGGTCTTCAGCCTTTCACAGCGCCGAAGGTGAATCCGCGCACGACGTGCTTCTGCACGGCGACGGTGAAAACGATGATCGGCAGCACGACCGTGGTGGCTGCGGCGTAGAGCTTGCCCCAGTTGATGCCGCGGTCGCTGATGAGGGTGGCCACGATCCCGGCCGGCGCGGTGCGGTTGCTGGTCGTCAGAAACACGGCGAAGAGCAGCTCGTTCCAGCCCCAGATGACGACGAAGATCGCGGCCGCGGCCATGCCGGCTCGCAGCACCGGCATGATTACGGCGACGAGGGTTCGCACGTGTCCGGCGCCGTCCACGCGGGCGCTTTCGTAGAGTTCGCGGGGGATCTGGACCATGAACCCGCGTAGCAGCCAGATTGTGAACGGAATATTCATTGCGGTGTAGGTGAAGATCAGGGCCGTTGGCGTGTCCAGCAGGTTGAGGTTGTGCCACAACTCGAAGAGCGGCACCACCACGACAATGGGCGGCAGCATTGAGCCGAGCAGGATGAGAACGAGCCACAGGTTACGTCGTTTGATCGGGAGGAATGTGAGCGCGTAACCGGCGGGCACGCTGACCGCTATTACCAACACGGCCGTGGCCACCGTGACCAGCAGGCTCGTCAGCACATACCGGCCGAAATGCGCGCCGTTGGCCGTGGAGAACAGGTCCCGGTAGCTGCGCACGGTGGCCGAGAAGAACCACTTGGGCGGTATCGCGAATACGTCCTGCGGCGGCTTGATCGACTGCAGCAGCATCCACACCACAGGCGCCAGACTGATGACCACCCATGCGATCACCACGACGTAGGCGAGGACGCGGCCGCGGCGGCCGCGGTGTGATATACCGACGCTGGTTGCCATCGGGCTCCTCACTGTCGTTGCAGTCGCATGAGTCGGACGATCGACCCGCTGACGATGAGCGTGAGCAGCAGGAACACGACCGCCTCGGTCGCGGCATAACTGGTGTATTGGCCGACGTACATGTCGGTGTAGATCTGCATGCTCGTCACATTGGTGGCGTTACCCGGACCGCCATTGGTGAGGGTGAAGACCGTGTCGAAGGTACGAAACAGGTCGATGACGCGGAATAGCACAGTCACCAGAATGAGCGGCACGAGCAACGGGATCTGCACGTGCAGCAGCTTCTGCCAGCCGTTTGCACCGTCGAGCTCGGTGGCCTCCATTACTTCCGGCGACAGCGCCAGTAAACCGGCGCTGAGGATCAGGACGAAAAATGGCGTGCTGCGCCAAACATCGGTGAGCACGAGCGCCGCAAGCGACGAGCCGCTGCTGGCGAGCCACGGCCGCGGGCCGATGCCGACGAGACCGATCAGATAGTTGATGAGCCCGAAGTTGTAATTGAGCAGATTGCGGAAATTGATGGCGGCCACTGACGGCGTCAACATCGTCGGTATGAGAATGAGCGTCCGCAACAGGCCGCCGCCGCGGACGATCCGCGCCATCAACAATGCCAGCCCGAAACCGACGATGAACTCGATGACCAACGACATAATCGAGTATTTGACGGTAACCCAGACACTGCGCCAGAAGTCAGAGTCGGAGAGTACGGCCTTGTAGTTGGTGAAACCGACGAACTGCTCGTCGATGCCGGGGGATAGGTGCGCCAGGCTGAGTCGTACGTCGTTGACAAGCGGATAGACGACCAGCGCCAGTAGCAGGACGACAGCGGGCAGCACAAAGAAGACGGCTGCCCTGCGATCCCCACCGTGTCGGCGGTAGGACCGGCGCCCGGCAATGGTCACCGGCCTGCCGGCGACCTTCGATTCCAGCATCTCCGCTACTTTCCGGCCTTTTTCAGGAGATTCTTGGTGCCGGTCTGCATCGCCTGCGCTGCCTGCTGTGGCGTCTTCTGCACGGTGAACATTGCGTTGACCGGCGGCGCGATCACGTTGGCCAGCAGCTCCCCGAAGGACGGAATGTCGGGAAGGTTGTGGTAGATCTTGGTCGCCGCCGCAACGGCTGCCAGCGACGGTTGCTTGGCGACGATGGATGGATCGGTCAGCACCGACGTACGGCCCGAGGACCCGCGGCCCTCGGCGACCATCTGCTTTGCCACGTCGGGGCTGGTGTACCAGGTCGCGAATTCGAACGCCTCCCGTTGGTGCTTGCTCTGCGCGCTGATGCCCAGAGTGTGTGTGGTCGGGAATACGCGGGGTGTGGTGGCTGGCACGCCCTTGTCGTACGGCAGCAACGCATACCCGAGTTTGCCGGCCGATTGGGGGGATTGTTTCGGGTCGGCCAACGTACTCGCGGCGGCATTCCATTCCACCGCCATTACCGTCTTGCTCTGCTGTAGGGCGGCGAGCAGCTCGTTGTATGCGTATGTCGGTGAGCCGGGCGAGGCCACCTTGAGATTGGTCAGCAATCCCGACCAGTGGCTGAGGCCCTCGACCGATTTGGCGTCGGTGAAGTGTGTTGCCTTGTCTTTCAGTGGGTCGGCGCCGAATCCCCACATCGCAGTGAGGGCGAACATTGACGCGCCGGCATCCTGGGTGCCAGAGATGGCGAGCGGCGACATCGAGAGGTGTTCGGCGGCTACCTTGGTCTGGATGGTCTGCAGCGTGCTCTCGAACTGCTGCCAGGTCCATGCATTTGGCGGTGCGGGCACGGCGATGCCCCACTTGGCAAGCAGGTCCTTGCGGTAATAGACCAGCTGTACGTCAGCGCCCAGGGTGAATGACATCAGACCCTTGTCCTTCATGCTGACGAGGTCACGCACCCCGCGCGGAAAGTCATCGAGGTTGTAGACCGCCGGATTGAACAGGCCCGGATCGTCCATCATGGACTTCAACGGTACGAGATACGGGTCGATGTCCGCGTGACTCTGGGCACCGGCGTCAACGAGATCGCACGTCGAACTTGCCTTGATCTGGTTGATCGTCGCCGGCAACGCCTGGTTGATGGGGATGGACACCATCTTGACCTTGATCTTCCCGCCAGTCAGAGCGGTGAATTTCGGGGCGTAATGCTGGATGCTGTCGAATTCCGGCCCGGAGAAATAACAGACCGTGACGGTGGACGTTGGCGCCTTTCCCGACGCCGCCCACGGCACGACCGACGAGGCCGCCGCGCCCGATATCTTGCCGACTCGCTGGTTGTCGCCGCTCGAGCCTTTGCTGCACGCTGTCAGCGTGCCCGCAACGACCACGGCTGCAATCGTTAACCGACACCCTGCACGCAATAGTTGTGGACTCATTGTGGCCTCCCTGGCCGTCACTGGTCGACTCGCCGCCGGCGCCACGCACATGGTCGGCCGGCAGCTGCGGTGCGTGTCAAGCGAACTGATTTCCTATTGTTTTCTTATTTGGCGGGAAATCGTGGCGTGGAATCTCTGAGCACAATCTCGGTCGGCAGGACGATGTGCCTTCGATGCAACGGTTTACCCTCGATAATCGCGAACAACATTTGGGCAGCCGTCGACCCGATGTCGCGCAGCGGCATGCGCACCGTGCTGAGCGCGGGCGACGTGTATTGGGTGAAGGTGCGATCGTCGAAGCCGCTGATCGCCAGCTGCTTGGGAACGTTGAGCCCACGTTTCCGGGCCACCTCAAGGCAGCCGACGGCGATGGTGTCACTGGCGCCAATAATCGCCGTCGGGAGCTCACGCACCGGCCGAGCGAGAAGCCCGGATACGTTGGCAGTTACCGTTTCCGGGTCGAATCCGACAGTATGTTCCTCGCTGGAGTCCACTGAGCCACCCAGCTCGTCTATTGCCGACCAGAAGCCCTTCGCCCGCAGCGCGCACGCGGACACTGTCGGGGGCCCGTTGAAAAGGGCTAGCCGGCGCCGGCCGGCCAGGATCATCATGCGGGTCAGCTCATAACAGGCGACATCATGTGCGGCATCGACCCACGGAATTCCGCCGGACCGCCCGCGGTGTCCGATGATCACGGTCGGGAATTTCAGCTCTATCATCCGCTTCACCAACGGGTCCTGCGGTCCGGCGGCTGGAAGCACGATCCCATCCACCCGGTGGCGCTGGACTGCATCGGTCAGCCTGCCCAGCTCGTCCGCCGTCGGAATGGTGAGCAACAGGATGTCGTACCCGGCTCCTTCCGCGGCGTCCCCCAGACCGCCGAGAAGAGCCGGGTAGACCGGCTTCATGACGAATTCGGAGGCATGAAACGGGAAGACGACGCCGATCGTGTTGGCGCGACCGGTGGAGAGCCGCTGCGCCGATGCATTAGCGGTGAATCCGTGTTCGGAAACGATGGCGAGGATGCGCTCGCGGGTCGCCGCCCCGACACCGGGGCGCCGGTTGATGACCCGCGACACGGTGCCCGCTGAAACACCTGCGATGTCTGCGATGTCGTGAATAGTGAGCTGGCCGCCTGACACGTTCCCTCCACCGTAGGCCGGATCTGACCTCTTGCATGCGGTTGGTCGTTGTGGCAAGGTACCGCACTAAACCGGTTGCGTAAACCGGTTGCGTAAATCGGTTGGGTAACGTAATCGAGAGGGAGGAACCTACGCTCGTGAGGGAGATCGCGCAGGCAGATATCGACCACTGGCACCGGCACGGGTATGTCATCGTAGAGCGGGTTCTCGACCCGGACGAGTTGGCCGCGGTGCACGAGAACATCAGCCATTACATGCCCACCTGGGAGGAATACGCGGCCCATCGTCCGCGCTACGCGAATCTCGCGGGGAACTCGAACCGATCCGCTCCAGGATGGGTGCGGAATGAATTTCCGTATGTTGGTGACGCGCTCAACCGGGTTGCCTTGCATCCGTTCCTGATCGCGTTCGTGGAGCGGCTGGTCGGCCACGGTAACCTTGCCCTCAGCCATGGTGCGCTCGTCGGCAAGTACGCGGGCAAGGCGGAATATGACCAGGAGCTACACCCGGATTACAGCAACAACACGCTGGCCTTTCCCCGCCGCGGCGTGGAGAGCTGCGACATTCCGATGATCGTCTATCACACGGATGTCACCATTGACCTCGGTCCCACATATGTGGTGTCGGACGAGCTGACCCGGGATCTGGTCGTCGACGGCCGCCGATTTCATCCCCGGGACGAGTTCCCCGAGTTGTACGAGGCGGAGCGGCCGGCCACGATGCCCGCGGGCTCGGCGCTGATCTACAACATGCGCACGTTCCATCGCGGGTCGGCGATGCACGCGGACCAGGGCGTCCGGTTCTCACAGTTCGTCGCATTTCATACGGCTGGTCCACGCTGGCTGGGTTCGGCGAGTTTCCAGGGAGCGGGCGGTTCTCCGGAAATGGACCATCTCATCACCCACGCTTCGCCACGTGAGCGTGAGCTGCTGGGATTTCCGGCTCCTGGCGACACATACTGGGACGATGAGACGCTTGCTGGAGTGGGCGCCCGTTATCCGGACATGGATATGACGCCATACAAAGAGATGACTCCGTACCGGTGATCATGCATAAACCCAGAGGGACACGCCGCGTACAACCTGGATTAGCGCATGATCACCGAGGCGGCCGGCCGTAGTCGCTCCGGCTACGGATCCAGGGCGGCGGTCAGGCGCTGCGTTACCGCGGCGACGGCCGCCCGGAGCTCTGTTCCGCCCTCGACGCGACACCGGATCGGGATCGCCGCCAACCATTCCGCGGCGTACATAGCGGGGTTGCTGGTGGAGCCGATCAGAACGCATCGAGTACCGCCGTCGATGGGATCGAGCCGGCCCATCGGCGGCGTGACGTGCCGGGCGACCTCGTCGTACGGCGCGTCGAACACCACCCTGGTCTGGAACTCCCGGCCGACCCCCAGATGCCGCTCCAGCATGTCGACGTAGTCAAGATCGTCGGGCACCTGGAACTGCTCATCACGGCCGACGATCGACTGAATCCGGTCGATGCGGTAGGTACGGACGGCGTTCGCGCGATGCGAGTGGCACAGCAGGTACCAATAGCTGTACCGCACCACCACGGCCCACGGGTCCACCTCCTCCTCCCACTGCTTGCCCGACTCGCTGCGGTAGCCGATTCGCACGCGGCGCTGGGCGGCGGCGGCCGCCACCAGCGTGCTCGTCATCTCCGGTTGCGGCCGGACGGCCCGGCGGGCAGGCGCCGCGGCGGCGTACCGACGCATCGTGGCAGCCTGCCTGCCGACGCTCTCCGGCAGCGCCCGGATGATCTTGCCCAGCGCCGCGCCGACGGGGTCGGCTGAATCGGCGGCGGCATGGTTGCCGTCGAGCGCGGCCATGACCAGGCCGAGCGCCTCAGTGGCGCTGAACATCAGCGGTGGCAGCCGGATCCCACGGCCGAGCTGGTAGCCGCCATACCGGCCCCTGGTCGACTCGATCGGAATGTCGGCCTCGCGCAGGATCGCGATGTAGCGCCGCGCCGCCCGTTCGTTGACCTCCAGCCCCACCGCCAGCTCGGCAGCGGTAATGCCGGGCTGGGCCTGCAACAGCTCGAGCGCCCGAAGCGCCCGCCCGGTGGGGCTGATCGCGGGTTTCACGAGACTCAGCTTAATCAGGGCCCCGATCGTCCGGTTTGACAGCTATGGTCGGCACCGAATTCGCCGGAACCTCGTAACAGCTAGGGAGAGCTCACATGGACATTCTGTTGATCGGTGGTCTGTGGCTTGACGGGTCCGTATGGGACGCGGTCGCTGCCGAGCTTGACGGTCGGGGCCATCGCGCCGTGCCGATCACGTTGCCCGGTCAGGGTGATGGGAACACGTCGGCGACGCTGACCGATCAGGTGGCGACGGTGCTGGCGGCTGTCGACGCCGCGGCCGGACGGCCGATGGTGGTGGGGCATTCCGCCGCATCCAGCCTGGCGTGGCTGGCCGCCGACGCCCGACCCGAAAAGATCGCGAAGGTCGCCATGATCGGCGGCTTCCCTTCCGCTGCCGGCGATCTGTACGCCGATTTCTTCCCGATGACCGACGGCGTGATGGCCTTCCCGGGCTGGGGCCCGTTCGAGGGGCCGGACTCGGCCGATCTCGACGACGCCACGAAAGCGACCTTTGCGGCGGCCGCGATCCCGGTGCCGGAGGGTGTCGCACAGGGCGTAATCACATTGACCGACGAGCGACGCTATGACGTTCCGGTCGTGCTGGTGTGCCCGGAATTCACGCCGGCCGACGCCAAAGAATTGGTCGACGGAGGCGAGCTGCCCGAGCTGGCAAAGGCCAAGGAGCTGTCCTATGTGGACATAGACTCCGGTCATTGGCCGATGATCACCGCGCCGAAGGAGCTTGCCCGACTGCTCGCCGAGGCGGTCTGAGCGCGCACCGGCCCGGAGGAACGGCAATGCCCTACACCATTCGATCGCTGGACGCGTCCAGCTGGGATGCCTTCGCCGAGCTCGTCGAGCGCAACAACGGCATATTTGGCGGCTGCTGGTGCATCGGCTACCACCCGGAGCGCGGCCAGAAGGGCATCAGTCATCGCGCGGTCAAGGAGGATCGCGTCCGTACGAGCAGGGCGCACGCCGCCCTGGTGCTTGACGAGGGCGGACTGGCGCAAGGCTGGTGTCAGTACGGCAGCCCACGGGAGCTGCCGAACATCAAGCACCGGCGGGAGTATGAGAAGGACGCCCCTGCGCTTCCCGATTGGCGGATCACCTGCTTCTACGTCGACACGAAACACCGTGGTCAGGGCGTCGCCCGCGCGGCCCTGGAGGGTGCGCTCGAGCAGATAGCGCAGCTCGGCGGCGGGCTGGTCGAGGCCATCCCCGAGGTGACCGCCGGCCGCGATGCACCCGGCCGGTTTCTCTATAGCGCGACCGTTGAGCTCTTCGAGCAGAACGGCTTCACCCGCCGCCGCCAGGTCGGCAAACACGCGTGGATCGTGTCCATGACGGTCAAGCCCGGATGACTCAGCACACGATGATCTGGTGAATGCCCCGGCCGTCGCCGGCCAGATTCTCGACCTGGACACACCCTAATCGGGCAGTCCGCGGCGGCGTAGGTCGGCGACAAACCTCATGGCCAGCGCATCAGAGGTCGACGCCACAACGACCACCACCTCGCGACGGATGCGAGGCGCGAAACTGCGTACGACACCTGCTGGCTTGGCCGGCAACGCGGATGCCGGAACGATGGTGACGCCCATGCCGGCCGCCGCCAGTTGGGCGGCGGTACGTGGGCTGCGAGTGCGCAGGACCGGGTCCAGGACGACCTGGTGTTGCGCCGCCAGCTCGTCCACCCACGCGCAAAGCCCGGCGCGCAGGTTGTGGTGGCCGGTCGCGACGCGCACGCGCTCCGCCAGGCCTATGACGAGACGGTCCGGGCCGAGCAGGTCGACGTGACCGACGATGAGTCGATCGCGGCTCTCGCGCAACGGCTCGGGCCGATCGATCATCTCGTCACCACTGCATCGGCCAGAGCGAGGGGCGTACTGAAGGATCTGGATCGAGACGCGGTCCGTATCTCCCTGGACACCAAGGTCATCGGGCCGATCATGTTGGCGAAGTATTTCGCGCCAACCATTGCCGACGATGGCTCATTGACCCTGTTTTCGGGTGTCGCGGCGTTCAAGCCGGCGGTCGGCTATCTCGGCGTTGCGGTCACCAACGGCGCGGCGGACTTCCTGGCCAGATCGCTGTCACTGGAATTGGCGCCGATCCGGGTCAACGCGATTTCGCCGGGGGTCATCGACACCGGTATCTGGGACGGGCTGGGACCCGAAGGCAAACAGGAATACTTCGAACACTTCCGGACACACAACCCGGCTCGACGTATCGGAACCGTCGAGGACTCGCCGACGCGGTGCTGTTCGCGATGATCAACCGGTTCCTGACCGGCGTCACACTCCGCGTCGACGGCGGCGAGCCACTCACTTAACGAGGTAGCCCGTGTCGTGTCAGTATTGACCTATGTGTCGAAACATTCGGGTGCTGAACAACTTCGATCCGCCGGCGCAAAGCGACGAGATCCACGCCGCCGCGCTGCAGTATGTGCGCAAGGTCAGCGGCTCGTCCAAGCCGTCCGCGGCCAACAAGGAAGCCTTCGATGAGGCGGTCGAACAGATCGCGCACATCACCGGGCACCTGCTCGACGCGCTGGTGACGACCGCGCCCAAGCGCGACCGGGAGGTCGAGGCAGCCAAGGCCAAGGCCCGCAGCGCGGCACGGTTCGGTGACCAGGCCGCGAGCTGAGGGGCTCAGGCGGCCGCGGCGGGGCGGCCGCGGTAGGCGTAGACGCCGGCGGCCAGCGTTCCAATGCACAGTGCCGCGGCGGACGTGCCCAGTGACCAGTGCACGCCGACCACGGCGCCGAAGAGCCCGACGGTAAAGCCGCTGCCGGCCCGTAGCCCGCTGGCCGAGACGCCATACAGGCCGATCACGCGGCCCCGATCGGCGGCCGGCGCGAGTAGCTGGACGAGGGTCTGCCCGATCGACATCGACGCCAGGTTTGCCACCCCACCGAGTACGAGCACGATGACCGCGATCGGGTAGTGCGTGGTGATCGCGAACAACAGGCTGGTAACGCCGTAGACCGCGGTACTCACCACGGCGGCAGCCACGGTGGGGCGGATGCGACCGGTCGCCTCGAGCAGTATCCCGCCGAGTACGCCGCCGGCACCGTTGGCGAAGAGCAGTACGCCGTACGTCGCACCGGCGCTGCCCGCGCCGAGATCGTGGGCAAATATCGGCATCGACGTCTGCAGCGACGCACCGACGAAGAACGACCCCAACCCACCCAGGATGATCATGCTGACCAGCGTGTGATTGGTCCGGACGTCGCGGAAAACGCGCAGCGAGTCGACGAGGCCGACCCGCGGACGGGATATTCCGCCGTCCCGGGTATGTCCGGTGAAGCGGGTACGGAACAGAAACAGCGTAAGTGGCAGGTAAAAGCAGATATTGACAAAGATGCCGGTAGTTGAGCCGAGACCCAACAATAACGCCGACCCGACGACCGGCCCGAAGAGGACACCCAGGCTGCGGAACGTCGCGTTGAGCCGTACCGCGCTCGGTAGGTCGTCGCGACCGACGAAGTCGTGCAGCATCAGCTGTTCGCCCGGGCCCCACAGGCTGCCCGCACAGCCGTGCAGGACAAGCAGCAAACAGGCTTCCCAGACCCGCAACGAGCTGGTCAGAAACAGCACGCCCCACGCGGCCGAGACGATCATGAACAGCAACTGGGCGGCCTGGATGAGTCGCCGGCAGTCGTGCCGGTCGGCCAGCGATCCAAAGTAGACAGAGAACAAGAGGAACGGCACCCAGTGGCTGATGACCTCGAAGCCGGTCAGGGCGGGGGAGTGGAATTTCTGCCAGAGCACCCAGTACGTGATGACGTGTTCGATGTTGTCGGCCATCATTGCCAGCGCCGCGCCGAAAAGGTAGGGCCGGCAGTCCCGGTTACGCAGTGCCGCAAACCGTTGTACGCCCTCGCGTTGCCGGGCGGGCGCGTCGCCGGCCGGACTTTCTTCGCGATTGATTACGTGGCTCGGAATTCCGCAGGCAGAGCACATCGGCGGCGGCAGAACCCTTCATCGGCTGGTCGGACTGATACGGGGCAACGTGCCTCATATTAGCGTAGCCTAACATAGATACGAGGCATGATGTCTCGGTATTGTGGCAGCCGTGACAACTGACGATCGCGAAGGTCGAGTGGGCCGCCCGCGCAGCGAGCAGGCACGACGGGCGGTGCTGCATGCCGTGGACGACATGCTGGTCGAGGTCGGCTACGCCGCGATGACCATGAAAGGCATCGCCGAGCGTGCCGGTGTCGGCCGGCAGACGGTCTACCGGTGGTGGTCGAACAAGGCCGAAATCCTGCTCGAGGCGTGCATAGCCGATGCCCGCTCGGATTTGGTGACGGCACCGCGAGTCGATCCGGCCGCGGACCTGCTGGCCTATCTCGTGGCGCTGACCCGGTTCCTGACCGCTGATCCGGCCGGCCTGGCATATCGAGCGCTGATCGGCGAGGCGCAGCATGACCAGGCCGTCCGCGAGCTCGTCGACGGTGCCGACCTGTTGACGATGAGTGCGCGCGATGTGCTCGCCCGGGTTCGCCCGGTCGCCCCGGCGATGCCCGAGCCGGTCCTCGGCACCGCCCAACTGGCCGGGCCGGTACTGAGCCGAGTACTCACCGGCGCGCGGCCGCTGTCGCGCCGGCTACTCAAGCAGCACGTCGAGACACTGTTGAACGCCTGGCAGCGCCAGCGCTAACGACAGGCCGGCGTGGGTGTGGGTCGAACGGCGTCAGCCGCCGACCGCGTCGTGGACGAATGTGCTGGCGTGCAGCGCTCGTCCGGGGCGCAGTCGGGGTGCGGTGGGCATGACGACCGCGCGGCGCTGTGGGGTGAGCCGGGCGATCAGCTCCTCGGACGGGATGTAGTTCATCCGCGGGGCAAGCAGATGCGGCGCATAGCGGTAGATCAGCACCCGCCGCTCGCCAGCGTTGATCCGGGGGAGCGAGCCGTGGCAGAGCCCGTCGGTGAACATCAATGCGTCGCCGGCCTTGAGGTGCACCTCCTGCATCGCGATCGCGCGGTCGCCGCCGATCCCGGCGTCCCAGTTGCGTTGCGGATGGCTGAGATCGCTCTTGTGACTGCCGGGCACCACGGTGGTGGCCCCATCGCCTGGGCCGATATCGGTCAGCGCCATGAGGATGTTGATCTGGCCGACCGCCCAACCGCCGCTGTGCCAGCGAAAAAGGCCGGAGAAGCGGATGTTGTCGCCACCGGAATGAATCGGGATGTAGCCGCCGGACCGGCGTACGTTCAGGAAGCATTCGTCGATGCGCAGCTGATGGGCGCCGGTCGTGATGTAGCGGCTCACTTGGTCAAACCAGGCTCGGTGGTCGATCAGCTCCTCGAAGACCGGTCCGCCCTCGATGACATTCTGGAAGTTGACGCCGTCCTGGGCCCCGTAGGTGTGCACCTCTACGTCGCCGATCCAGTCGCCGGGACGCAGCTCGGCCATGTCGTGGGCGTCGACGAAGCCGTTGATCGCCGCCAACTGCTCGTCGGTGAGAGCGCCCTGCAGTATGCGAAATCCGTTGAGGTCGAAGAGATAGTCCAGCTCGGCGTCACTGAGCTCGCTACGGTCGGCCGCGCTCACGTCGGCTGTTGCGGTGATGGTCATCTGGTAACCTCCAGCTCGATTCGGCTCGTTGGTATATCTAAGTATCGTGGCGATTTGGCGTCTACGCATTTCGTACGGTCCGGCAAAGATTGCAGTTGGTAATGGCATGACCGCTGTCGATCGGCCCGAGGATCTGCACGTCGACCCGGCCCGCGGTGGTTGGGTGCACCGGCACGGTGGCCCGCCGATGCATCGCGCGCACCGGCATGACGAGCTCGAGGCCAATCTCGTGTTGCTCGGCTGGGTGGAGTATCTGATCGGGGATCGCCGGGTGCGTTTCCCGCGGCAGGCGGTCGGCTGGCTGCTGCCGCACCAGACGCATCGGCTCATTCAGTCCTCGCCGGACGTGCAGATGTGGATCGTGGTGTTCACGCCGGCTTTGGTGACCGAACTCGATCGCGATGACGCCGGTCCGCCGCGCCGCTGGCTACGGGAGGACGCCGACGCGGGTCAGATCCGCGTTGTGGGGGAGGACATCGGAGACCTCGCCCGGCTCTGCGCGGCGTTGAGCGACCCGGCGGTGCCCGCGACTCGGCATCGGCTCGGGCTGGCCTGGTTGCTGTCGGAGTGTTGGCGGGCGTTCTCCCGCTCTCCGGGCGCAGCTGCCGGGATCCGGCTGCATCCGGCCGTGCAGGCCGCGGCCCAGTGGCTGCATGACCACGCGGCCGAGGCCGCGGCCGACGATCTGCCGGCCCTGGCCCGCCGGTGTGGCATCAGCCGGCCGTGGTTGTCCCGGCTGTTCTACGAGCAGCTTGGCGAATCGCTCACCGACTACCGAAATCGGCAGCGTTTCTACCGCTTTCGCGATCTGATCGCCGCGCCCGATGTCGGCTCGCTGACCGCAGCGGCGCTGGCCGCGGGATTCGGCAGCTACACGCAGTGTTTTCGCATCGTGCGCCAGCACACCGGACTATCACCACGGGCGTTGGCGCGCCGGGTGCACGACTCGTTGCCGTGACGGGTCCGGCGTTGCTACCGCCGTTCCGGCCCATCCGCGGTCAAGGGGCCGGCCTCGACGAAGCGGCTTAGCAGCGCGGCGAAGTGGGCCACGTCCTGGTCGCTCCAGTCACGAAGATGGTCGTCCATGACGTCCGCAAGCCGACGCCGCAGCTTAGTAACGACCGTTCGTCCCGCATCGGTGAGAGACAGCAGCGTAGCTCGGGCATCCGCGGGATCGGACTCCGCTTGCAGGAGGCCGGCGTCGATCAGGGCGGCGGCGCGGCGGCTGACGATCGAGCGATCGAGGCCGATTTCATGGCCCAACGTTGCAGCCGAAATCGGCCCCAGGCGGGCAACGCCGCTGAGGACCGGATAGGCCGCCGGGTCAACGGCCCGATGAACGTTCGTCGTGAGGTTCGCGTACACAGATGAGCGGAAGCGACGCTGCAGCAATACGCCGAGCGCCGCAGCGATCTGCGCCGCCTGTTGCCGAGCCATACGTTCAGCATAGCGTGTTTTTAGCACGCATATGAGTTACGCTGGATGCGTGCTTAAGACACGCTCTAGGAAGGTTTCCCAATGACAGGCATCAAGACCGCCCTCGACGCTCTACTGAATGATCAGGCGACGCCACTAGATCAGGCGATCGACAGGCACTTTCACTCCGACTATCGGCAACGAACCAATGGCGTCTGGGACGACCGCGCCGGTTTCACCGCGCATATCGAGCACCTGCGCACGATCGTGAAGGTAGCCGCCATTGACGTCGTCGACGAAATCAGCGCGGGCGAACAGTACGCCGATCGACACATCGTCGACATTGAAAAGCGGGATGGGACCCATGTTGTTCAGGAGGTCTATCTGTTCGGCGAGCGCGCCCCCGACGGCCGCTTTCTCCGCATCGAGGAAGTCACGCTAATGCTGGTCGGTGCGGAAGAGGATCGCGGACTCGGCAGCGCGCGGTAGCAACCAGGCGCGAGCGGGCCGGACGATGAATGCCGACTTCGGTCGCCATATTGCTAGCCCAAAGTCGGATGACCGGACGCCTCCGAATTCGGCAGACTGGCAACGAATCGGCGAAGGGAACAGGCGGAATGCACGGCATTACTCGAGCTCAATTCCTGACCGGTGCGATCGCGACGGGCGTCGGCGCATCCGCCTTGCCGGCCAATGCCGCCGCACCCCGGCGACCGTTCGGTCTGACCTATCGCGGGGTGGGATACGAAGTCGCGGACGGCGAGACGCCCTACACCAGTTACAACGCCCAGCGGATGCGCCATGACCTGTGGACGATCAGGTACGCGTTGTGGGCCAGCTCGGTGTCTGTGTTCGGCGACGGCGTCGAACGCCTGCGCGCCACGGCAGAGCGGGCGGCGCAACTCGGCCTCCATATCTGGCTGCAGCCCAGGCTGGGCGACCGACCCGAGAACGAGATCCTGGAGCACTTGGCCGAGACCGGGAAAGCGGCCGAGCGCCTGCGCCGGCAGGGCGCCCGGATCAATCTCAGCGTCGGCTGCGAATTCGTGCTCTTCGTGCCTGGCATAGTGCCCGGCGCCGACGCCCTGGAACGAATCAAAAATCTATTGTCAGGTAAATACGACCGACAACAAATGCAGCGTCGGCTGGATCGATTCATCCGTAAGGCCGCAGCGGTCGGTCGATCGGTCTTCCGCGGGCAGATCAGTTATGCCGCCGCCCAGGACGATCACGTCGATTGGCGGCTGTTCGATATTGTCGGCATCGACTATTACGGCTATTTCAATCGCCACGCGGATTACGTTCGGGATCTGCGGCAATACCGTCGCTTCGGCAAGCCGGTGACGATTGCCGAGTGCGGCAGCTGCACCTACAAGGGAGCCCCACAACTCGGCGGAATGGCCTGGGATGCCGTGGACTACAACAAGGACCCGCAGGAGGTCAAGCGCGGGCTGGTCCGCAGCGAGCAAACGCAGGCGCGTTATATCGCCACTATGCTCTCGATCTTCGAGTCGATGGGCTTCTATTCGGCGACGGTTTACGAGTTCATCACCCCGGACGCGCCGCACCTGTCGCAGGGGCGCTACGACCTGGACATCGCCAGCTACGGAATAGTGAAACCGATCTGGAAGTCGGCCACGAACCCCGGGCCACATTGGCACTGGGAGCCGAAAGCGGCATTCATGGCGATCGCCAAACACTATGCGCAGGCCCGCTGGCGTTAGGACCGAGGCAACCGAACCCGGGTTCAGACTGTCGTAGGAGTATGCGTCTCACCAGAATCGTCGTGGCCGGGGCCAGCGTGGCCATTCTGGCCGGTTGTGGGCAGGCGACGGTGCCTTCGTCGCATCCCGCTGCTCCCGCACCGCTACCGCCGCCGCGACCGGTATCTGCGCAGGTTGCTCGCGCAACGGCTGGTTCGGATGCGGCCTTCGGCGGGGCGCTGTACGGTCGGCTGCCGCGGGCGGGCAATGCCGTCATCTCACCGCTATCCGTCGGTACCGCGCTGCAGATGGCGCTGGCCGGGGCGCGGGGTAGGACCGCCAGCCAGATGCGCCACGCCCTGCACCTCGCCCCCACCCAGCCGCTGGCCAGCGTCATACCGAATGCCGGCAAGGCCGAGCTACATATCAGCAACAACCTCTGGCTGCGCCCGGACACCGACGTGCTCGCCAGCTACAGCCGCAGCCTGGGCGACACCTTCGGCGCGCGTCCGCGCACGGTCGATTTCAGCACCGACCGGGCCCGCAGGACCATCAACGCCACCGTCAGCGCGGAAACGAAAGGCAAGATCTCCGAGCTCTTCCCACGCGGCAGCCTCGACCCCAGCACGATTCTGGCGCTCACCAACGCCGTGTATCTGAAGGCCGCGTGGGCATATCCGTTCCACAGCAGCAGCCAGGCGCCGTTTCATCGCGCGAATCGGTCGACGGTCACGGCGGACATGATGCCGTTGACCGGTGCCCTGGGCTACCTCAAACGTCCCGGCTACCAGGCCGTGCAGCTGCCGTATGCCGGCAGCAAGCTCGCCATGACCGTGCTACTGCCCACCGGGTCGCTTGCGCCTTTGGAAAAGCGGTTGGCAACGGGCGGGTTGACCGACCTGCTTACCGGCATTCGCCCGCAGGCTCTCCACCTCGATATGCCGAAATTCACGTTCCATACGAATGTCGAGCTCAACAAACCGTTGCAGGATCTCGGCATGAGAGACGCTTTTGACAGCACCGCCAATTTCGACGGCATGGTTCCGAAGGGCGGCCTCTTTATCTCCACGGTCGAACATCAGGCCTACATCAAGGTCGACGAGCACGGCACCGAGGCGGCCGCCGCGACCGGTGTCGGCGTGGGGGCAGGCGCGGCCGCCCCACCGTCCACCAGCGTCACACTCGACCGGCCGTTCCTGTTCGCGATCACCGACACCACGACCGGAGCACCGCTCTTCCTCGGCCGTGTTGCCGACCCGACCGACTAGCGGTATGCCCGGGCCTGCATCTCGAACAGCTCGGCGTAGCGGCCGCCGGCGCGCAGCAGCTCGGCGTGACTGCCCTGCTCGGTGATCCGGCCGTCGGCGACCACGATGATCAGGTCGGCCATCCGGACGGTGGAGAAACGGTGTGACACCAGCACGGTGACCGCACCGGTCGTGTGCGCCAGCTCCCGTGCCACCGCGCCGTACTGCTCGTAGATCGCCTGCTCTGCCTCGGGATCCAGCGCCGCGGTGGGCTCGTCGAGCAGCATCAGCAGCGGCCGGCGGCGCATGAACGCGCGGGCGAGGGCCAGCCGCTGCCACTGTCCGCCCGACAGCCCGACGCCACCCTCGAACGTCGCGCCCAGCTGGGTCTGCAAACCGGCTGGCAGATCCGCCACGACCGGGTCGGCCTGGCCCGCGGTCACCGCCTGCGTGACCCGCAACTCGTCGCGTTCGGTCACGTCGCCGACTCCGACGGAGTCGATCGCCAGAAACTCCAGGCTGGCGAAATCCTGGAAACCGGCCGACATTCGTTCCCGCCAGGCAGCGGGATCCAGGGCCGTCATCGGTACGCCGTCGACGAGCACCGCGCCCGCGGTTGGGTCGTAGAGCCGGGCCAGCAGCTTGACCAGGGTCGACTTGCCGGCCCCGTTCTCGCCGACGAACGCGACCGTCCGACCCGCCGGCAGGTGCAGGTTGATGTCGGTCAGTGATTGCCGGCCCGGCTCGGTCGGGGCGGTGAATTCGGTGTGGCTCGGCTCCTCGAAGTCGGCGTCGAGCGATGGATAGGTGAAGTCGACGTGGTCGAAGCGGATGCCCTCGACCAGCCGATCGGGCGGCATCGCGACGCTGTCGGCCCAGTCGTGCGCGGCGGCATAGTCGCGCAGCCATTGGTAGCGGCCGAAGACCTGCACCGAGCTCATGATCTCGCCGATATTGCTGGAGATCGCCGAGGCGGTGGTGCTGACCTGGGGCCCGATCAACAGCAGCAGCGACAGGTCACCAAGGGTGTTCTCGCCGAGCCGTACCCGGTGGAAGACCCACACCACCGCGGCGGAATAGACGGCGCCGAAGAACACCCAGCCGAGCGCGGTATAGATCGAGAACCGCCGGGTTGTCGCCAACACCGGCCGGTTGCGCGTTTGCAGTGCCTCATCGGCGACGCCGAGCAGCGCCGGACTCAGCCCGAAGCAGCGCACCTCGACGCCCTGCCGCGGCTCGAGCAGGGCGTCGTTGATCTTGGAGCCGAGCCGGCGAAACCGCTCGCTGGTACGCCACAACGCATTGCGCTTGTGCAGACCCAGCGCGTAGATCGCCGATGGCACAAGGGCGGCGGCCAGCAGCCCGATCATCGCGGGGCTCACCGACCACAGCATGCCAATGACGGTGACGGTGCCACTGACCGCGCCCAGGGTGGACAGCAGCCGCCAGATCCCGCCGAGCTCCCATGCATCCCGCTCAACCAGCGACAGCCGATCGGCCATGGCGGGGTGCTCGTGGTGGGCGATCGAGGGCACCTCGGCGGTGAGTCGGATGAGATCGTTGTGCACATAGCGGGCGACCCGCTCATCGACGGTGTCACCGATCGGGCCGGCGACCGAGCCGGCCAACGCCGACACCAGGAGCGCGCCGCCGCCGAACGCGATGCCGGGCCACACGGAGTGGTGCTGGGCGACCGCGTCGACGGTCATCTTCACGCCGTAGACCGACAAGGGGCTGAGCACCGCTGAGCAGACCGTCGTGATCATCATGACGACGGTCAGCAGCGGGGTCGCCCGCGCCGCGGTCGACACCCACAGCGCCATGATCCGCAGCACGTTCATCGAGGCACTCCCGCGTCGTCCTCGGCGGCGACATAACGACTGGCCTGCAGGCTGAACATCGTGCGATACCGGCCGCCGGTGGCCATCAGCTCCTCATGGCTGCCCACCTCGACGATGCGGCCGCCTTCGAGCACGTAGATCAGCGGAACCGGCCGCACGACGGAGAATCGATGCGAGATGACCAGCGAGGTGACCCGGTCGGCCAGCTCGAGGTAACCATCGACCAACCGCGCCTCGGCCTCGACATCGAGTGCGGCCGCCGGCTCGTCGAGCACCAGCACCTGCGCGCCCGCGGCGACCGCACGCAGCGCCCGGGCCAGGCCGATGCGCTGCCATTCTCCGCCGGAGAGGTCCATCCCGCCGGGGATTGTCTTGTCCAACGGGGTACGCCAACCCGCCGGCAACCGCGCGATCAGGTCACCGATGCCGGCGCGCGCCGCGGTGGCGTCGAGTCCGGTCGTCACCAGGTCCGGCGTGCCCGGCCAGGTGTCGAGGTCGACCCGGCCGGCCCACACCTGACCCGCACCGAGCTCGACGTTGTCGCCGGCGGGCAGCGGCAGCCGAATGAAGTCCTGCGTGATCGGCGCGACCCGGCGTTGCCAGACCGCGAGCGCCGCGTCGTCGAGCCGACCGAGATCGACGCCGTCGACCAGGATCTGCCCGCGCTGTGGTCGGTATCCGCCGGCGAGCAGCTTCACCAAGGTCGACTTGCCGGCACCGTTGACGCCGACGAGCGCGACCGCGCCGCCGCCGGGCAGGGTCATGCTCAGCCCGTCCAGGATCGGGGTCGCGGCGCTGGGATAGCAGAACGTGACGTCGTCGAAGACGATGGTCGGCGGCTCTCCGGCAGGTACCGGAGGCGCGGCCGTGCGTGGGCGCAGGACGGCACTGGATGGCCGACGATCGTGTCCGCGGGCGTCGGCGGCGACGGACAGCTCGCCGGGACCGATGCGGGCCAGGTCTTCCAGCCAGGTCAACACTGCCCGGCCGCGGCCGACCAATCCGAACATCCAGGTGTCGACCTGCCCGAGCGTCAGGATCAGCGGCATACCGGTCGCGACCTGGGTCAGGTTGAGCTGGCCACGGCTGGCCCGCCAGCCAACGTAAACCAGTGCGGCCAGGGTGACCGCGACCCGACCGCAGTCCATGGCGGCGTTGGTCAGGGCCATGGTGCGGCGCCGTTTCCAATACGGCTCGAACGCGGCGGTCATGTTGTCCCAGTGCCGCTGGCGCAGGTACGGCGCGAGACCGAAGATCCGGATCTCCTTGGCCGATTTGCCCATACCTTGCTGAAAGGCATACCAGGCGTGCTTCTGCGGCTCGGTCTGTCCCGACCACAGGTCCATCTGGGAGGCAATGAGGCGAGTCAGCCACACGGTGGAGGCCAGCCAGGCGAGCATCAACGGCAGCGGCAGCCACCACGCGACCGTGATCGCGAGCGCGACCGACGTCCCGATCAGACTGAGTACCGATGCGATGACCGGACCCTGGGCCTGCCGGACAGCGGCCTCGATCTCCCACCGGCGACCGCGCACCTTTTGCAGCCGGGATGTCACATCGGGGTCGTCGATCGTGGCCAGGCCGGGGTTGCTGGAAAGCGCATGCCCCATCCGCAACGTGACGTCGGTGTCGACCGCGTTGACGATCCGGGTCGCGAGCGTCTCGCCGACCAGCGACATCACGTTCTGCAGCAGCAGCACGATGAGCAGCGCGGTCACCACCGCAACGAATCCGGCGTCGACCCCCTCGGCGATTACCCGCGGCAATCGCCCGATCGACTGCCCCACCAGCAATGGCGCGGCCACCGTGAGGGCAGCGACCACTATGCGCGCTGTCACCGCGATGATGAGAGTGCGCGGCAACAATCGATGGGCGTAACGCAGCAATGCCAACACGACGGAAACCCCCTGCAGCCGGCCGGGTGCCCCACCGGCCGTCGACGGAGCATGCTCGGCCCTTGCGCAGTACGGCGAGCAGCGTAAGCGCGGCCACTGACATTCGCGACCGAGTTTTCCATTTGCACCCCGATACAAGGCCGCGCCGGAATTCGTGCCGCGCGCACAATGCCACCCCGCGGTCGGTCCGGTGCACTGATGGGAACCGGTCGAGCGAGGTGTGCTGTGGCACGGAAAATCTGCCTGGTACTGATGATCATCGTCGGGGTCTGCTGGCTGACCGGCACGTTCGCGCTGGACTATCCGGCCAAGACGGCCGCGGTCGACAACCTGACCAAGTCGGTCCGGCAGGTGTTCACCGATGCGGCGTTGGCACAGTCGTCCACCGACCTCAATACCACTGCCACCTTTGCCGACGATTTCTCGACGAAGGCGGCGCCGGCCTTGGCTCAGCAACTCGGCGTGCCGCCGGCGCAATTCCTCGCCTCATTGGGCACGCAATACCCGGCTGTCGGAGCCGGGCTCGCGCAGCAGCCGCGGATCCAGGCGTACTTCGAATCGGTGCACCGCACGATGATCGAGCAGCAGCGTAATTTTCATCGCGCCGATGCAATTCCGACAACCTACTTACCCAACCGGACTGTGCACTGGCTCTTCGTGGTGATTGGTGCCGCCGCGATCGCCCTGCCGGCGATTATCGGGCGAATTAATGTGTTGGTGACTGCCGTGAGCAATAACAGTCACAACTTCCGGCTCGGCGATTCCATCCCTACCAAGGATCTGGCGACAAATGTCGAATGGCAATTCGTGATTCCGGCCGCGTTGTTCATCATCGCCGGAGCGGTCGGCACCGGCGCGGGCCGGCGCCCCAGCTCTGGCGAGCGGACGTTGGGCTGGATGACCGATGAAAAAGGGCCGGATGACAAGGTATTGACCGTTCCGGCCACCGATCCGCGGTTGGCGCAGCTGCGCGATATCTCCGACCTACCGGAATTCGACCGACTGGAAATTCAGCATTTCTTCGAGGTGTACAAGGCGCTCGAGCTCGGCAAGAATGTTGCCGGCGACTGCTGGGCAGGGCGGGCGGAGGCCGAACGTGAGATCGCCGCGTCGGTGCGGCGGCTGGCCGCGGCGGGCACGCCGTGACGACGCGCTTTGTCGCGCCGGCGGAGCTGCTCGACCGGCAGGGCGCTGATCTCGGCGCCGGCGACTGGTTGCTCGTCGACCAGAGTCGGATCAACGCATTCGCCGACTGCACAGAGGATCGCCAGTGGATCCATGTCGACGCGTCCCGGGCGGCGAGTGGGCCGTTCGGTACGACGATCGCCCACGGCTACCTCACGCTCGCGCTGGCTCCGGTCATGCTGCAGCAGGTCGTTGTCGTCGACAACGCCAACGCGGTGGTGAATTACGGCTTGAACCGGGTGCGCTTCCCGGCGCCGGTCCCGGCCGGATCGCGGGTACGCGGCCGGGTCGCTCTGATCGGTGCCAGCGAACGCGGTGGTGCGGTCGAGGCGGTCGTCGGGCTGACCGTCGAGGTCGAGGGCGGCACCCGTCCGGCCTGTGTCGCCGAGCTCGTCGTCCGCTATTCGTGAGGTAAGAGCGCACGGCATGATCGTGAGTGCTCCAGCGTCGGATTCCGTACGGTCAGCTACTCACGATCTTGGAACGAGGGCGTGAAGAGCATGAGGGGCCCCACGTCATGATCGACATCGTCTGGTGGTCGTTATAGCAACCACCAGACGATGTCGATCATGGCAAGAGGACGGTCACCCGGGAGATATCGTCGGTTTATTCGGGAGGTTATTCGTGAGGTCGCAGGATGGCCCGGCCGAGGTAGTGGCAGGCGCGCAGCGCCAGCTCCAGGTCGGCCCGGCGATCCTCGATCGGCGCGCCCAGCGCCTCTTCGGCCTTGCGGATCCGGTATTGCACGCTGTTCTTGTGCAGCACCATTCGTTGGGCGGTCGGCGCCGCGGCTAGCTCGCGGCTGCTCGATCTCACCCATGAGATCTGGCGGTTGCTGGCGGCCCCCTGATCGTGCCGATGGGCGACGCATCCATCCTCGGACTGTCACCGGCAGACCACGACGTGCGCGCGTACCAAGGAGGCGAGCCATCGTCGTACCGAGCGCACGATGGCCGTAGCGAAATTCGCCGGTCAGAGGCCGGGCGGGTCAACTACCAATATGCGCCGGCGACAACCGAAGGTAGGCGTGGCGACCCACACCACGTCGTCAAGATCCTCACCATCGAGCGCATCAGCCATTAACGCGCGGGTTCACCCGCTGGTCAGTCGGCGAACCCCTTCCAGAGCGCGTCTGTAGTCGCGGTGCGCGTCAAGAATGGACATAACGTGTTCGCATAACTCCGGTGTACTCAGGGCGAGATCTCGCAGTTCGGCGCGTTCGGGAATGGGCGCGATCGCGGCCCGGATTCGTCGGTGTTCGATCGCACTGAGTGCGTAGTCGTGGTCGATCGCTACGAGCACGTCACGAATATCGCAGGCCGCGGGCGCGGCGGCATTGCCGAGCACCTGCACGGCGGCGTCGAGCCATCGTGAGTCGTCGGCCTCGGCCTCTTCCATCGCGTCGACAACCGCGCAGAACAGATCCATATGCACCGCGAGCGCGGCCGGCGCCGCCTCTTCATGCTCGTCGAAGGGCAACCGCGCCGCTCGATCGACCAACGCTTCGGCCCGGCTCACGTCATGATCGTCGAGCGCGCGCCGCGCTTTGGCCAACAGGTTCTCGGCAGCCCGCTGCCCCGCCAGGCTGAACGACTGCAGGGCCCGACCCGACACCGCCTCGACATCACCGAACGGACGATTGGCCCGCTCACGCAGATAGTCCGACAACCGATCGATAGCGTCCTCGCTCATCAGCGTGAGGCTACTCGCGGGCTCAGCTCTCGGCGGGCAGGCGTACGGGAACAGTCATCTCCGCGTCGGTCCGCTCAAGTTCCGTTTGGTCGCGAAGGCGGGATCAGGGTAGTGCCCACGGCATACGCCTGATGGAACCCAGCAGATATCCACTTTCTCAATGCCCTCGACGGGTGGATCTGAGCGAGCAATGAAGGCCGGCGTCCTGCTCGACCTCGATCCGGCGTGCGTTTCGCCGGTGGTGCACCGATCATGTTGAACGCACCTGGCCGACTATGCGCTGATGTCACTTCTGATGGTGTACGGGGTTGTCAGCTGAGGTGGTGCCGCAGGATGGCGGCTGCGTCAACCATGGCGTAGCGGTTCTCGAGCTGGTCGACGAGCTGTTGTGGCGTTCTGGGTGGCCGGGTGCGGCCCGTTCGGGCGGCGATCTCTCGTACCGCCTGACACGCTGCGACGGGGCTAAGTTGCACAGTGTTGTGCGCGAATTCGGCAGGTGTCTGGGCTTCGATGTGGTCGGGTAGGTCGAAGTCGGCGACCCTTCGATTGCAAGCGACAGAAGAAAGTCGCGCTGCAGGCTCGGCCAGAGCACGCAGGTATCCAAGATCGCGGCGAACACTTCGCCACAGTGCCAGATAGCGCCGACAATCAGCAGAATTACCGAAATGCGCGCCGCTGGGCCGCCGACGCCTTGCGGGCCTCCGTCAGTCTGGCCAGAACGTCGTGTTCGTCGTCCTCGTCGTCGATATCGACTGAGGTCGCCAGGAGCGCTTCGTATTGCTCGGCCCGCCGCCGTTTGCGGTAGTCACGCACGTCGGCCAGGCGCAGCCGGCGATGATTCTTGATCCGCTCATAGGGGATTGCACCTTGGTCCAGCAGTTTGATCAGAGTTGGTCGACTGATCCCCAGGACGTCGGCGGCCTGCTGCGTGGTCACCGTCAGGCTCCGCGGGATGACCGTGACTGCGTAGCCGCCGGTCAGCGCCTCCACCGCCTGCCGAAGCACCAGATACAGCTCGGGTGGGATCTCGACCTGTTCACCCGGCTCCGACCCCGCGAGCAGGTACCGTGCCTCCGGCACGACACCATGGCGTTGCTCGTGGGCAGCTAGGAAATCCCGGACCTCAGCCATGCCATCGGCCTGCTCAGGCTCCGGAAGATAGGTCTCCTCAGCAACATTCATACACACCTCCTGAACGAACAAAGCGTAACACAATTTCGTTTCGATCGAATTGCCTCCACGCCTTGCGAATCGCACCCTGGCATCCGCCACCCCAGCCCACAATCGCTTGCGCACAGCCAGACCTGGGCGAGACCTGTTCGGTAAGGGATCGGATCGCTGATCGGGCATCTCGATCGGCGCTGGTGCGGTCGGCGTTCATCCCACCCAGGCGGCCCAGCTTTCGCCGGCGTCTCGTTCCAGCGCCTTGAGGTACACACTGAGCTTGCCGTAGAAGATGTAGACCGCCTCGCGGTACACCTGATGCTGGACAAACGGCGAGGCGATGAAGCCGTTCCCGCGGTCGATCCGGTCGATCCGGAGTTCGTCTTCGGTGAAGCGATCCAGCGCGCTCTTCAGGGCCTCGTCCTGGGCGTCAAACCAGCCTCGCAGATTGGCAATGGTGATCGGCTCGGGCGGTCGAAGGTTGCGGTATGTCCAGTCGAGGGTGGACGTCTGGAACGAGTGGGTGTAGACGCCCTGGAGGTCTCCCATTTCGATCAGCAATTCGCCCAGCGTCGGGTTTTTCCCGGGCATCTTGTAGTCGAGGTCGGCATCAGAGACCACCGTCAACAGGTGGTCGCGCATGCTGTGGTGCCCGCGAATTTCCTCATCGAACAGGGTGTTCATCGGCTGCGTCCTTGTCCTGACGGTTGCACATTCCGGCCCCGCTGCCGACGAGGTCGCGACGATCAGATCCGCCAGGGCGCGCAGGTCGCCCTCAATCGGCGGGCCAGGTGGCGAAGGTGACCGCCGCGGTCGGGGGCAGCGTGTACATGTAGTCGAGTCCGGCTACTGGGAAGGCTATCGTCGCGTCTGCGGGCCCGGCGTTGTAGTGCGCGATGATGCGCGCCGGGCCCCCGCCGGGTCCGGCGGGGAGCACCGCGGTCGCCGTCCGCAGTTTTCCGCTGTCGTGGCCGGACGGGCCTGCGGCAGCGCCGATATTGAGCTCACCGATCGACCACCAACTGCCCGAACTCGCCTCGCTGACCAGCCGCACGTACCGGCTGGTCGTGGTGGGCAGCGGGATCGTCATGACACCGGTGTGGCCCTGCCCACGGGCGATGGGCGTCCAGGACGAGCCGTCCGGTGAGGTCTGGACCTCGTAGCTGCGGACGTAGTCGCCGGTGCTCGACCCGACGTCCAGTGAGATCTGATTGAACGTGCTCGCCGCGCCGAGGTCGACCTGCACGGACGCGCCGGGTGCCTGGCCTTGCCCGGAGCTCCAGCGGGTGTTCGGATCGCCGTCGAGCAGGTTGCCGACCGGGCTGGCCGGATCGCTACTCGACGCGGTGACCGTCCATCCGGACCGGGCCAGGTTCGTGCTCGGGCCGGCGCTGACGGCCGAGCCGTACGGCTGCGAGTAGGCCAGCCACGAGTCACCGAGGCGGACCTGGTTCATGCCGGCGAGCACGTCGGTGCTGACCGTCTGCTCGAGCCGGCCGGACGGGGTGCCGCGCGGACCGGGCCCGAGGTCGAGGTCGACCGACCCGAGGATGGTCGCATCGACCGGGGCGAGCCGCCGCGGCTGCACCCAGCTGTAGGTCGCCGCGGCACCGGCGGCCAGCGTGGTCGTGATGTGCCGGTCGCCGACCTGGATGGCAAACGCTTTGGCGGTCGTACTTGCGTTGTAGGCGACCAGCACCCCCGTGCCGTCGGGATTCGTGTAGGCGACGTCGGTGATGCCGGCCGGCTGCGAGGACGCGATGCGCACCGCGCCTGGATGGACGAACCGGCTGACCTGCCCGAGCGCCCAGTACTCCAGCTCCTTGCTCACCGTGCCGTCGGCGTGCACGGTGACCACGCCGCGGCAGGTGCCGCAGCCGTTGTTCTGCGGACCGCGGTTGTCGTCGAGGGCGAGATTCCACAGGTCGACCGATTGCCCCCAGTTGCGGGGTACGCCGATCAACAGTTGCATCGTGTCGGCGAACGCCGCTGCGTCGGTGCCCTGCCAGGTGCCGCCGGAACACTCGGTCTCGAAGGCCTGCGCGTGCGGATAGTCGTTGTGCGACACGCTCTGGGCCGACACGTCACCGCCGTAGCAGTGCCAGGCCGTGCCCGGTACGTATTTGGCCGCCGCCGCGTCGGTGTACAGCTCTTCGGGGTACGCCGGTACGTCCCAGTTGTGGTCGTAGCCGAGGATTTGGGTGCTCAACCCGGCCCGGCGCAGCGCCGGCCCGAGATATTTGCCGATGAACGTCGCGGCATCCGACGCCGGGAAATACATGCCTGGGTAGCTCGTCGGCCCATACAGCGGCTCGTTCTGCGCCGAGATGTAGCGGACGGGTACGCCGGCGGCGGCATAGCCGCGCAGGTATTTGACGAAGTAGTCGGCGTAGGCGGCGTAGTACTGCGGCAAGAATGACCCGGTGATCATCGAGTCTGATGTCTTCATCCAGCCCGGCGGTGACCACGGCGTAGCCATCATGGTCAGCCGCGGGTTGGCCCGTTCCGCCGCCCGGAGCATCGGGATGATGTACGCCTTGTCGTACCCGATCGAGAAGTCCCGCAACGCCGGGTCGGTCGCCCCGGCCGGCTGGTCGTCGTAGGAGTACGAGCCGTGCACCGCGAAGTCGGAGGCGCCCATCGGATTGCGCAGCATCGAGATCCCGATTCCGGCGGTCGGGGAAAACAGCTCGGCGATCGTCTTGGCCCGGACGGCCGGCGAGAGAGTGTTCAGCACATATGCCGCTGAGTCGGTCATGGCCGCGCCGAAGCCGGTCATCGTCTGGTAGCGCCGGGTCGGGTCAACCACGACGGCGGGACCGGCCGGGACCGGGCCGCGCTGCCACCGCTGGGCGGCTTGCCCGGCCAGCCGCTGACCGGTGGCCAGATCGGTGACCCAGGACCGGACCGTATCGCCGGCTCCGGCTAGGACCGGCGAGACGTGTGGTCCGGCGGGATCGGCGGCGGCTCGCCGGGTGGGCACGGTAGTGAGCGCGAGCAGGGTCAGCGCGGCAGCTAGCCCGGCAGCGAAAACCCGTACAGGCTGATGACCCGGCATGGAGCCTCCTCGGCTCGACCTGGGACTGGGCCGCATGCGGTCCGCACCCAGCTGGTAAAACCACGGCTTAGCGTAAGGCTTAAAAAAACTGCGTCAATAGCCCGAAAGGCAGCGCGTACTAGGAATGAGACATCGGCGACGCTTTCGATGTTGGTCAGCGCCGGATTTCTCTGGGCGCGGTACACCTGTAGCAGAGCGGCTTACGGCGTGAGGCGTTCAGTCGGCTGACCGGTGATATCGGCGATCAGCTCGAAATCTTTGTCCAGGTGGAGCACGGTCAGGTGTGCCCGTTCGGCGATGGCCGCGATTATCAGGTCGGGTACGGAGGGGAGTAGCCGATTTCCAACAGGGTCACCGTGGCGATGCGTACCCGCCGCGTTCGATCCGTTGGTTCCATTCGGTTGGCTCGGTGCTGGAGTCGAGGCGGGCGATCGCGGATTTGTCGATGAGCCACGGCCCGTCCGTGGTCACGACCAGGTCCCGGCCATTACGTCGGGGTTGTCGAGATCGGTGGTCGCGCGGTGAAACCGTTGCCAGTCGGCGGCGGTGATCGGGGGCCGCCTGCAGTGGGGCGCTGGCTGAGCCGTGCGTTTCGTCATTACCTTAGGGACGCCGGCCGGTGATCGCGACGATGTGATCGATTACCGGGGCGTCATCCGGGACGGGCACCGCGGGGCCCCACAGGGAGGCGACGGGTGCGTTGGGCACGAACGACGCCACATGGGACAGGCAGGTGTGCAGCAGGGCTTCTGGCAGGTCGAGTGCTTCGCCGGTGGCGCGGGCTAGGTCCCAGCCGTGCACGATCACCTCGGTAAGAGCGACCAGGGCCCAGGTCTCGTTGGCCAGGTGTACGTCACCTGCGTTGGTGTCTCCCTGCCATGCAGCGGGGTCGCGCCACGCGTCGGCGAGGTCCAGCAGGTGGTCGCAGACCGTGACTCGCCATCCGGGGTCTGTGGTGACGTGTTCATCTGCGGCGGGCGTGTTCACAGGGTCTCGACGGGCGAGGGCCGCGAACCCTTGGGACACCATGTCGATGTGCTCGATGAGTTCGGCAACGTCGTAGTTGGCGCACGGTGTCGGCATCCTCAGCGCATCGTCAGTCACAGCGCGCACCAGTGTCGCCATCTGCCGGCACGCGGGGGTGAATTCGATCATGACCACTCCGCCAGCCAGGTGTCGGATAGCAGTGGTCTCGTTCTCACCGAGGCGGTCATCTCGGCTTCGTTTCGTTGTGGGCATGGCTTCGACGATGCCGTGACCGGGCGATGTCCGTCCAACACCGATGCGCAACCGATTGACATCGGTGTTGTTGTCAATGCGGTTATGGTGCGCTGATGGACGATCTCGATCTTCGGCTGATCCGGAGTTTCGTCATGGTCGCCGAGGAATTGCACTTCGGCCGCGCGGCGCAACGCCTCTACAAGGCACAACAGGCCCTGAGCCGTGACATCAACCGCCTCGAGAACCGTCTTGGCACCCGGCTGCTCAACCGCACCACGCGAAGTGTCGAACTCACGCCGGCCGGACGCCGGATGCTTGGTCCTGCACGGGAGTTGCTGCACGTGCAGGACACCTTGCTGCGCGAACTTCGGCAGCGACCCGCAACCCTCACCGTCGACGTCGTCGGCGAAGGTTTGACGCCTGCGCTGGTTCTGGAGCGAGCCCGCGAGATCGCGCCTGGGTGCGAGTTTTTCGCCCGTTTTCACACCGGCGCGGCGCCCGTGGAGGCCATGATGTCCAGTGGTGTGCTCGACGTGACGTTCGGGCGTGCTCTGACGCCCTTGGATGGTCTGCGGAGCCAGGTCGTTCGCTACGAGCCGATCGCCGTGTTGTTGCCGGACGATCACCCGCTCACGAAGCTCCATGCGGTGCCGTTGGCAGCGTTGAGCGGGACGGATCGTCCCTGCTTTCGCGCCGGCAATCACGCGACCGCCGGATGGGACCATCTCGTACGGCAACTACTGACATCGGACCAGATCGATCCCACGGACGGCCACCCCCAAGTCCAGGGTCCCGATGAAATGGCACAGCATGTCAAGGATCGCCGGGTCCCGATCCTCACGATGACGACCCAACCACCGGTGAACGCGACCGTCCTGCGCCCCGTGGTCGACCCCACCCCGATCTTCCCGTGGGTGATGAGCTGGAATGCCGACCTGACGCATCCGGGAATCGACGCGCTCTCCCGGGCCGTCGATCGACTCATCGCGGAGAACGCGTGGCTCGACCTGCCCGACGGGGCCTGGCTCCCGCCGGTTAGCTCCACCGGTGCGACAGTGGTCGCCGGCGCCGCCGGCGGCTGATCGGCCCGGACCATCGGCGTCTCCGCATAAATCCCACCGAATCAGGGTGTCCGAGGGGGGACTTGAACCAGCGGATACGGCTTGGATCGCCTGCACCGTACGCGAATCGCGTCATTACCCTTACCTGGCTGGCTATTCGCGCACCCGATTGCTGCCCGTTAGACCCGGCTCTCGCGTTTCGGTGGTCCGCTGGTGGCGCACCGATGGTCTTGATATACCGGTCTTGATCGAGGCCGCGCATTCACCCGGAGCTAGTTGAGATTCCGTAGATTCGCATCCTCGACCACGAAATCTGACTATCTGAATCTGGTAGTCTGAAGCCATGCGTGAGATGTCCGCCTCTGAGGCGTCCCGGAATTTCTCTGCCGTGTTGGACTCTGCCGAGCACGGAGAAACGACCGTGGTCACTCGGGCTGGGCACCAGGTTGCGCTCATCGTCCCAGCTCCCCGCGCCAACGGTAGTGCCCTCCGTGACGTGCTTCGGCGTTGGCGGAGCAATCCTGCCCTCGACGATGCGTTCGCCGAGAACGTCGACGCTGCGCGTCGGAGCGCCACCGCTGACGCCGATGCGGACCCATGGCGCGGCTGATTCTCGACACCGGCGTGCTCATCGCCGGTGTTCGCGGCAAACTCGACCTCGACGCGCTTCCCGACCAAGACGATGCCGCCCTAGCGGCAGTGTCCGTGGCCGAATACCTCACCGGCGTGTTGCTCGACCCCGATCCTGGTCGCCAAGCCGCCCAGCGTGCGTTTCTCTCCGATGTGCTGGCCACGCTGCCAGTCGAGGACTACACCACGACCGTCGCCGAGCACCACGCCGAGCTGTTGGCCCACACCCGCCGCGACGGCACGAGCCGCGGAGCGCACGACCTCATCATCGCCGCCACCGCGCGTGCCACCGGCCGCACGCTGCTCACCACCGATGCGCAAGCCCGATTCGGCGACCTCCCCGGCGTCACCGCCCATGTCGTGTCATAACCTAAGGCGCGGCGATCGGCTACTCGGCAACCGCAGGTCAGGTACTGCTGGTCGTGCTGCTGCCTGAGGATCACCCGCCGACCGGGCACTGGCACATCGTGACCGCATGGCCGGCCGGACAGCGGCAGACCGCCGTCTACCGGGCCGCAGACGAAAGGAGGGGTGCGGAATGACCCGCACCGATCAGGAGCTACGTGAGGCCATCGCGACCGAGGCCGAGCACGCTGAGGCCACCCGCGATGCCGATCTGCCCTACCAGCGGCGCCGTCCGGCCGGCGGATCGTCGGTGTATGGGTTACGGCTGCCCGATGACCGGATTGCCCAGCTCCGCCAACTCGCTGCAGCCCGCGGTGTCGATCCGTCTGCGCTGGCCCGGCAATGGATCATCGACCACCTCGACAGCGCCGACCATCTCCGTGACGGGCGTGCCGAACAGTGGGAACGCGATCTCCGCGCCACCACCAACCACCTGCGTCGACTCCTCGACGACCAACCTTGGCCCGA
>Ga0137412_10000162_pt1 | contig 42073 bp, 33 predicted proteins | sample CZODoug2_1_16fun_FD_122160 | JGI IMG/M metagenome (GOLD analysis project Ga0137412, IMG submission 122160) | Vadose zone soil fungal communities from Angelo Coast Range Reserve, California, USA - CZODoug2_1_16fungal (Hybrid Assembly) | ecosystem: Environmental > Terrestrial > Soil > Vadose zone...
GTTTCGGTGACACAGGATCCAGAGCCCGAGCTATGGTTCTAACTCCCCTTCGCCGCCCCGTCCGGCGCGCGGCGGTGGCGGCGCGGGAACAATGTGCGGAATGCCCGCGTCATTCATTTTTTTGTTCAGCGCGGGCAGTTCCTCGTCGACGATTTTCTTGACCTGCGCCGAAGCATCGTTGACCAGCGGCGTCAGCTCCGCCAGTTTCTCTTTCTGCTGTCCATCGGGGGCGGCCGCAAACCCGTCCAAGTCATCCAGCAGGTTCTGCACTTGGTTCGGCAGCGGGTCGGGCTTCCATTCGAACGGCGGGCCGGCATTTCCCAAGCCTTCGCGTTCACGAACAAACTTCTCCGCTACGGCGTCTACTCTTTTCTGCAGCTCATCGCCGGCGTTGACGACGTCGTCCGGGATTTTCGTTGTGTTCGGTTTTCCCATATCCTTTTTCCACTGCTCTCGGGCAGCTTTCAGCGCGGTCTGTATGCCTTCAATTGTTTTTCGGTCCGTATCCGTGGTCTTGGCCATGGGGTAGAGCTGATCGATCATTTCGCGCCGCGCGGTGCGGTCCGCGGCCGAAATCACGATGCGCGTATCTTCTTCGACCATGACTTTTTGCGAGGCTTCCTTGTCTCCGGCCTTGATCTTGATGGCGTATTCTCCCGGCTCGACAAACGGCCCGCGCGGCCCGAATCCATATCCCGCCGCGATCGCCTCGAGTTGCTGGGGTGTCGGCTCCGCCGGCGCATCCGAACGCAAATCCCAGTTCGCGCGGTTCACACCCGCCGCGCCCGGGCCGTCTAACTCTCGAAGCACTTTCCCATCTTTGTCGAGCACGGTGATTTTTACTTTACCTTCCTTCTTTTCCGCTGCGTCGCCCTTGGCCTCGGTCTTCGGCTTCTCCTCGGCCGCGTCTTTCTTGGCCTTTTCCTCTTTGTCTTTCTTTGGCGCTTCCGGTGGCACGGCTTCCTTCAGGTAGTAGCTCAAAATCGCGCCGTACGGCGGATTCTTTGCGGTGAACAATTTCTGACCCGCGCTCCAACGGCGGTTGCGCAGGTGCCAGGTTATTGCCGGCCGCGGCGGGAAGAATGTCAGGGGTGATCCCGCCACGCTCGCATCCATCTTCTCGATCGGCGTGAGATCGTCAAAAACCCAGATCGATCGCCCGTGCGTTGCCAGCACGAGGTCGTTTTCGCGTGCCTGGATTTCAATGTCGTCCACCGGCACCGTCGGGAAATTGCTTTTCAGCGCGGTCCAGTCTCCTCCGCGATCCCACGATACCCACAGCCCGAACTCCGTCCCTGCAAACAAGAGGTTGGTGTTCCTCGGATGCTCGCGCACCACATGGACGCTTCCCGCCGAATCAGGAATCCCCTTGCGGATCGCTTTCCAGTTTTCACCATAGTCGCTGGTCGTAAAAACATAGACGCTGTTATCGTCCCCGCGATGCCCGTCGAACGCCAGCAGCGCTGCGCCTTCACCAGTCTTCGACGCCGCCACTCGGCTCACGTAAGTTCCCTTCGGTACTCCCGGAACCTTCGATGCCACGTTCTTCCACGTCTTTCCTCCATCGCGCGTCACCTGCACGTTGCCGTCATCGGTGCCCACCCACAGCACATTTGGCGTCAACGGCGATTCGCTCAGCGTTGTGATGGTGGGATATTCCTGCACGCCGTCGTGCCGCGACAAGGTGTTCTTGTCCGGCGTCTTCCCAAAAATCTGCAGCTTGTTGCGGTCCACCCCCGTGGTCAGCTCTCCGCCCAGCCTCGTCCAGTTGTCCCCGCGATCGGTCGACTTAAAGAGATAGTTCGCGCCGTAGTAAATCGTCGTGTGCTGGTGCACGGAAACCGCCACCGGCGAATTCCATTGGAAGCGGTAATGCGGCTCTCCTGCTTTCGCCTCCGGCCGGATCGAGCGCTGCTGCCCGGTGCGCAGGTCGCGCCGGTCGATGTACCCGTCCTGCGACTCGGTGTAGACGATCCAGGGCTCCACATTGTCGATCGCCGCGTAAAAGCCGTCGCCGCCGTGAATCACTTGCCAGTCTTCATTCACGATGCCGTCGCGCGTCAGCGTCTGGCTCGGCCCGCACCAGCTCCCGTTGTCCTGCAAACCGCCACAGATGTGATACGGCTTTTCGTTGTCGAGGGCGACCTCGTAGAATTGTCCGATCGCGATGGTGTTGACGAAGTCCCAGGTCTTCCCGGCATCATAGCTCCAGTGAATTCCGCCGTCCGACCCCGCGAGCATGTGGTTCGAATCCGCGGGATCGATCCACATGGCGTGATAGTCGCCGTGAATTCCTTTCACGCGCTGCGTCGAAAACGTCTTTCCGCCATCCTCGGAATAGAACATCGGCGCACCGAGCTCCCAGATCCGGAGATCGTTATTGGGATCGATCCGAATCTGACTGTAGTAGGAAGGGCGCGGATTCGTATCGCCCATCTTCTTCCACGTCTCGCCTTTGTCCTCGCTGCGATAAGTCCCGCCCTTTTCATGCTGCACGATCGCGTAAACGATATTCGGGTCCTTGCGGTAAACGTCCAGTCCGATGCGCCCGGTTTCTCCGCCGTTCTCATAGGGCAGTCCTTTCGTGAGTTTTTTCCAGGTTGCCCCGCCATCCGCCGTCTTGTAGATCGCACTGTCCGATCCGCCGCCATTGAATCCATAAGGCGTCCGCCGCCGCTCGTACGCCGCGGCATACAAAGTGTCCGGACTCTCCGGGTCCATCGCGATGTCGCTCACACCGGTGTCGTCGTTGATCTTCAGCACCTGCGACCACGTCTTCCCGCCGTCCGCCGTCTTGTAAACGCCGCGTTCCAGATTCGCTCCCCACAAACGCCCCAGCGCCGCCACGTACACCACATCCGGATTCTTCGGATGAATCACGATTCTCCCGATGTGGCGCGTCAACTCCAGCCCCATCTTCTTCCAGGTCTTCCCACCGTCGAGCGACTTGTACGCTCCATCGCCCCAGGAGGAACTTTGCCGGTTATTCGGCTCGCCCGTCCCGACCCACACGACCGAGGGGTCCGACGGCGCAATCGCGATGTCGCCAATCGTCGACACGCTCTCTTTATCGAATATCGGCTCCCAGGTGGTGCCGTTGTTGGTTGTTTTCCACACGCCCCCTGCGGCCGTGCCCACGTAAACGATGTTCGGATTGCTCTCCACGACCGCGAAATCGTCGATGCGCCCGCCCATCGTCGCGGGGCCGATCTCGCGGAATTCCAGATTCTTGAACTTATCGGTGGGATTCGGCTGGTCGCTGGGCGCCGCCAGCGCGCTCATCGACAACGCGCCAAGAATCACCGCACAAGTCAGAATCGTCCACGGAGCATTCTCTGTATGCTTCATTTCCATCCCCTTAGAATGCAAAGTCCGGCATATTACTCCGGCTGGGCGGCATAGCGCATCAAATGTTTTGAAAGGGCAAAGCAACCCATTGCAAAGACAGACGTGCCGCGCGAGCGCTCCGTTTCACGACTCCGTAATTCCGCTCATCACTGCCCTGTCTGCGCATGCAACTAGAGCGCCTGCCCTTGCCTTCAAATCCCTACGACCGCATGCTAGGCTATCCAACTGTTTTCATTGACCGCATGCTCCGCGTGAACCGACATCCCTACGCACAGGTTCTGTCCGCGCTCCGCCCTTTTCTTTTCCTGGCCGCGCTGCTCCTCCCGCTTGCAGTCCCGCCGCCGCGCATGGCCTCCGCTCAACAAACTCGCTTTCCTTCCGGCAAAAGCGGAGTCGCAAATCTAGAAGCGAAAACGCAGAGCCGCAAGGGCGACGTCACCACTGCTGAAGGCGACGTGGACATTCAATACGCGGACACCCGTCTTCGCGCCGATCACGTCGAATACAACAGCAAGACCTACGAAGTCACCGCTACCGGCCACGTTCAGCTCGATTACGGCAACGAGCACCTCGAAGCCGATGAAGCTCACTACAACGTCAGCACCGGACACGGTCTGTTTCACAACGTTCGCGGCAGCATCAAGATCGAGCGGCGGCCCAATCCGACAATCTTGATTTCCGATAATCCGCTTTACTTCGAAGCACGAGAGGTAGAACGCTTCCCGGGAGAGGTCTATCTCATCCACCGCGCCTGGATCACCATCTGCGACCCCCAACACCCGAAGTGGCAGTTCTACGCGCCTAACGCGCGGATCCACCTCAACAAGACCGTCGCACTCATCAACGCCAATTTCCGTCTTTTCCGTGTCCCGCTCATTTGGCTCCCTTATGCTTCCGCTCCGGCGGGCCGCAAAGTCCGCGCGTCCGGATTCCTCATCCCCGACATCGGCCAGAGCTCGCGCAAGGGCTTCATCCTCGGTGACGCTTTTTATCTGGCTCCCACGCAGTGGATGGACGCGACCCTGGGCGCCCAATTCATGAGCCGCCGCGGCTTTCTCGAACGCGGATTATTTCGCGCCAAGCCTTTCGAGAACACTTCGATCGAGTACACCTATTTTGGTGTCGAGGATCGCGGGCTCCCCCAAGACGGCACACGAAGCCCTCAGGGTGGCGAGCAGCAGCGCCTCGAAATCCAGTCCCTGCTCCCCGGCGGCTGGCGCTTTGTAACGGACTACAACCATCTCTCCTCGCTTACTTTCCGTCTCGCCTTCGCCGACTCTTTCGGCGAAGCCATCAACTCCGAAGTGCGCAGCGCCGTCTTTCTCTCAAACAATTTCGGGGGCTTCAGCCTGAATTTCGCGGGCCTCAACGATAAGAGCTTCCTCACGCTCCCCACGACCACGACCTCGCTCACCGGGGTTGTCACCACAGTTCCCGCCACCAGCGTTACTCTGCGCAACTTGCCGGAAGCGCGTCTCGGCTCCGTGGAGCAAGCTCCGTGGGGCCGCGCCCCCGTCTATTTCGGCTTTGACTTATTTACCGGGGTCGTATACCGGCGCGATCAAAATATTCAAACCTCCAATTTCGTCGATCGCTACGAGTTGGCGCCGCGCGTTACCGTTCCATTGCACTTCGGTCCGTGGCTCGGCGTGACCACTTCCGCCGTTTTCCGCACCACCCGCTACGGCGATTCCTACACTTCCGCTGGCCTGGCCAGTGGCGCTTCCCTCTCCCGCAACACCGGCGAGTTCACCGTCGAGCTCCGCCCCCCCGCGCTCGAACGATTCTTCGAACGCAGTTCCTTGAAAGAAGACAAGATCCGGCACCGGTACAAGCACACCATCGAACCGGCGCTCACCTACCGCAAGGTCACCGGCGTGAATCGCTTCGCTGATTTTATACGTTTCGATTCCGACGCCACTCTCACCGACACCAGCGAAGTCGAATATGGTTTTACGCAGCGGCTCTTCCGGAAGGACGGTGACGGCCAGCCTCAGGAGCTCATCTCCTGGCGCATCACCCAAAAGCACTATTTTGATCCCGCCTTTGGCGGCGCCATCGTCGACGGCCAGCGCAACGTGTTCCAGGCGCTCGATTCGATCTCACCTTTCGCTTTCGCTTTCGGTCCACGCAACTGGTCTCCGATCGTCAGCGATTTCAAGATCACTCCCGGCGGCCCCTACGATCTGGAACAAATTCTTCACTACGATCCCCAAATTCAGAGACTCGTCACCATCGGCACGCTCCTGAAAGTAAAGCCTTATCGGGAATTTTTCTCTACGGTTGCCTACTTCCGCCTGAATGCCAACCCGGTGCTTAGCGATTTTCCTCCCCCGCCTCCTCCGCAGCCTGGTAACTTCGAGCAGCCGCTTTCGAACCAGATTCGCGGGCTGGTCGGCTACGGTAGCGAATCCCGCAAAGGCTTTAATCTCATCACCGGCCTAGGCTACGACTTCGAGAACAAGACTCTGCAGAACCAGATCGTTCAACTCAGCTACAACGGAGGCTGTTGCGGCCTCGCCATCGAATATCGCCGCATCAACCTCGGGCAGGTGCGCGCGGAGAATCAGTTTCGTCTTGCGTTCATCATCGCGAACATAGGTAACTTCGGAAATCTCCGTCATCAGGAAAGAATCTTTTAACTGGGAGTTTGGGCAGTGCCGGGCTTTAACCAGGGCATCATCGCCTGCGATTTAATGTGACATCCATGAACAACACCGACCTTGCCTACCTAACCATCGAGGAAATCGGAAAACTCTTCCGCAAACGCAAGCTCTCCCCCGTCGAACTCACCAAACTCATGCTCGCTCGCATCGAGCGGATCAATCCCAAACTAAACGCTTACCTCACCGTCACCGCTGAACTTGCCCTCGCCCAAGCCAAAAAAGCAGAATCGGCTCTTCTCGCACCCCGCGGCCGCAAGGGGCATCGTGATCGCGGCCCGCTCCACGGCATCCCCATCTCGCTGAAAGACAACATCGATACCAAAGGCATTCGAACGACTGCCGGGTCAAAAATCCTGAAAGATTTCATTCCACAGCACGACGCTCAAGTCGTTGTTCTCTTGAAAGAGGCGGGCGCAGTCATTCTTGGCAAGACGAACATGCATGAGTTCGCTTACGGCGTGACATCGAATAATCCGCACTATGGTCCGGTCCGCAATCCCTGGGACCCCGCGCGCGTTCCCGGTGGCTCGAGTGGAGGTTCGGCCGCCGCCGTCGCCGCCGGCCTTTGCTACGGCAGCATTGGAACGGACACCGGCGGCTCCATCCGCATTCCCGCATCCCTCTCGGGCGTCACCGGTCTGAAGCCAAGCTGGGGCCGCATCTCTTGTGAAGGCATCGTTCCGCTTTCTCCGGCCTTCGATTGCGCGGGCCCACTGGGTCGAACCGTCGGCGATGTCGCTATTTTGACGGGAGCTTTGTACTCCCGCGTGGGCCGCGAACCAAACATGGCAAGAGCTTCAACTTTACGGGCGGGCGCGCGGAAATTTTGCCTGGGAATTCCTCGCCAATTGTTCTTCGATGCTCTTTCTCCCGAGGTCCGGAACGCATTTGACCCCGCTCTGCGCGATCTTTGCCGCGGGGCCGTGACAGCGAAAGACATTTCCATCCCGCTGCTCGATGAAACCGAAGACGCCGGAAATCATATCGCCTGGACGGAAGCGGCGCTTTACCACCAGCAACAGGGGTATTTTCCAGCCCGGTCCGCGGAATACGGCGACGACGTGCGTTCAAGACTGGAGATGGGCTGCAAGGTGCCGGCAGTTGACTACCTGCGAGCGCTGGAGATTCAGAAACAATTCTTCCAACAACTGCACTTGGCGCTTGCGCAAGCGGAGGTGGATGCCATCGTCTTTCCCTCGACCGCCATTGAGGCTCCGCTCTTGACTCAGGAAACGATCCGCATCGGGGCGCACGTGTATCCAGCTCGCGCTTTGCTGCTGCGCCACAACCGTCCGGCAAATCTGGCCGGTGTGCCTGCCGTTTCCGTTCCCTGGGGCTTCACCCGTTCGGGATTGCCCATCGGTCTGCAAATCATGGCCGGTGTGTCGAGCGAACCCATCTTGCTCCGCATCGCCAGGATTCTCGAGCGTTCTCGCCCGCAGAACTTCCGGCCCCCACTGCCCGATTGAATTTCGCGGGCGGAATTTGCGATGGATGTTTTACTGCGCTTCGGTCGCCAATGCGCCTCGGGTGTTCATCATCCATCTGCCGATCAGGTACCCCAGCGTCCCCGTGACCATCCCCCCGAAAACATCTACTACGTAATGATACCGCCCCCACACGGTCGAAACGCACATGCACGTTACAACGGGTACCATCACCCAGAACAGCCACCGCCGGTGTCGCCATGCGCCCCACAATGCCGCGACCGACCCTGCCACGTGCTCGGAAGGAAACGCCGCGCCTCGAACGCGACCGAAGTGTTCAATGAAATTGATCACCGTCGTGAACAGCCCGCCCTGCAACGGGCCGTGCCAAGCCCCCGCTATCGAAAACCAGGGGCTCTCGATGGGAAAGAAAATCGCGATCCCATACCCGATCGCGTACCCCGCGGCCGAATATGTCATTACCGACCAATACCCGCGCCAATCCCTCCGGTAATACAAGACCCCGCCCAACACCAGCAGATAAATGAAGTAAGTGAGATACGCGAACTGCATGAAATCGTTCCGCGCCGGCGTTGCGAATTGTTCCAACCACACCGTAGGATGCACGCCGGTCAGCCAGTAGTCGGCGGCGATCAGCTTCGCGTCCTGCCAGCCGGGCGTGACCAGGTGTACGAACTGTCCCAGCTCCTCAAAACAGAACAGGAAAAACAGATGCGGGTACCAGTGCCGCCAGAAGTGCCAGAACTTCGCCGAAAACGTGTCGCCTCGCGACTCCGCGCGCTCCGCAACGCGGGCTTGTACAAGACACAAAACCAGGATCATCGCCGCAAGCAGCGCTTGCACCCCGATCAACTTCACGGGATGCGCAAGATTTTCCGCAAACACCGCAATCAGCGCGCTCGATGCCGCCAAATAACCAAGAGCAACCCATTCGAATGCACCGCACCCCGCCCAAGCCGCGGCCACTTCCCGGGTGACCCGCGCCGCGATTCCCTGCTTCCCCGAATCGAAGCTTGCCGCACGCTCCTCACCTCTCCTGTCATCCACTTCCGCACGCCAGGCGAGCGCTGCTTCATTTCCTCGATAATTCTGCCTCTGCACGTCATTCATTCGGGTTCTCCGGTCTCACCAGTTCCATCGGACAATTTCACCGCGCTCCGCGCGCAAAAAGCGCACCGCTAGGCAATCACTCCAGGCTGCTTTTCCCGCTGTGCGACTTCTCTGTGCCCTCTGCGTCTTTGCGTTAGATTCTCGTTTGCCTCCCAATGAAGCGCCGCCCACCCAAGGGTCCGCGCCATGTTCCTAAGGTCGTTCGACGGATTCACCGCAGCCGGCCGGCCAACCGCCGCCATCAACCACCGGTCATTCAAGCTGTCGCCATAGGCATAGCACCGCGCCAGGTCGAGCTGCATCTCCTTCGCCACGCGCTTCACTGCGCGCGCTTTCGCTTCCCCAAACATCGCCTCGCCCAAGACCCGTCCCGTCCACGTGCCGCTCGTTTCTTCCAGCCGCGTCGCAAACACTCGAATCCTCACGGTGATTCCGTGCGCAGCAAGCTCGGCTTCCAAGGCGTGCGCGGCTCCCCGCACTAACGGCTCCAGCGTCCCGCTGATCAGCACAATCTCGTGCCCCTGCTTCGCGTGCCATGCCACTCTTTCGATCGCTTGCGCAAAAAAGGCGGGGACAGGCAGTCGCGGATGGCGTCGCAAAGGAGCCGACGCCTGCCCCCCGGCATGGTGGCCGTCTTTGTGCCAAGAGGAGATATCTCCGTCTCCCTCGCCACGCTCGTCAAGAATTTGCACGCCGCGCAGATACATTTTGTTCGCCTGCAAAATCGCGTTCAACCCGCGCGGTACCAGCCGCATCGCTTCCCACAGCCACAAGAAATAGTTCTTTGCCGGGATCGCCGCCCGGCATCTCAACATCCTGAAGAATCTTCTCTCCAGCGACGGAAGTGCCACGAGAGTCCCATCCAAATCAAAAAACGCCGCAACTCTTCCGCTCTTCTCCTCTATTTCCTTTAGTTCCTTTAGTTCCTTTACCTCATTTGCTTCCTTCCTCTCTTTCACATCGCCGCCTGAGCCGCGCTCTTCTTTCCCCGCGCCGTCTCGACGTTTCCTGCGATGTATTTCCACCCTTCCACCAGCACCGGCAGACCCCGCAGCAGGCAGAACGCCGCCGTCATCCCTGTCAACACATGCGCCCCCATGCGAATCATGGCGTGCACATCCACAGCCAGTTCACCCCCCATCGCCAGCGGCCCGCGCGTCAGCGCCAATTCCAGTCCCAAATAGCAGAAGCACAAGCACTTCATCGCCGCATACAACCCTCGGCTCCAGCGCGAAGCCACCAGCGCCCGCCCCCACCACGTCCGCAGCATGGCATTCGCGCCCCAGCCGGAATGTCCCGCCTTCATCGCCAGCCCGCGCAAGAAATCCGTCGCCGCCCCGCGAGCAAAAAACAAAACCGGCAGCCATAGCGGCACCATCCCCACCACAGCGAAATAGGTGAAGTACACATTCTCGATCATCCGGTCGCCCAGAATATCCAGTTGCGCGCCCACCGGAGTGGCCATTTTTTTCTTGCGGGCGAGATGACCGTCCAAGGCATCCAGCGCGATCGTCGCCACCGTCAGCCCCACGGCCGTGAGGTTCGCCCACGCCCCGCGGCCGAACAGACACACCGCCGCGAAACCCACCACGACTCGCAGAAACGTCACTTTGTTCGGCGTCCATCGCATGCTCACCTGCCGCGCGCCCTCCGGGCGCGCAGTTGAGCTAAGGCAACACTGCTGCCCATCCGCCCGGACTTAACTTATTTCTTATCAATGTGTTAGAGTGTAGTTCGAAGCAGTCGCCGCCACCCCACGCCAGCCAAATCCTTCATCTGTCGCCCTTTCCTTTCCTCGCGCCCTTCTCGCCGTCTGCTGCGTCTAATGAGAGGGCTTCGTGTTTGCCGCTCGCACGCCGATCCTTGGCGATGTCCGCCTTCAGCGAACCGCTGAGGTTCGCCGACCGTGGATTTCGGCAGTGCTTCTAAGGGCCTCATGGTAAGCACGAGCACGAACGAGATTTGTGGGAGAATAATGAAGATCAGTTTTGCGGTCTAATGAGGTGGGCTGTTAACGTCGCGCCCCCAGATCGCCACCGAGGATTGCATCAGGATGACCGATGTTTCTCTAGCAGGAGCTTTTCTCGCAGGGCTGGTTTCATTTCTTTCGCCCTGTGTTCTGCCGCTTGTTCCGGGCTATATCTCCATGCTCTCCGGCGTCGGCATGGAGCAGCTCCGCAAGGGCCAAGTCCCGAGCTCCAGCTTGTTGGGCTCCTCGCTCTCCTTCATCGCCGGTTTTTCCGTCGTCTTCATCTCTTTTGGAGCATCCGCCAGCGCCGTCGGCGTTTTCCTCAAACAGAATCGCAATGCACTCACGCCCCTCGCCGGTGCGCTCATCCTTCTTTTCGGTCTGCATCTTCTCGGCCTGCTCGTCAAACTCAATCCCCGCGCAGGCATTATTTTCGGCGTCATCCTCGTCGCCCTCGGTATCGCTTCTTTACCCCGCCATGCTCCTCTCTTCGCCGGCTTCGGTGCGCTTCACTTCTTTTCGCTTTCCGTCATCGGCTTTTTCGGTCCCGCCTTGTCCCGCTGGCTCAACCGCGACGTGCACCTCCGCAGTTCTGTCGCACAGCCCACCGCGTGGAGCGGCTTCTTGCTTGGCTTGGCCTTCGCCTTCGGCTGGACTCCCTGCATTGGCCCCATCCTCACGACCGTGCTCACGATCGCCGCCGCGAGCGACAAAATTCAGCGCGGCGTTCTCCTCCTCGCCGTCTACTCCGCCGGCCTCGCCATCCCTTTTTTTCTCACGGCTCTGGGCATCGGCAAATTCATGACGTTCTATAAGAACTTTAGAAAATATCTTCACGTCGTCGAACTCTTCAGCGGCGCTCTTTTGCTTTTCATCGGCGGCCTGGTTTTCGTCAACAAGCTGACCTGGCTCACCGCAAAGCTGAGTTTCCTGAACGTCATTGTCTTGTGGCTCGAACATGTCCTAACTAGCGGCAGGGGCGGTACGGCCTTTTGGCTGTTGGCCGGTGTGGCAGTTGCGGCAGTAGTGGTGCTTGCGGTTATAAGGCGTTGGGAGAAAATTACGTCCATGCAAGGCAGCAAAACTATCTTGGCGGTGGCCACGGTCATCGCACTCATCATCGGCACCTACTACGCCGATAAGGCCACGCGCGTCAAAGCGATAGGCCCGGAAAAGTACACCGAGCAGGCCAACGCCAAGCCCGTCGGCCAGCCCGCTCCCGAAGTCACCTTCAAAGATCTGGACGGCAAAGACGCCATGCTTAGCCAGTACAAGGGCAAGGTCGTGCTCGTCAATTTCTGGGCCACCTGGTGCGATCCCTGCTACGTCGAAATTCCCTGGCTCATCGAGATGCAGGAGAAGTACGAAGCGAAAGGCTTCACGGTTCTCGGCATCTCCATGGACGATGAAGGCAAAAGCGCCGTCGCTCCCTTCCTCGCCAAGGAACGCTTCAACGTCAACGGCCAGAAACTCCCCATGAATTATCCCATCGTCATCGGCAGCGACGAGGTCGCCGACAAGTTCGGCGGCCTTCTCGGTTATCCCACCAGTTTCCTCATCTCCCGCGACGGGAAAATCGTGAAAAAAGTTCAGGGTCTGATTAGCTACGAGGAACTTACCCAGGCCATCGAATCTCAGCTCTAAGAGAGTGGGCAGTGAGTAGTGGACAGCAACTCGCAAGATGGCGATGACAACTGTATCGTCCAAATAGAAAATCGAAAGCTTTCAGGATCCAGAGCTAGCCAAGCCCGTGAGCTTGGTTGAAGAAATCGGCCGCATGCTCGCGGCCCTTCGAAAGAGGCTAGAAGCCTAAGTCTGAGGCCTTCTCGTTCTTTTCTTCACTACTCACTGCCCCCTACTCACTCTCTTTGGTTTTGCTAGACTCTTCTGGCCATGAGCGTCATCGACGAAGTCCTCGCCGCCAACGAAATCTACTCGCGCACCCATGAATTGCGCAAACTGACTCCGCGTCCCGAGCGCAAGCTCGCCGTCCTGACTTGTATGGATACCCGCCTTTCGATTCGCACCCTGGGTCTGAAAACGGGAGACGCTCATATTATCCGCAACGCGGGCGGTATCGTGACGGAAGACACTCTGCGCTCCCTGGTCGTATCGCACTATCTCCTCGGCACTGAGGAAATCATGGTCGTCAATCACACCGATTGCGGATTGATGCTCACCAGCGAACAGGATTTGCGCACCAGAATCCAGAACCGCACCGGGACCGCCGCCGTTGCTCCCGCCTTCTTCTACACCTTCCAAAACATAGACGAAAATGTCCGCCACCAATTGCAGAAGCTCCGCACACATCCCTGGATTCCCCAGACCGTCGCCGTCCGCGGCTTCGTCTACGACGTCACCAGCGGCCATCTGCGGGAAATCAAGGACGCCTGATCGCGGCTCCAAGCTCACCCATATCTCATCACTTCGGCGCGGTGTCCAACGAGCTTCGAGGGGAGCGCACCTGAGGGGCCACTTCTCCGCTCGTTTCCTCATCTCAGTACTTCCTTACTCCATGGCTTCGGCTCCTATCCCACTACTCACTAACCCACTACTTACTACCCACTATTCGCCCTCTTCATGTACGCTAAATGTATGCTCGATGAAAAAGACTTTCAGCGAAAAGCGGACGCCGTGTTTGAGGAACTCAAGCGCCGCATGCTCACCGCCGGCGATGAACACGGTTTCGACGTCGAAGGCGAATCCGGAAAACTCGAAGTTATCTTCGAAGAACCCGAGGAGGCCAAGTTCGTGATTTCGCCCAACACGCCCGTCCGCGAAATATGGATCTCCGCGCTTTCCACCAGTTTCAAGCTCGGCTGGAACGAATCGCGCAACGCCTTCGTCTACGAGAAAACCGGCGAAGATCTCCGCGCGGTCATGAGCCGCGTCATCTCCCAGCAACTTGGCGCCCAGGTGACCCTGTGAAATCTGCCAAGGCATTTTTCTTCATCGCCGTCCTCGCGCTGTCCGTGGCCCTGTCACCCGCGGCATCCTCCCAAGTTCCCTCCGGCAGGGACGTCGTCAAACCCGAAACCTACGTCTCGCTCGATCCCGCGGGCCGTGGCAGCTCATTTCAAATCGCGGTGGTCATGAAGATTCGCACGGGCTTCCACGTCAACGCCCGCGACAAATCAGAAGACTATCTCATCGCCACCGATCTGAAAGCCGCGCTTCCCGCCGGCTTCAACAGCGGCGAAGTCTCCTATCCCAAGGGCAAACTCGAAAAATTCACCTTTTCCAAAACTCCGCTGAACGTCTACCAGGGCAACGTGATTCTTCGCATGCCTGTCACCGCGCTCGAAAACGCCCCTCTCGGCGAACAGCACATTCCTCTCAAGCTCCGCTACCAGGCCTGCAGCAGCGAACTTTGTCTTCCCCCGGTCACCATCACTCTCGACGCAACCCTCAACGTCGCTGCCTTGGCCTCCGCCGCCAAGCCCGCCCACGCGGAAATTTTTGGTCATGTCCATTCCCAAAATTGACCTTCGACCGGGGGCAGACTTCGAGATTTTTTTGAAGGGAGGCTTGCTCTAGGCTCTACCGAAACTGGCCACCGCATCGCACAATCGGCGGACGACGCGCTGCTGGCCGAGAACCACCATGGTATCGAAGAGCGGAGGCGCCACGGCCTGGCCGACGATCGCCACGCGGGTCGCGTTAATCAGCAGTCCGGCTTTGACGCCGCAGGCTTCGGCGACCGCACGGGAGGCGTGGTCGCACGCATCGTGGTTCCACTCGGGAAGCGCTTCGAGTCGATCGGCGAGCTTCGCAAGGAGCTCCGGCACTTTCGGATCTTTCCAGAATTTTTCCTTCGCCGCGGGGTCGCGCGTGAATTCGTCAGTGAAAAATGCGCGCGACCACGAAGAAAAATCCGGCAACAACCGGATTCGCGGCCGCAGTAAATCGACGGTCTTTGAGAACCACGCGTGATCTCGTCCATCCGAGCCGGGGGCGGCGCCTGCGGCCCATTCCGGCTTCCACAAGCCGCTGCGCTTCAATTCATATTCGACTTCGGGCAGCAACTCCTCGATGGGAAGTTTCTGTAGATACTGGGTGTTGAACCACTCGAGTTTCGGCCGGTCGAACACGGCGTTGGTGCGGCTCACGCCCTCAAGCGAAAATTTCTCCAGCAAATCTTTCGTCCGTAGAAACTCTTCGTCTCCGCCCGGCGACCAGCCCAGCAGCGCGAGAAAATTGCGGAACGCCTCCGGCAAAAAACCTTCGGTGCGGTACATGTTTACATCCGTCGCACCGTGGCGTTTCGAAAGGCGGGACTTGTCCGCGCCCAGAATCAGCGGCACATGCGCAAAAACAGGAGGTTCCGCGCGCAACGCTTGGTACAACAGCACCTGTTTCGGAGTATTCGAAAGGTGATCCGCGCCACGAATCACGTGGCTGATACGCATATCGATGTCGTCGACGACGACGCCCAGTTGATACATGGACTGGCCGAATTCTTCCTCACCTTTTCCGGAGCGCAACAGGACAAAGTCCTCGATCTCCTCATTCGAAAACTCGCGTTCGCCGAATACCGCGTCGAGGAATTTTGTTGTTCCGCCAAGCGGAACTTTGAAGCGGACGGCCGGCTTCACACCCGGCGTTGAGGGCCGGCCATCGCGGCAGGAGCAGCGCGTCACGCGCCGCGGACCGCCGGCCTTCGGTTCCTCGTCTTGCGCTGGCTCGGCGTAGTCGCCGCCGGCATATTTTTCCGCGGGGCAGTAGCACAAAAATGCGGCCCCGTTGGCCAAACATTTTTTTGCCGCCGCGCGGTACAACTCCGTTCTCTGCGATTGGTAAAATGGCCCTTCGTCCCAATTGACGCCCAGCCACTGCAAGCCATCCAGAATTCCCCGCACCAGTTCGGGCTTGTTGCGCTCCGCATCGGTGTCCTCGACGCGAAGAATCATCGTGCCGCCGTGGCGCCGTGCGAACAGCCAGTTAAACAGCGCGGTCCGGGCTCCTCCCACGTGCAAATAACCGGTGGGCGACGGGGCAAATCGCACCCTCACGGCAGATGTGCTGTGAATGGTGTCACTCATTGTCAGGGCGTCTTTCCGCGTGAATTCAAACTCTCAGTGTAGCCAAACCATTTCTTTAGGTCCAATTGGCCAAGAAGAGGAAACGCCCTAGGCCCTTTTGGATTGAATCGGTAACCTCCGAGATGCTGTCTCTTTGGCTACCAGTACCCCGGTACGCTTGCTTCCTGAAAATCCCGTAATCCATAATCACAAGTACTTTGTTTTGTGTACAGGCGCGACCTTCCTGCGTCGCCGCACGACTGTCCTCTCGTGCCGGGAGCGGGATGGGGCGTACCCAGCGGAGAACGAGGGATTCTTGTGCTTTCGTCACTTGCGGAATATCGTCCGCGGTGCGGGCGGAGAATCGAATGTGTTCCTGATGCATCAAAGTTTTATCTCACTGGCGCTGCTGATCGCTACCACGTTGGTGGCGGGCTTTTTCGCGTACATCCACAGGATCAAACGCCAGACGTATCTGCTGCTATGGACAGCGGCGTGGGCCGTGTTCGCGCTCCATTACGTGGGGCCGACTCTCGCTCCACGGGCATCGGCAAACCCGCTGCAGAGTGCGTTGAATCATTGGCTTTTCGCGCTCTCCGGCGTGCTCTTTTTTCTGGGAGCACAGCTTTACGCGCAGCGGAAGGCCTGGAAAATTCCCGGGCTGGCGGTTGGCGTCCTGTTCGGATTGTGGGCTGCCGCCAATGCCGCCAACGTGTTTTCCATTTCCGCGATCATCCCCGGTTCTCTGCTGTACATCGCGGTCGCGGTGGTGTTCTGGCAGGAAAGCCGGCGGCAGGAAACGCTAGCCGACAGACTGCTTGGCGTTTCCTTCGCTTCCTGGGGAGCTCTGTGGATCGCACTCCATATCCTGGACGCGACGCCGGAACTCCAGGGCGCAGGCATGAGCGTGGTTGCCGCTGCTCCGTGCGCGTTCGTGTCCATGCTTATGGTCATGGCGCTCTACGAAGAAGAAAAGCGCCGCATCGAACGCAACATGCTGGCGCTTTCGAATCTCAATCTGGCGACCTCCAGCTTTGTGGGCGGCGAGATTCAGCGCATGCTGTCGCAGGCCCTGGACCGCGTGCTGGGCGTTGTGCGGCTGCCGGCCGGCGCGCTTTTTCTGCACCACGGTGACCCGCAGGGGCCCACTTCCGTCGTTGCCGTGGGCTTGAGCGAGGAGTTCTGCCGCGTCGCTCAAGACGAAAATCTCGACGATTATCTCGTCAGCCTGGTGGCGCGCCTCGGCGGCCTGCTGGGATTTCGCGACCTTCGCGACGACTCCCTCTCGGCTCTCGAAAAGGAACAGTCCATCCGCCGATTCCGCCAGCTGGCGCTCGCGCACGGGCTTCGCAGCGTGGTGGCCATCAGCCTTCAGGCCAAGGAGCAAGCCTTCGGCGTGCTCCTTCTCGGGACCCCGGATAGCCGGCGCTTCACTGCCGCGGAGCTGCGGCTGCTGCTGGCGCTGGGGCACCAGATCGGCATGGCGGTTGAAAACAGCTACCTGATTCAGCAGACTTCGCGACGGTCCGAAGAGCTTCACGTATTGAACGAAATCGGCCGCGCGCTCAGCTCGACGCTGAACAAGGAAGACCTGACCAGAAAAGTGTGGGAGGAGCTGCGGCGGCTCTTCGACGTGGAAAACTTCTACATCGCGGAACTGGATGCGCTGCGCGACGAAATTCAATTCGACTTCGAGATCGTGGATGGCGCGCGCATGCCAAAGCGTGCACGTCCTGCCGGGAACCACATCACCGAGTACATCATTCGAACGCGGCAGCCGGTGCTCATCCGCGACAATTACGTGGGGGAGATGAAAAGACTGGGCGTCGATCCTCTGCGCACAAAAGGGTGCTTCTGCGGCGTACCGCTGGTGGCCTACGATCACGCCATCGGCGCGATGGCGGTGTACTCCGATCACGAGCGCGTGTTTGACGAAGGGCACCTGGAGCTTCTGCGGGTCCTTGCAAGCGAGGCGAGTATCGCGATTGAAAACGCCCGCTTGTTCAGCGAAGAGCGCACCAAGGCGCGGCACCTCTCGCTGTTGAACACAATTTCGCGGAACGCTATCGCCACGCTCAATCCGGACGAGATGCTCGCCAAAATCACCGAACAACTCGAAGCCGGCCTGACCTACGATCACATCGGCATCGGCGTGCTGGACTACGCGACACGAGAAGTGGTGATCCAAGCCGAAGCGGGCAAGCGTCGCGGGACCCTGGGGCAGCGTATTTCCATTGGCGCAGGCCTGATCGGTCACGTCGCGCGCAATGGCCACATGGCGGCATACCGCGTCGCCGCCCCGGCGGATGGAGCGATGAAACCACTATTACCGGATTCCGTGGCGGCCATTGCATTGCCGGTTTTTTACGCCGAACAGCTCCACGGCATTTTGTACATCGAGTCCTCCGTACCGGTGGACTTCTCCGGGGAAGAAGTTCTCCTGCTGCGCACGCTGGCCGACCTCATCGCCGGTGCGCTGCACAACGCGCTTTCTTTCCAAAAGGCGCAGGAGCAGGCGATCACCGACGGACTCACCGGTGTGAAGACGCATCGTTTTTTTATGGAATCATTGTCCGCCGAATGGAAGCGCTCCACTCGAGCCGGGCGCGCGTTTGCGCTGGTGCTCATGGACCTCGACCGCTTCAAATTCGTGAACGATTTCTACGGGCACCTCGAGGGCGACCTCGTTCTCCAGCGCGTCGGGCAGATTCTGGAGACCAATTGCCGGCGCTCCGACGTTGTGGCTCGTTACGGCGGGGACGAATTCGTCATTCTGATGCCGGAAACCAATATGGAGCATGCGCGGCAACTGGCGAGCAAGCTGCGCGGCTGGGTCTCCTCCGATCCATTGCTGCGCGAGAAAAACATCAGCGCCAGCTTTGGCATCGCCTGCTATCCACTCCATGGCTCGTCGCCGCAAGAACTTATCCAAGTCGCCGACGCTTCGATGTATCTTTCGAAACATCAGGGCGGTAACGCCGTCTCAACCGCCGATCACTTCGATCCCAACGAAGCGAAGAAATGGAAGCGTGACGTCCTAGAAGCGTATCTGGGCGTGACACTCAAGCGGCTATTCTCGACGGGCCCCGAGGCGTTTGAAGAAATCTACCAGCGCCTGCGGCAATTCACGGAATCGCTCGCGGCGACCGAACCGAATAACGGTAAGCCGGCTACGGCTCCGGAGCAGGGTGTGCAGGCCCTGCCGCAGGCGGTGCTGGACACGGTCACTTCGCTGGCCTTTGCGATCGACGCCAAGGATCATTACACACAAGGCCACTCTCAGAAAGTCTCCGCGTATGCGGCTCTGATCGCGGAAGCGATGGGGATGAAAGACGCCGAAGTCGAAGAGGTTCGTTTGGGCGCCGTGCTCCACGACATCGGCAAGGTTGGCGTCCCGGAAAGTATTCTGAACAAGAACGGCCCGCTCAATCCCGAAGAGTGGGAGACGATGAAAGCGCACGTGAATTTCGGCGCCAAGATCCTCGATCCGCTGACGCCGCTCGCGGGCATCCGCGAAATGGTGCTGCATCACCACGAATTCTTCGACGGCTCGGGCTATCCAGAGGCTTTGAGCGGTGAACAAATTCCGCTGGGGGCTCGCATCATTGCCGTCGCGGATGCCTACGATACAATTACCAGCGATCGCACCTACAAGAAGGCCCGGAGTGCGACAGACGCGCTCGCCGAGCTAGAGCGCTGCGCGAATGCGCAATTTGACGGAGCCATTGTGGAACTTTTCGTCCGCACCATGCGGGCGCTGCCTAACCCGATCATTGAGGTTGCCGCGACCAGCGGCCCGCGTAACTCCTGAGCTCTGGTTTTTCCGGGGCTGCCGCCATTTCTCGAGGCTGCTAGCGTTCAACGAAACAGTTGGCCCTATTTCCCGTCCTTGCCTCTCGAGGGCGCAGCACCGGCCGGGAGGCATTCCATCAGGCTGCGCAAAATCGCACCACTTTTGTCATTGGCAGCGGCACCTCTTACTGCCGGAGAGACATCCTCCCCGGCCTGAAGTCCGGAGCTTTACGGCCCCACGGGTAAGAACCAACTTCTGGGTGAGCGCGTCGAAAACTGCGCTCATGAAAACGCTCTCGCCCTCCAGGATGGAGGAAATGATCAAGCCACACAGCGTGGCGCAAGAACGATTCCTCAGCGAGCATCCAAGTCCAAGTCCTTGATCGGCAGATCCCAGTGAGCTTCCAGAATTTCGAAGCGGCGTTGTTCCTCTTTCTTGTAGGTTTCCTGATCGGGATAAAGCTGCTTAAGCACCGCGGAGCTGTCAAAATTGTCGTTGGCAATCGACGCGTTCTTGAAGACGATGGTTACCCGGTAATCCCAGCGGCCGTCTTCCGTGGTGTGATAGCGCGGAACGGCCATGCTGGCCTTTAGCATGCGGCCCAGCTCGATCTCTTTTTTCAGAACCGGATAATGGTTTTTTTTGAAGAGCGCCAGGAATTCTTCAGCGTGCCCCCACCTGGCCTTGTAGTAGTACTCAATCACGTAGGGTTGATCTTTTCCTTCGGCGGCCATAGCGCCCTGCCGCGCTGCGGCTCCGATGGTTGACGACCAAAGAAGCGCTGCCAGCCCAAGCGCAGCCATCGCGAGCCGGCGCTTTGCCTTTGAGATTGGGATTTGCATTTGTTCTCTCCTCCCCGCGCGCTATTGAGAGTACAGGCCGGGCCACGCCATTTAAACCAAAAAACGATTCGAATGCCAATTGGAATCTGCGTGGCTCGTTTCAAGCTCCACGTCCTGCTATGCTTTCTCGAGGGAGACCGCATGCAGACTGGATCCGTGAAGTGGATTGGCGAACAGAAATTTGTGGCGACTAGCCCCTCCGGACACGCCATGACCGTCGATTCCGACCGTGCGTCGAACAAGGCGCCCGGCCCGATGGAGCTTGTGCTGCTGGCGCTGGGGGCCTGCACCGCCACCGACGTTGTAATCATCCTGGAAAAGAAGCGGCAGAAGTTCGAATCGCTAGAAGTGATTTGCTCGGGCGAACGCGCGGAAGAGCCGCCTACGGTCTGGACGAAGCTGGAAATACTCTATCGTCTTCGGGGCCGACTCGAGGACATGGCGGTAAAGCACGCCATCCAGCTCAGCGAGGACAAGTACTGCTCCGTTGCGGCCATGCTTCGGAAAACTGCCACTCTTTCGTGGCGCTATGAAATTCTTCCGCCGGCCTCCTAGCTGCCAAGCGCAGGCTATCTTGAGTCGTTGTCGCCGTGGTCCGCCAAACAATTCCACGAGTCGGCTTTTTTTCAACAAATTGAGTTACCTGCTGCGGTTCGGATTCGAACCGGACTGCGCCTTGTATCCCCACAGGGCTATCGCATAAAATTCAGGCTCTTTTAGTTAGGGAAATAATTGGCAAGGAGAGTCATGTCCCACCGCCTCGCGGCAAAAATCACGGGTGTAGCCGGCTACGTTCCTCCCAAGGTGATGACCAACGCGGATCTGGAGAAAATCGTCGAGACCAACGACGAATGGATCGTCACGCGCACCGGTATCCGGGAACGCCACGTCGTGGAGAAGGGCACCGCCACTTCGCATATGGCGACGGAAGCCGCAAGGGCGGTGCTGGCGCAAACCAAGACGGATCCCGCGGAGATCGACCTGATCGTGCTCGCCAGCGTCACCCCGGACATGTTTTTTCCCGCCACCGCCTGCCTAGTGCAAGAGCGCATTGGCGCGAAGAAGGCCTGGGGCTTTGACCTGTCCGCGGCGTGCTCAGGCTTTGCCTACGCGCTGACCGTCGGCGCGCAGTTCGTCGGCGCGGGCACGCACAAGAAAGTGCTGGTAATCGGAAGCGACACGATGACTTCCGTTCTGGATTACAAGGATCGCGCTACCTGTGTGCTGTTCGGCGATGGCGCGGGGGCGGTGCTGCTCGAGGCGGCGGGCCCGAACGAAGGGATCCTCGATTTCGAGCACGATGTGGATGGCTCAGGGGGAGCATTCCTCTATATGCCGGGCGGGGGTTCGCTCCATCCCTCGAGCCAGGAAACGGTCGAGAAGCGTCTGCACTATGTCCACCAGGAAGGGTCGCAGGTTTTCAAATACGCAGTGCGGCGCATGACGGAAATGGCAACGCATTTACTTGAAAGGAATGGTTTTACAAAAGAGGATCTGCAACTGCTGGTGCCGCACCAGGCAAATCTGCGCATCATCCGAGCGACGCAGGAGCGGCTGGGCGTCGACGATTCCAAGGTGATGGTGAACATCGACCGGTATGGCAACACTACGGGGGGAACGATTCCCCTGGGGCTGCGCGATGCCGTGGAACAGGGGCGCCTGCACAAGGGCGACCTGGTGCTGATCGTCACCGTGGGCGCGGGGTACACGACCGGCGGCGTGCTGCTGCGCTGGGCATACTAAAGCTCATTACGACGGTTGGCAGCGAGAGAATCAGCAGGTGTGCAATGAGGCTACGAGGTCGAGATTGGCCTGAAGGCGGCGGTCGACCTGAACGGCGGCGTAGCGGGTGCAGATGATGCGCTCGCGCTCGCTCCAAGAGGAGAAAATGGGAATCCGGTTGGCAAAGAAGGCATCGAGGCCTTCAATCGCCCGGTAATACAGTCGTACCAAACCCAATCCGCTGCGATTTGGAAAGAGATCAGGGGTCAAATTATGCAAGCCGGCCAGGGTCTGGAAATCCTGAGGTGTAAAGCGCCCATTCTCGACCTGGGCAGCAACCAGTACACGGTCAGAAACCGGTTGGGCTGCAACGCCTGCCAGAACTGCCCGCCAATAGTAAAGGGCGAACTGGGACAGGGCCACGACAGAGATCGCAAGTAGCATGGCGCTAAACATTCCTCAACCTCTGAAGGGATTCTGGCAGTCAGGAAAATAGATATCAATAGCCCCGAAGTACCAGTGGACTGGAACCAACGGATGTAAACCGTTGGAATGATTTGACTTACGCGAGGAAGGAGTCAGGGGGAGAAGGCTTGCCTCGGAGGCAGCCTGTCACCTATCCTGCCCGTACACAAGGGTTTACAAAAGGTTTACAGAGGAGAGTGATCATGCGAATGATTCGTCCTTACCTATGGGTGCCGGTTGTCCTGGCAATGGGTATCTTCCTCGTTTTGCAGAGACCGGCGTTCCCCAAGCCCGCCGATGAGCGCCACGCTGACCGGGAGGCTATCAGCACCGTTCTGAGTGCACAGCAAATGGCGTGGAACCGCGGTGATGTAGACGCGTTTCTGGTGGGGTATTGGCATTCGCCGGAACTGACGTTTTCTGGGAGCAGCGGGGTGGCGCGGGGCTGGGATGGCGTGTTGGCGCGATACAAGAAGAACTATCCCGACAGGGGGACGATGGGACGGCTGGATTTTTCGGAATTGGAGTTCCGGTTTTTGGGCCCGGACGCAGCGCTCGTTCTGGGGCGGTGGCACTTGAAGCGGGAAAAAGATGACGTCGGCGGAGTGTTTACATTGGTGTGGCAACGCTTCCCGGATGGATGGAAGATCATTCACGACCATACCAGCGCAGCGGTGGCGGCGAAGACGAATCCGTAAGCGGGCTGACCTGATTGTGCAGAAAGGATTCTTCTACCCGAGACTGGTCCGGCCGATTCTCGACCTGCTGCGGCAGGGAGTGACGCCGGAGAAGATGGCGCTCAGCCTGGCGCTCGGCGGAGCGCTGGGTGTGTTTCCGGCGTTGGGATGCACAACGCTGCTCTGCACGATCGTCGCGATTGTTCTGCGGCTGAACCTGCCGGCCATCCAGATCGTGAACTACTTCGTGTATCCGATCCAGATTGCGCTGCTGCTGCCGTTCTTCCGGCTGGGCGAGAAGTTGTTTCGCGCAGCGCCACTGCCGGTTTCCACCGCGCAAATTCAGGGGATGATTCACGCCAACGCGTGGGCAGCGGTCAGGTTTCTGTGGACAACCACGTGGCACGCGATCGTGGCCTGGGGATTGATCACGCCGGTGTTTGTCGGATTGGCATATTTGATTCTGACGCCGGTACTCCAGCGCGTGCTGCACAGACATGTGAAACCGATTGCGGAGTCGGATTGACGTTTCCGCAAGCCGAAGATGCCGGCCCGGAGGACGGCGTTACAAGATCTCAAGAATTTCCTCATAGCGCTTGAAAGGCGGAATGAGATACGCGCCGGCGAGTTCGGTGCGAGACCAGTCGAGCATTTTGCGGGCAACTTCGAATCCGCGGTCGCGTGCGGCGGCCCCCGCGGTTTCCATGGACTTCAGAAGGACCTCGGGAATGACGATGCCGGGGACTTCATTGTTCAAGCGAAGCGCCTGCTTGTAGCTGTTGAGCGGCCAGACGCCGATCAGCACCGGGATCGCTGGCTTGCCGCCAAGTTTCTTCAGGAAAGCGTGCCAGTGTTGGGGGTCGAAGAGCGGCTGAGTCATCGCGAAATGCGCGCCGGCTTCGACCTTGGCATGGAAGCGCTCGATTTCGTTGTCGACATCGTCGGCGACGGGATTCACGGCGACGCCGATGGTAAAATTCGTGGCGCCGCCGAGAGTTTTTCCCGCCCAGTCGGTGCCCTGATTCAGCCGATGCAGAACTTTGACGAGGCCGACGGAGTCGACTTCGTAGACGCCGCTGGTTTCCGGGTAGTCGCCGACGGACGGAGGATCGCCGGTGATGGCGAGAACGTTGCGGACGCCGCCGACGGTCCACGCGCCGAGCAGCGCCGCTTGCAGGCCGATGATGTTCTGGTCGCGCGTGGTGAGGTGCGGAACGGTTTCAACGCCTCGAGCTTCGAGAGCGCTCGCGACGATTAGCGCGTCCATGCCCACGCGCGCCATGGCCCCGCTGTTGATGTCAACGGCGTCGACCTTGCGCGAAGCCATAACCTTGTCGACCTGCTCGAAGATGCGGTCGAGAGAAAGTCCCTTGGGCGGATCGATTTCCACGCAGACGGTGAATTCTTTTTTCTGGAGTTTTCTCCAGAAATTGCTTTCGGGAATACGCTGCGTGACTGGCGCGGGCTTTGAAATGACTTCGGCCGCATGTCCGGCCGGGTGTGATTTCGCGGGACGAAGCGACTTGACGGCTTCAGCCATCGCGCGGATGTGCGCCGGAGTTGTGCCACAGCAGCCGCCGAGAAGGCGCACGCCGAGCGCCGCCGCTTCGCGCGCGAAAAGCGCGAAATATTCCGGAGAGGATTTCGGATAGACGATGCGGTCGCCCTCGCGTTTGGGAAAGCCGGCGTTGGGCATGCCGCTGACACGGAGATCGTCCACGGCGGCAAGCTCCTGCAGAATCGGCAGAAGCGCTTGCGGACCAAGCGTGCAATTCGCGCCGATCACCTGAACATTCTTGTTTTTCAACTGCGCCGCAGCATCCGCGGGGCGGACATCGCCGTAGGTCGTGCCTTCTTCCGCGTAGGTGAGCTGGGCGACGATGGGCAATCCAGAAAAGGAGCGAATCGCGTCGATGGCGAGGAGTAATTCTTCGATATAAGAAAACGTTTCGAGGATGTAGAAGTCTACGCCGCGCTCTTCGAGCGCGAGAGCTTGCTCGTGAAAAATGTCCAGGATCTCTTCCGCGAATGGATGGCGCGATTGCACGCCGATGCCCAGCGGGCCGATGGAGCCGGCGATGAGGACTTCGCGAGCGGCGGATTCGCGCGCTTCGCGGGCGATTTTCGCGCCGCGGCTGTTGAGGCGCTGGACTTCTTCCCCGAGGCCGAGCGGCTCGAGCTTGAAGCGATTCGCGCCAAACGTATTGGTCTCGATAATCTGAGCGCCCGCTTCGATGTAAGCCTGGTGGACGCGGAATACCGCTTCCGGCTCGGTAGAATTCACCTCATCGAAGCAGCGCTGCGTGCCCACGGCATCGTGTAGCATCGAGCCCATCGCGCCATCGGCGATAAGGATGGAGTCTTTCAGCCGCTCGTTGAAATCAAGAATCTTCACCGTTCCTGTTTCCTGTCTGCTGAAAATTTTGCGCGGGAAATGCGCTCAGCGTTTTTGTTCCATGAGGCTGGCGACGGTGCTCATCAAATCGTACTTGGTGAGGATTTCGAAGTGTCCGTTGCCCATCTCGACAAAAACCGCGGGATTCTCGCGACTGAGGATGTGAGTGACGCGCTCGACGGGCGCGGTCCTGGGCACCTGCGGCAGAGGTTTGCTCATCACTTCGCGAACGACGAGCTTACGAAGATCCTTGCCCTGCAACGCGAGGTTGAGTATCTGGTCTTCGTAGATCGTGCCGATCGGAACATTTTCCTCAAATACAGGAATCTGCGAAATGTCCTGCTCCTGCATGGTCTTCAGGGCGTGGAAAACAGTCTGGTACGGCCGCGCGATGACCAGTTCGCGCACCTTGCCGGCGGCGTGTTTGGCGTTGATGACTTCCGCAGCGGTGATGGCGGTGGCCGCGTCAACGTAGCCGCGCTCGTGCATCCACAGGTCATTATAAACCTTGCTAAGGTAGCGTGTGCCGGTGTCCGGCAGCAGGGCGACCACGAAATCATTCGGTCCCAGATCCTTGGCGAGGCGCAACGTCCCGGAAATGCAGCCGCCGCCGGAGCCGCCGGTGAAGAGGCCTTCCAGCTTCGCCAGGCGGCGCGCAACGACGAAACATTCTTCGTCGTTCACCTGCAGGATATCGTCCAGGATTTTCAGATTCATGGTCGTCGGGAAGAAATCCTCGCCGATGCCTTCCACAACGTAGGTCTTGGCTTTGATGGTTTGCCCGGTTTTGACGAAATCGTAGTACAGCGAGCCGAAGGGATCCACCCCGACAATTTTGACGCTGGGATTTTTTTCCTTCAGGTATTTTCCCACGCCGCTGACGGTGCCGCCGGTGCCTATGCCGCAAACGAAATGCGTGATCTTGCCTTCGCTGTCTTCCCAAATCTCGGGACCCGTGGTGCGGTAGTGAGCTTCGGGATTGCTGGGATTGTCGTACTGATTCGGGTAGTAAGAATTGGGGATCTCACGGGCGAGTTTTTTCGCCACCGAATAGTAGCTGCGCGGATCTTCCGGCTCGACGGCCGTGGGGCAGACGATGACTTCGGCGCCGAGCGCTTTCAGGAGATCGACCTTTTCCTTGGATTGCTTGTCGGTGGTCGTGAAGACGCACTTGTATCCGCGAACCGCCGCGACGAGCGCCAGGCCCATGCCGGTATTGCCCGAAGTGCCTTCAATGATCGTGCCCCCGGGCTTCAGAAGGCCTTTTTTCTCGGCTTCGTCGATCATGCTGATGCCGATGCGATCTTTCACGGAGCCGCCGGGATTGGTGAATTCTGCTTTGACGTAGATCTGCGGCTTGAGGCCCTGATTGATGCGGTTCAGGCGCACCAGGGGGGTGTGACCAACCGCTTCCAGGATGTTATTGCACTTCATCAGTCGTCTCGGTTTCTCGCCGAATTGCAAATAGTTTAGCATCATCCCAAGGAGTTCCCCTACTTAGCGGCGCCCACCATTTTCCTACGCCCGGACAAGAAGAGAGTAGATTATCCTTTCTAGGATTACGAAGCAGGGGAGACCAAGATGACGCGTCAGAATATTTCGAGCGGTGCGCCGTGGGAGTCCATCGTGGGCTACTCGCGGGCGGTAAGAATCGGCAATGCCATCACCGTGTCGGGAACTACGGCGACGGGACCGGATGGAAAGATCGTCGGCGCGGGCGATTTGCGCGCGCAAACGGTGCAAACGATCAAGAACATCGAGGCCGCGCTCGTAAAGGCAGGTGCGAGCCTCAAAGACGTTGTGCGGACGCGAATTTATGTGACCAACATCGCCGAATGGGAAAAGGTCGGCCGGGCGCACGGAGAATTTTTCGGAGAGATCCGGCCGGCGACGAGCATGGTGGAAGTGAGCAAGCTGATTGCGCCGGAAATGCTTGTGGAGATTGAGGCGGACGCGGTAGTGGAATGAGGTAGAGGAGGTAAAGGACGTAGAGGAAGTAAAGGAGCCGGGGGAGAAGCGGCCTCGTCTCCATAGCGGGTTAGCCGTTAGCCGGAGAAATTTTATGGCGTCAGAGTTATACGATTCGTTTATCGCGGATTACTACGACGAGTCGCCGGTCGTGAGCGGGCGGTTGCAGGACGTGGCTTTCTATCGCGAAGCCGTGCGCGAGTTCGGCGATCCCGTACTGGAGCTGGGTTGCGGCACGGGGCGCATCACCATGGCACTGGCGGAGGCGGGAAAGCGGATCACTGGGCTTGATCTTTCCGAGCGCATGCTGGAGCGCGCAGTGAAAAAACGCGCGTCGCTCCGCGTGGAGGCGCGCGAACGCCTTCACCTCATGCAGGGGGACATGGCACGGTTCGATCTCGGCGAAAAATTCCGCCTGATCATCATCCCCTTCCGGCCATTTCAGCACCTGTTGGAAGTGCGGCAGCAGGTGGATTGTCTGGACTGCGTTCAGAAGCACCTCGCGCCGGGCGGGCGGCTGATCCTGGATGTGTTCCAGACGGATGCCGAGCGAATGCACGATCCCGTGCACATGCGCGAGATGCTGGTGACGGAATACAAAACCGCGGACGGCCGTCTGGTGCGAATCACCGAGCGGGTAGTCGCGTTCCATCGCGCGGAGCAACGCAATGACGTGGAGATGATTTTTTCCATCAGGCATGCGGACGGGCGTCAAGAGCGGCTAGTTTTCGCTTGGACGTTGCGGTATTTCTTCCGCTACGAGATCGAACACCTCCTCGCGCGATGCGGGTTCGAGGTTGCGGCGGAATATGGAAACTTTGACCGCACGCCAATCCGGGACGAGTCGCCGGAGATGATCTTCGTGGCCGGGACGCGCCAAGGAGACGGTAAGTAGGCCACCTCTGTGTTTTTATGAGTGTTGCATCTAAAGAACTTAGGAGTTGACATAACTACGGAAAGGGAATTGCGCTTTTTTTGCGCGAGACCGGGGCTTAATTAAGGATGCCTTGCGTGGCGACAACGAAGCAGCTGGAAAAGCGGCAGCCGAGGCTGCCGCTTCTTGAACCAGGTCATAGCTTGGCCCGGAAGTACTACCTCCGCTCTTGTCCGGCCGGGGAGAGCCTTCTCGGTGAGCCGGCGGCCTACCAGCGGGCGCGGATGCGGTATTTAAGGACCGACGTGCCGTCCTTGGCGACCGGCACGATGAACTGCGCCGCGAACGCCGCCGTCTTCGTGTACTTGTAAGTGGAAGAAAGCATCTCCCAATCGCCGCCGATCGGTTCATTCACTTGCACGGTGACGGGCGCGTCCTTGTGGTTGCGCAGTGTGATTTCAAATTCCATTTCCCAGGTGTGGGTGTCCATGCGCTTGTAGTCGGTCTGCTTATGCTCGGCGACGACGTCGAAAGCGTTGCCGATGTGGATGTTCACGTCCTCGTCCTTGGGGGTGTGATCGATGCGGTCTTCACCGGCGAAGAGAATGCCGCCTTTTGAGTCCTTCTGATAGACGCGAACGTTGCCGGCAGGAAGCGGGATGCCTAAGCCGTCCTTCTCTTCATTTCTGAATTTGTAATAAACCATGACGGGATCTTTCAGCGGGGCGCCGGGAGTCTGTTGGTTGCGGTAGTAGTAGTTCTGCCCGTTCACGACGAAAATCTTCTTCACGGGAACGCCACTACCCTCGAGCAAGCTGATTTGTTTGGTTTCTTTGTCCTCGACTGATGTCTTGCGGCCCAGCGAGTAGAGATGGTATTCGCTGAAGCCTTCTTGTTGGAACTGCTGAGCTGCCTTTGCCATGGGCATAGCTGCATTCATGTCCATCCTCGACCGGCCGGTGTCATTAGCCACGCGGTTTAGTTCGCCGGCGACGAGCTGGAGACGCGCATTGTGAAACGCGGTGCCGCTGTTGTTGACGACGGTAACCCAGCCGTCCAAATCCGCGTTCTTGTCGTCGCGCGCCACGGTCAGAACGTAATCGGCATTCCAGGACAAATTGCTCGCGAGGTAGGAAGCTTCGACCTGCTGATTTTTCGTACCGGAGTTTTCGAGCGACATTAACAGCGTTGGACGGTCGTAAAGATTCGCAGGGACTTCGGGAAAGCGGTAGCTCTCGGCGAACATTCCGGTCACGATGTCGTTGCCGATTTTCCAGACGGGGCCGTTGTTATCGGAAAGCAAAGTCGCCTTGATCTCTTCGCGCTTGGTCGAATTGTTCTCTTGATACGAGCGCACCAGCGTGACTTCCTTGCCGACGTACTTGTGCAGGAGTTTCGCGGGCTCGAGGAGGTCGTATTCGTAGTTCTGTTCGATGACCCCGAGTTTTTCTGGATCGTTCAGCGAACGGAAATGAACCGTAGCGGGATTGACGGTGGCGGCGATGTCCATGAACTTCAGGCGAAACGTTCCGCTGGGGAGGGCGAGCTGCCGAACGTCGCGGACCAACGCGATGTTGGAGTTGTAAACGGTGACGTTTAGATCGGTCTGATCGTTCAGACTCGTGGATTGATCGCCGGCGGTGGCGCGGGCAGCCTCCTTCTCTTGTGACGCATTGACCTTGTTGGCGCGGGCCGCAGGATAAATAATTGTGGCGCTGGCGGCGATAATCATAACGGCAGGGATCATCCACAATGCTCGAATTTTAAACTTACTCCCGGGGATCTTCATCACTTTCACCTCGATCTGGACTTGCCTTCTCTCTTAGAACGATGTGTGGGGAATTTCTTGCAGTGGATGATTCGGGCCGGGGCCCTCCGCATCATGGATTGGGGACGGGCTTCCAGGTCAGACCACCATCGCTGGTTTCGAAATTTTTGGTATTGCGGGCGTTCCAAATCGTGGCGTGCAGCGCATCGGTGGCGCGAATCCCGCCAAGATCCTCCGACATCGGAGAAGGAATCAACGTCCAATGCGCGCCGCCATCCGTGGTCAGAAGAATGGCTCCGACGCGGCCGACGATCCAGCAGACTTTGTCCGAGGGCGCGGAGCCGGTCAGCAAATCGGCGAGCACGCCGCTGCTCTGGCGGGACCAGGAGGATCCGCCATCCTTGGAGAGCTCGATGAGACCACCCCGGCCGGCGCGCCAAATGACGCTTGAGCCCGGCGGTGAGATCAAGCGCGGATTGGAAATCGCCCGTGCGACTTCCAAGGAAGCGGAGCGGTTATAACTGGATGCAACGCCGCCAACCCCCGCTGGCTGCGAAGGAGGAGCCGCCGGTGCGGCAGATGCAGCCTTCATTCTCTTCGCTTCCATCTGGCCGAGCGGAGCGGGACCCGATACCTTGGAAGAATTGATATTTAATTGATTCTGCGATTGAGCATTCGCGGCTTGTGTTTGTAATTGCACTTCAGCATTTTCTTCTCTGGCGCTGGTCACAGTTTTGGCGTCGCGATCCAACTGTTCTTGGGCACGAAGCAAATCAACGGAGGAGCTGCGGCTTGCATCCTTTCCTAAGCGGCTCTCTTTGTCGGCCATCGATTTTGAAGGCGAAACCTGCGCCAGGTATTCCTGCTTCCCATCCGATTTTGCGGCACCCGACGCGCCTCGTGTGTTCGCACTGGAAAATTCATCGGCTGCGGATTGCGGCTTTTTGAGGGCGGCTTTCTGCGATGGAGAGACTTCAGGCACCGCGGTCGAAACAGACGGTGTCAGTGGAGGGGGCGGGGGCCCCTGCTGCGAGGCGACTTGCACTTGCTTCAGACTTGGAGGAGCCAGCGGCTGGTTTTCGTGCAGCGCGATCCAGACGAGTAGCCCTGCGGCGATTGCTCCCGCGGGAGCGAGCCACTGCCAGCGCGCACCTCTCAATAGTAGAACCCGGCGTGACTTCTTGGGCGGCGCCGCTCCTGCTGCACGTTGGCTTTGGCCGGGTGCAGCCGCCGCGGGGAACGCTTCAACGTTCCGAGCAGCGATCACCGGCTCGGATCCCTTCGCAACGAGTTCCTCTCGCTCAGCGGCTTCGAATGAAATCTCGTCCGTGGCTTCGAGCTGCGCGAGAATATTCTGGCAATTAGCGCAGCCCACGAAATGTTCTTTCCAGGAATTCAATTCTTCCGGGAGCAAAGACCGCTCGTGATAAGCCGCCAGTGTTTCCGAGTCAGGACATGAGGCTCCCTGCGAAGCGGGCAATCTCGCGGCTTCGCCCGCAGGCGCCGCGGAACGCAGATGGCGTGCAAGCGCTTTGTCAAATCTCCGATCGCGTTCGTCAGGCGCCATGGGCTTCTCCATCCTTAGAACGAAACTCCACAGTTTTCTTGCACCGCGCGTTCATGGCGTCCGCTTTCCGGCTGCCGGGCCTAGCGATTTTGCGCGCGGCAGTAATTTTTCCAAATCGATGGGGTTGTCTTCCGAGCAGTATTCGAAACAGAGAGCGATTTCCGCATCGCTCAGTCCGGGTTGAACCGCGGAACCGTTCGCCGATCCGATACCGTGGCGAAGAATATCTTCCACCGCATGCCGTAAATCGCGCCGCGCGCGGTGCAGATGACGCGAGACGCTGGATTCATGCTCCCCGCGCAGCCGTCCGATCTCCGCGAGCGTTTTTTCCTCGGCGTAATAGAGGCGGAGCCTCTCCTTTTCCTGCGGTTCGAGGCGTTCGAGCGCTGTCTGCAATGCCCGGGTGAATGACAGGACGTAGCGCTCGCGATGCGGATCGCTGGGCTGCATCTGCGGTCCGAGTCGCGTCCTCGGCAGTCCCTCGCCAGTTTCATCCTCGCCAAGCTCCTCGAAGCGGCGGCCCGCACGGATGGAATCGATGTGCCGCTGCGCAAGAACGGCGCGGAGCCAGGTCTTCAGCGAACTGCGCCCATGAAAGTAACGAAACAGCGAACGTTCCGCGCCTTTGCCGCCGGCCAATCCGTACAACTCGGAAAAAAGGGAATCCGCGAGATCACAAGCTTCCGCGGAACCCGCGTTGCATCGAAGAATCGCGGCCGCCGCCGTGCGCAGGTAAGTGCGGTACTTGGTGAAAAAATGCTCCCAAGCCGCCTCACCTCCTTCGCCGCAAGCGGTGGCCAGAGCCAGATCTTCAAGATGCAGCGCGCCGAGATATTCTTCGAGCTTAAGCGGAGTAAGGGCTCCACTCGCCAAGCGCTTCGATGCGCTGCGTTCCAGTGCGACCGCGAAATGCCCACGAGAGAGCCCCCAGCGTGCAGCATTGGCCTGCGCGTAAAGCCACTCGGCCAAAGCGGCGCGGTCTTTCAGCGCCTTCACCGGGTCCACGGTATTTCCTTCAGCAGACCAGTTTTCTGGATCTTTGGCCATTGTCTATTTCAGGTGTTCACTGTATCCCAAGAAACCCAGCCTCAGGCTATAATGCTGCGCTTGCTGCACTTAAGGATAAGCCCGCGGAAGGAAACTCGCGTGCAAAAGTGCAAAAGAGGACGCAACCCAGCGCGAGTTTAGGGTATCCTACATGGGTGTTGCGCACCCCGCCCGCAACGAAAACTGCCTCGCCGGTTAGAAGTGGGTGCGCTACGATGCGCTCGCGGGAGCATTAGCGACTTCGCGACGCCAGTACGAAAGTCCTATTCGAGCTCCCCCCGCCTCGTCAGTACTCTGGTACTGGCAGGGCACTTCCTATTATGCTGGCGGACTTGGGAGCACTAGGGATTCCTAGACAGCCCTTGTTCCGCGGCCGGAATTTCACGAGGCGGCACGCGGATGACAACCATGATTGCAGATCCACCACGTAAGACCACGATGGGCGTCGGTTTCGAGGCCAACCGCGGCCATTCCGGCGATGCACTGGCGTGGAAGAAAGCCATCGGCAGCAAACCGATTGCAGCCCGCCTTGCCCTGCTACCTGATTCCAAGCCACGTTGGGACCGCATTGGCCTGAGCGCCGCCGGACAATTTGCGATTCTCGGTTTCTTGCTCATGCTTCCTCTGCTCTTCCCAGAGCGGATGCAAACGGCCTTACATTTACGCGTTACGGAGCTGATGCAGCCGGTTACGGAAATCCCCGTTGCGCCACCGCCACCGCCTCCACCGGCTGCGAAGGTGAAAGCCAAAGTTGCGCCGCCGGAACCAAAGCCGGTGAAGCTGAACCCGAAACAGACGCACGTTTTTCTCGCGGCAAAAGTCGCACCACCCAAGATAAAGACGTTGGATGTGAAACCCGTGGAACTCAATCCGGTTTTCGAGCAGGTGAAAATCGATACGCCAACGAGCCAGCCGAAGCGGCCCAAAGAAGATGTGAAAGTCGGCACTCTTGGAACGGGCAGCGCGGCTCCGGCAACGGTGGTGGCACCGGTGAACAAAGTGCAAACCGGCGGCTTCGGCGATCCCAACGGAATCGCGGGCAAGGGTGATCCGAACAAAGCCACGAACGTCAATCGTCTTGGTTCGCCCGCTTTGCCGGGCGGGCCTGGATACGGCAACGGCACTGGCGGCGACAAGGGAATCCGCGGCGCGGTGGCGAGCACGGGGTTCGGTAACGGCACGGCGAATCCTCCGCCAAGCACCAAGCGCGGCGCGCTGCAGTCCGCCGGCTTCGCGGATCAGACCACCGCCGAGGCGCCGAAGAAGAAAGCGTCGATCGGCGAAAGCGCCACGACGGCTGTTAACATCCTGGAGAAGCCTCGTCCGGAGTACACAGCGGAAGGGCGTAGTCTGAAAATAGAAGGTGACGTGGTTCTCGATATGGTATTCCTGTCGAACGGCAGCATCCAGGTGAACCGCGTGGTAAGTGGTTTGGGCCACGGTCTCGATGAAGCGGCGACTCGCGCGGCGCAGCAGATCAAGTTCAAGCCGGCGAGGCGCGAAGGCCAGCCGGTGGATTTCCCGGCTCGCGTGCGAATTGAATTCCGTTTGGCTTACTGAGGGGAGAGAGAAAATGCGTAAGGTAGCGACAACTATTTTCGTTCTGATCTTGAGCGGGGTGAGCGCCATGGCCGCCACGGAGGCGCCAAAGCCGGCCGATAAGCCGCGGACCATGGAAGAAGTCATCGACCGCGTGATCACCAACGAAAACCGGGCCAACCAGCAGCTCAAGCAGTTTTCGCCGCTGGTCGAGACCTACATCCAGAACCTGAAGCCCGATAAGGATCTTGGCTACGCCCCCGCCGGCGACAAGTATTTCCTAGGCCGCGCGGACTTCTCGAAAGGCGTCTCGCTGGTTTCCTTGACGGACATCAACGGCAAGGGGAAGAAGATCTTCGGCGCCATCGGCAACTTCTTTTCTTTCGCGATGCAATTCCTGCCGGACGGCTTCCTGCAGATGATCTTTATCGACACCAATGGCTTCGATAAGCAGCACTACAAGTTCGATTACGTGCGCCGCGAATTCCTCGGCGAAGTGCGCTGCCTGGTGTTCGACGTCTCGCCTCAGGAGAAGTCCGGCAAGGGCCGGTTCCTTGGCCGCATGTGGGTCGAAGATCAGGACTACAACGTTGTCCGCTTTAACGGCGCCTACGGCGGCGCCGGGCACTCCAGCTGGTATTTTCACTTCGACAGCTGGCGCACCAATGTGCAGCCGGGCTTGTGGATGCCTTCCTTTATATACAGCGAGGAAAAAGATTTACACTACGCCCTGGCCAAGAAACTGGACTTCAAAGCGCAGACGCGGCTGTGGGGTTACAACGTCGGCCGCTCCAGCCAGGAACAGGAATTAAGCAAGATCCTGGTTGAGACACCGGTGCAGGACGATACCAAGACATCGAACGACCTTTCCCCCATTCAGGCACAGCGCTCCTGGGACCGCCAGGCGGAAGATAATGTGATCGATCGCCTGGAGCGCATCGGCCTGATCGCGCCGCGCGGCGAAGTCGACAAGGCTCTCGATACGGTGATCAACAATCTCGAGGTCACCAACAATATCGACCTTGAACCCGATGTCCGCTGCCGGGTGATGATGACTTCCACGCTCGAGTCCTTCACGGTCGGTCACACGATCGTGATGAGCCGCGGGTTGATCGACGTGGTGCCGGATGAGGCCAGCCTGGCAACCATGCTCGCGCACGAACTCAGCCACGCCATTCTCGGCCACCGCATCGATTCCAGCTATGCTTTCTTCGATCAATTGCTGATCGACGACAAGGAGACTTTCCGCCATTTCGGATTTGCGCGGACTCCCGACGAGGAGAGGGCCGCCAACACGAAAGCGGTCCAGCTCCTGAATAATTCGCCCTATAAGAACCAGCTCGGTAACGCGGGCCTTTTCCTCACGGCGCTCGGGAGCCGCGAGAAGGAAATTCCGAACCTGATTAGCCCGCACCTCGGCGACCGCGTGCCGATCATGGTTGAACTTAAGTCGGCGACGCCTGTCGATCAGAAGCAAAACCCGCAGATGATCGCGGCGCTGCCGATCGGCGGACGCGTAAAGGTGGATTCCTGGAACGATAAGCTGGAGCTCATCAAGAGCAAGCCGGTGGGCACGGTGGCGGAACGTGAGAAGATGCCCTTCGAAGTCACCCCCTTCATGCCATACCTGATGCGTTATGGCGCTGAAATCTCGAAACCCATCGCGGCCAGCGCGGCCACCACGCCTGCCGATCCGAAAACCGGCGCATCCGCGCCAGGCAAACCGTAGTAAGCCAAGCAAACCGTCGCGAATAGTTCGGCCCGGGGAAGACCTCTTCTCCGGGCCGTTTTCCTTTGCCCGCCACCGTTTATTTCATGGGCGTGTTCCTCAGCGCGGCGAAGAGAGCTCTTTCATCAGCCTGTAGTTGAAGTCTACGCCGTCGTAAAAGTCCTGCACACCGACGCGCTCGTCTTTTCCATGCTCGCGATTGTCATTGATGTCAAAAAACATGCAAGAGACGCCGTAGGTCGGGATGCCGGCGATGCGCGTATACTTCCCGTCCGTGGCCCCGGTGGACATGGTCGCGACCAGAGGAACGCCCGGCCAGGTGACGCTTAAGATTTTCTCCATGGCCTGGGTCACTTCAGGGAGTAGCGGCGAAGGGGGCACCGTCACGACAGGCACCACCTTTCCATCCGAAGTACGCTGCGGGATGATGCTGACCCTGACTTTCGGATCGTTTGCAAGCCGCTCAAGCGCCTTCTGAACTTCCACCGGGTTTTCCCCTGGAAAAATCCGGCAATTGACGTTGGCGCGCGCGGTTTGCGGGAGCGCGTTTGGCGCATGACCGGCGGAAAGCATGGTGGCGACGCACGTGGTGTGCAAAAGCGAATTGTAATAGGGCACCGCCGAGAGCCGCTGCACGGCTGCAGGATCCGGCGGTTGCTTGGCCACGGCTTTCATGTCCGCTGCAACCTGTCCCGTCGTCAGCGCCGCGTTCCGTTCGAAATAACTCTGCGTGATTTCGTTGATATTTACGGAGAATGAAAACGATTGCAGCCGGGACAGCGCGCCGGCTAAGTGATAGATGGCGTTGTCCGGGCTGGGGACCGAGCTATGCCCGCCGGGATTCAGCGATTCAAATTGAAAATCCACATAAACTTTTTCGCTAGCTTGAATGCCCGCGAGCAGCCGTTTGCCTTTGTCCTTTTCGAATTCGCCGCCGTCCAGGTTGATGCAATATTCTGCGTCCACCCAGTCGCGATGTTCCCTGAGCAGCCAGTCCACACCGTTGGAGGAGCCGCCCTCCTCATCGGCGGTCAGCGCGAGAATCAGATCGCGGTCCGGCAGATATCCTTCATTTTTCAAGCGGATGAAATTGGTAACCAGGATGGCATCGCCCTCCTTCATGTCTTCCGTGCCACGGCCGTAGAAGTAGCCGTCTTTCTCGATGAATTCGAAGGGATCGGTGGTCCAGTCCGCTCGGAGAGCTTCGACCACATCAAGATGTCCGATGAATAGGATCGGCTTACGCTTTCCAGTTCCGCGAAAACGCGCGACGAGATTTTTCTTCCGTTCGTTCGGCCCGGCTACCTTGATATCGCTCTCGGTGAAGCCTCCGTCGCGCAAACGCTTGGCCATCGCTTCCGCGGCGGTCGTCACGTTGCCAACGGAATCGGTGGTATTGATCTCAATGAGCTCCTTGAAGATGTCGTGCGCCAACTGCTTCGTATGATCCTGACCTTGAGTTCGTCCTATAGGCGCACAGCTCGCGATTAGAAAAATTGGCAAGACCCAGCGTGTCCCTCTCTGCATTTACTCTCCTCGGAATGAAAGATCACGAAAAAGGCGGTTGCCCCCCGGGCGCTGCCGGCCGCGCCGCCAGCGCATAGCGCAGGCACCACGACAGATAGGATGCCGCCCAGAACAGCAGAATCATGCCAAGGCCGCGGTCCAACACAAGAAACACGGCAAAGGCTATAAATACCCTTAAACCCGTTCGATCGGGCCTCATCAGCGGCGCTTCCAGACGGCTATTCACAAACCGGGCCAGTTCCCGCGGCCACTTGAAAACCCAATACAGGCCATAGATGGGAATCAGATGAAACCACGCCGCACGCAGCGGCTTAATCGGATATGCGCCGGCCGTCGCTTGCGCGAGAACGACATGATACTCATAAACGCAAACAAGCCAATAGATCAGACTGATGAAATTCGCGAGAAACAGATACAGAGGAGGGATGAGCAGCGGTTCTTTGGCAAGTTCCGGATGCAGAGTGACCGCGATCATTTCCGCAATCATCGTCGCGACGCCCAATAAGTAGCCAATCCAGACGCGCGGCAACGGAGGCAACGCCTTGGATTCCGATTGTTGCTCTTGTGATTCTCCGCCGGACCAATCCATTCCGCCCTCGATGAATCTGACTTGGGAGCGTAACGGCCCTGCCGCTGCCCCGTCAAACCATTTGGGGAACTACCGCGTTCCGTGGTCACCGCGAGTTGCTTCGCCCTGCGTGGATTACGTAAACTGGCAGGGTTCCTATTGTGGAGGAAGAGATGGCCTCAGCCGTGAAACGCGCCTCGCAGATTGCTCTGGGCGCGGCGATATTCGTTGCGGGAATCGCGGCAGGCTCGCTGCACGCAAGCAGCGCCGCGGTGCAGAACCGCTTCGGCCAGCCGAAAACGGTGCTGCACGTGGTCGTGTACAAATTCAGAGACAATGTCTCGAATTACGACCGTGAAAAAGCCATCAACGGTATCAAGGACATGGCTGGAAAAATTCCCGGCATCAAGAACGTGTGGCTGAAAACCGGGCGCAACCAGATCAAGGACTTCAGCGGCGTCTACGCCATCGAGTTCACGAGCGCCGAGGCCGCCGCCGACTACGCCGAAAGTCCGGTTCATGAGGCGTGGTCCAAGATGTGGCAGAAGCAGCGCGAAAACAGCCTTTCCTTCCAGGTTTCGAATCCGTAGCCGCTGGGTTTCTCTTGCTCTTGATTCGTGTAACTGTGAACGCGCTCACCCTTGGCGCATAATCCCGTACCTTCTGCGGATCATGGCGTCAATGGCGCTGTCCGGCAGCAGCCGTTTCGCCCATTTGAGCGTGGCAGCCAGCGGGGTTACTCCGTAGCGCGCCTGCGGCACGGGTGCTCGAATAGCCTTCAAAATGACACGCGCGCAATCTTCCGGCGTGGTCTTCGACTTTCGGCGGCTGCTCTTCGCGCCTGACCAGGAGCCCGCGTACACTTTGGCGTACGGCCCACTCTTGATCTTTTCCTGGTACGGCTGAGCTACTTGCACGGCGGTCTGCTGGATGTTCGTCACGATGTATCCTGGCTCGATCAAGATGGTCTTGACTTCGAAGGGATACAATTCGTGCCGCAAGGCGTTGCTCAATCCTTCCATGGCGTGCTTGCTGGCGCTATAAGCGCCTTGCGTCGGCGGGGTCACGAGTCCGGAGACCGAGCTGATCATGATGATGCGACCGGAGCGCCGCTCGCGCATTTTCGGGAGCACCGCCTGTGTCACACGCACGACGCCGAAAAAATTGGTCTCGAACTGCCGCCGCCAGTCCTCCATGGTCATGTCTTCGACGGTCGCCACATAGGCCAGCCCCGCGTTGTTGATAAGCACGTCGATCGTGCCCGCTTTCTGATAGACCAAGTTGACGGCCCGCTGCACGGAACCGTCATCGCATACGTCCATTCCCAGAGTTTCGAGCGATAGTTTTTTTTCGTTCGCCAACGTATCAAGCTGCGCGCGCTTCTCCGCCGAACGCCCCGCGGCGAATACCCGGAAGCCATTCTCCGCCAGCAAGAGCGCCGCGGCTTTCCCCAATCCATCGGTAGCTCCGGTAATCAAAACCGTCTGAGTTCCGCGCTCCGCGTCCATTCCGCCCCCTTTGACGCAGCTTATCGTACCGCGAATCTGGACGGATCGCGCTGGGCGCATCGGCGTCTCGTTTTCGGCACAGGGGTCGGAGGCCCTGCCCTTTGGACCGATTAGGATTGCTAGACTAATGGAATTGCTTACGTTCTAATCGCAACGCTTGGGTGAGCGTGCATGCCGGTCGACGAAAATCTCTCTGTACCTAAGCGCGAAAAAAAGTGGCGGCTCGGCTTTTGGAGTCTGATCGCTGCGCAGTTCCAAGGCGCCTTCAACGACAACGGCCTGAAATTCTTTGTCATTTTCCTGATCCTCGGGACCAACCCCACGGATTCGCAAAAAGATTTCCTGGTTTTTGTCATTGGGAATCTCTTTGCTCTCCCGTTCCTCTTGTTTTCCATGGCAGGCGGATACCTTGCGGACCGTTTTAGCAAACGAAGCGTGACGATCGCGACAAAGATCTTCGAAGCTTGCGCAATGCTTTTCGCCATGTACGCTTTCACGCGGGGCAACTCCCGACTGGCGTATGCCGTGATTTTCCTGGCTAGCACGCAAGCCGCGTTCTTCGGCCCCTCGAAATACGGCTTGCTTCCCGAACTCCTGCCGGACAAATTGCTGTCCTGGGGCAACGGCATCCTCGAACTCACAACATTTCTCGCCATTATCGCAGGCGCGGTGATTGGACCGTTGCTGGCTCAGAGCTTTCATGGGCGCGAAGCCATCGGTGGCCTCATCTTCGGCGCATGTTCTTTGTTTGGTCTGACGGCGAGCTTCGGGATTTCACGCGTTCCTCCGGCCGACCCCTCTAGAAGATTCCGGTTCAATGTTTTTCGTGATCTGAAAAGACAAGTCCAACTCGTCCGGCCGGATCGGGCCCTGCACCTCGCCATCGCTGGCAATACTTATTTCTGGTTTCTCGGCGCACTACTGCAGTTCGTGATTGTTTTTTACGGTCGCGAGATTCTGCGCCTTGATGAGACGCGTGGGGGCTATTTACAGGCGGCCCTTGCTATTGGCATCGGCGTAGGGAGTTACGCGGCTGGATTACTCTCGTCTGGAAAGATCGAGTACGGCCTCATCCCTCTTGGCGCCATCGGCATGTCGGTGTTTGCTTTGGCCATTTCCTTTCACGGATTGACCTTTCTTCAAGTGCTCATTCTCTTGGGAGCATTGGGTTTTGCAGGTGGATTCTTCGTCGTTCCCATCAACGCCCTGATTCAACACCGGCCCGAGGAAAACCACAAAGGCAGCGTCATTGCCTTCGCCAATTTTCTGTCTTTTGTTGGGGTGATCCTTGCATCCGCCATCTATTCCGGCTTTACGCACTATCTGCATGTCGGACTGGCGTCTTTCTTTCTCTGGACCGCGGTCATGTCGCTCGCGGCCACGGTGTACGTACTTTATCTGCTTCCCGATTCCCTGCTGCGATTGCTGCTGTGGATTGCCACGAACACGCTCTACCGCTTGGACGTCGAAGGGCGGGAAAACGTGCCAGCGCGTGGCGGCGCGTTGCTGACTCCCAACCATGTCTCCATGGCCGACGCGGTACTGCTCATCGCATCGATCGATCGTCCGATCCGGTTTCTGATGTTCAAGGGCTCTTACGAGCACCCGCTGGTCAAACCATTCGCAAAAATCATGGGTGTGATTCCCATCGCGTCGGACCAAGGGCCGTTGAAGAAGGGATTGTTGGCCTCGGACCAATTGTTCAGCTTGGTGTCGAATTCTGAGAATCCGCCTTGGACGATGGCGATGATGATGCCAGCGATGGCCCCGCCGGCGATGTAACCGGAACTCAGCAGCACGCCCGGACTCTTGTCGCTTTCGGCGGAGAACTGCTCCGGCGTCAGACTTGCGTGCCCCGGCTGCTTAAACCAATAGCGGTTGGCGAGCCACCGCAGGGCTCCGCCGACGAACAGTGGAGACGACGACGAAATCGGCAGATACACACCCACGGCAAACACCAGCGAAGGCACCCCGCACAGCTCCAGCACCACCGCGATCATCACGCCCAGCAGCACGAGCGCCCACGGCAGCTTGTGCGTCAGGATGCCGTCGGTGATGAGGGCCATGATGGTGGCCTTGGGCGAATCGAGCCGCGGGATGCTATGGCCGTTGTACTCGTGTACGCGGCCGCCAATCCCGGGGTCGAGCACGTAGCGCAGCTCACGCGTCGCGGGGTCCATCAGATACTTGCCCGCGGCGACACCCGCGGTCACGATGTAGACGCGGACGACCTGATAACTGGCGTGGTCCACGGAATCGCTGCCCGCGATGCGGAATCCCGCCATCGTCGCCGGCAACACCTCGACCGGCGCCTGCGCGCCGGCGACCGCGGGCGCGAGCGCTGCCGCCTCGAACGCGGGATGCGTTTCGGGCACGGGATACGTGTACGATCGGTTGAGCAGCGTCAGCGTATAGCCGACGACCAGCGCCGAGCCCAGGGCGCCCACCAGAATGGCGATCTGCTGGCGGCGCGGCGTCGAGCCCACCAGATAACCGGTCTTTAAGTCCTGCGACGTGTTGCC
>Ga0137412_10000164_pt1 | contig 41942 bp, 31 predicted proteins | sample CZODoug2_1_16fun_FD_122160 | JGI IMG/M metagenome (GOLD analysis project Ga0137412, IMG submission 122160) | Vadose zone soil fungal communities from Angelo Coast Range Reserve, California, USA - CZODoug2_1_16fungal (Hybrid Assembly) | ecosystem: Environmental > Terrestrial > Soil > Vadose zone...
TAGTGTCCGGGGTCAGCTGCGTCTCACCGCCTATTGGCTGCGTCGTTGTCCCACGTGGGCCAATTGGGTTTGTCGGGTTAGCATCGTCGTAAACAAACTGACCGAGGTTCGCGAAGACGTCGATTTTCATTAACGGTTCGGCTGGAGGCGGGGCTACATTTTTCTCGTCCTTGCTGTAGGACACTGGCGCCGCCGCTCCGCTACCGATGGTGAACGTATGTTTCCACTGCTCCGCCAAACCTTCCGGATTGATGTCGTCATCCCACACCATTCGAGTATTGACGAACGGGTTCGGCATTCTTCCGCCCGTGAACGTAAAGCCGGGGAGGCCTTTGTAACCTCCGTATGCCTGGCCGATAAAGACGCCATCATCCCCTTTTGCGAACGGTCCGCCACCACCCGGTGAGGTGGTCGATGTGTCGCCACCGAAAGTGACGTTCGTTGACCGTGCGCTGGCGCTTGTCTCTAACCGAACTCCAAAGAACCAATCATCCAGAACGGTTCCGCGAAGTCCCACTCGAAGACGATAGCGCTCGCGCTCGCGCTCCTGCCAATCATTTGCGTTACCCTGACCGAGCTGAAAGTGGTCGGGAAGCCTGCCACCGCGGTATTCGTATCGCAGACGCAGATCACCAAAGAGCTCCAATTCGGTGATTGCCGGGAACAATTTCCATTTTTCGGCACTGCTCAAATCGGGGATGAGTTTCTCGACGTATGACTTTCCATCGCTGGTCACCTCGGTCTTGGTTTTGCCTTCCGCCCCAACCACGGGCGTCCAAGAGGTGCGCTTCTTTAATCCCGAAACTTCCTGTTCAAGCTCGGCATTGCGCTTTTGTAGCTGGCCGACGGCCTGTTCGAGTTTTTGTAGCCGCTCGGCGTCGGATCCTTGAGCTCTTAGCGGCTGTGCCGCCAGTGAAAGAATTGCAGCCAAGCTCGCTCCGGCTGCACGTAAGATGGTTTTTCTAGTCAACATTCGTTTCTCCTTGCTGTGATGGTTATGGCTGCCTGAGGGGACGCGGTTTCAAATGAACGCGGAGGAGGCTAGAAGCCGATTGTTACAGGCGTATGGCGAAGAAGTAACAATTCGGCGAACTTTGCCGCGGACCTTCAGGAAGCGACGGTTTTCAAACCGTCGAGTGAAAAATAAGACGGCTGGACGGCCGTCTTTCTTGTGCGCTTCAGCGGAACGCCAGCCTTACGGCGCCGCCGTCGGTTGCGCCGCGGGCGCCGGAGAAGAAGCAGGAGCCGCTTGAATTGGCGAGCTCGCCGGAGAAGAAACGGGTGAAGGCTGAGCCGTAGCTGGTGCGGGAGAAGTTGCCGGAACAGCTTGTTGTTTCATCAGCTCACGCCGGAACGCGCTCTCCCCGCCGGTGCCCCGATGTGCATACAAAATCGACAACCCAAGAGTGAGCGCGAAAAAAATACCGGCCAGCCAGGTGGTAAACTTCACAAGCACGTTGGTCGTTTGCGCGCCAAAAATGTTTTCCGTGACACCCCCGCCAAATGCGGCGCCCAAGCCTTCGCTTTTCGGCCGTTGCATCAAGATCACGAGCGCCATGAGCAGGGCCACCAAAACAAAAAAGACCAGGAACAGGTTGATCAGAAGATTCATCGAGGCGCGAAATATCAACGCTAAATGACGAATGTCGAATGACGAATGACCAAGGAATGATCAAGTGTCGAAGGCACCGGTTCGTCATTCGGGCTTCATTGATTCGACATTCGTCATTTGTGCTTCGTCATTCTTCTTAATCTCGTTCCAGACTTGGTCCAACTCCGCCAGCTCGACATCCCCAAGCCGCCTGCCCCGCCTTTGCAGTTCGTCCTCTAACCGATTGAAACGGGCGACGAATTTGTCAGTCGCACCCTGCAACGCGCTTTCCGCATCGAGTTTGCATTTCCGTGCCAGATTGACGACTGCGAAGAGCAAATCGCCAACTTCGTCTTCAGTCGATTTCCGATCTTGCTCCAGAATGGCCTGTTTTAATTCCTGAATCTCTTCTTCAACTTTTGCGATCACGTCGGCCAATTCGGTCCAGTCGAAATTGATACGGGCAACTTTCGACTGCGTTTTTTGCGCGCGCATCAGGGCGGGAAGCGCGAACGGCAAATCATCGAGATAATGCCTGCCTGCATTACGGCCAGATTTATCTGTTTTTTCAGCGCGTTTGATCGACTCCCATTGTTTAAGCACTGCAATGCTGTCGCGTGCATCGCTATTGCCGAAGACATGTGGATGACGCCGGATCAGTTTCTCCGTTACATCCTTGAGCACGCCGTTGATGTCGAACCGGCCGGATTCGCTCGCGATTTCGGCATGCATCACGATCAACAGCAGCAGATCGCCGAGCTCTTCGCGAAAATTTGCGGTATCGTTGGCGCGCACCGCTCCGGCCACTTCGTATGCCTCTTCGATCAGGGCGGGCAACAGTGATTCATGGGTTTGCTCGCGATCCCAGGGACAGCCGCCGGGAGCGCGAAGCTTTGCGACAATTTCGCAAAGTTTTTCAAACGCAGTCATTCTGAATCGTTCGACTTCGCTCGGCGTGACATCAAATCCGCCAGAGCGAACGGTGCGTGCCGAACTCTGAAATTTCGCCGGAAGATTTCTTGCTGACGTAAATCGTAATGGAAATCACAGTGACAAATGTGCCGGCAAAAATCAGCGCCACCAGCCAGGACGGGATGTGCCCGATGCGCAAAGCTTGATAAAACGAGACGAGATCGTTAATCGGCGCGCTGGCGTGCAAGAATATTTTCACTACCCAAGCCATCAGGATGAGAATGAAGATGAACATGTAATTGCGTTTCAGCCGGCGCCCGATGGCTTCGAGCTTGCTGATTTTGAAGCAGGGCAATATCAAATCTTCGCAGACGAGCTTTTTCCATTCGCCATGGAGCATCTCGCGATTCTCCATCACCATCGGGACAAGAAAATGCGCCTCCAGCATACGGACACGCGCGCGAAAGGCATCATAGAAACGGTAACGACGCGCTTCGATCCAAAGTAATACCCAGACGATGGCGAGGTTGAAAAAGAAAATAATGTGAGGCACTTCACGAGTGGAAAATGCGATGGTGATTATGGCAGTGGTACTGGTGATCGCCCAGTTTGACGTGACGTCCAATCGCTGCCGCCAGACCATGATCCGTCCCATCTCGCCGCGGTAAAAATGCGACATCGCATTGACGTAGCCCGGGTCGTAAATGCTGCGTTGGACGGAGACGGTCCGCTCCTCGTTTTCTGCTAATGCTGTGTTTTCAGTTGCCACGGGTCCTTATTTAACTGGATAACTGGCTTTGCCGGATAATCCAATAAATCTCCGCTTCCAATGGCTATCACGCTCACCGATCTTCTCGACGAAAAACAGGTCATTCTTCGGTTGCGCTCCAGGAAAGTGCCAAATGCGCTGCGTGAGATCATCGGGTTGCTGGCGCAAAATGGGAAGATCGAGAACCCGGAACCTTTCTTTGAAAAGGTGCTCGCCCGCGAGCAGGTCCACCCCAGTGTGGTCGAAAACGGCGTGGCGTTCCCTCATGCGCGGACGGATTTGGTTGATGAAATAGTCGTTGGTATTGGGCGCAGTCACGCCGGGCTTCCATTCGGTCAGAACGGAGTCCGCGCCCGTCTGATTTTTGTAATCGGCGTTCCGGAACGCTTGGTGAATGATTATTTGATTTGTGTTGGGACGCTCGCCCGGCTGGTGAGAGATGACGCGACGCGCTCGGCGCTGCTGCATGCCCAAACTCCGCGCGAATTTATCGACGCGCTTACTGCGACCCTGTAGCCCGGGGTCGGTGACCCGGCCGTGCTAAGCCAGGTCGCGGATTGCGCGAAGCACCGTTTCTATCTCTTGCGGAGTATTGACGACGCTGCACGCCACGCGCGCGTAAGACACTCGATAAGGAGTCGTTGAAGCGACAATGTGTTGTTCGAGTAGACGCTTCACCACCTGCTCGGGCTTCATTCCCTTTACATCAAAGCAAACCATTCCGGCCGAAAGATTCTCATCACGCGGCGTGTAGAGCTGAATATTCGGCATTCGCGCGAGTCCCTCCTTCATTTGACCGTTCAATTCGTGTATGCGGGCCGTGATTCGGGCAGGCCCGATGTTCTGATGAAAACGAACGGCTGTCGGCAATGCCCAATAATGTTCGAAAGCTTGAAAGCCGCCCGGTGAAAACCATGCCGCACGCACCGGAGTCTGCGGGTCATGTTCCTGTTCCCAGGCTTCGAAAATGTCAGGCGAAGTAAATGTCGGAATCACCGGGCGCATCCTCTGCCAAACTGCGGGCTTTGCCCAAACGAACCCGGTGCCGCGGGGTCCAAACATCCATTTGTGGGTGCCGGCCGCAAACGCGTCGCATCCCAGGGCCGTGATTTTCGGATCTTCAACTCCCAACCCGTGCACGCCGTCAACCATCAGCAGCACACGATCCTTTTCTTCGCGGCCGCGGTTCGCTTCGGCAACGCTTTGCGCGATCCGCGTGATCGGGAGCCGCACACCGCTGCTTGAGTGAACCCATGTCACGCCTACAGCTCGTGTCTTCGGCCCGATTGCCTTGCGAACGCGCTCCGCGATTTCATCCGGCGAAATCGAATTGTAAGAATCGAAAAGCGGAATCTTGCGCCAGGTCGCGCCGCAGCGTCCGGTGGCTAGCCGAATGGATTCGTGATGAACGTAATGGTCGTGCGTAGTCGTCAGGATCTCATCGCCTTCGCGTAACGGCAGTCCGTGGTAGAGAAGAGCCAGACCGGTCGTGGTGTTCTGGGTAAGCGCGATATCCTGCGGATCGCCACAGATGTAGTTGGCTATGGCCCGGCAAACCTGCAACGGAATATTTTCGTTACCCGATTCAAAGATCGCGGTATCAACGGCTATGAACGGATTTGCATCTATTTTTTCCCTGTACTGTTCAATCGCCTGCCGCACCGGTCTGGGGTGAGACGCAAGAAAGAACAACGCGAGATGCACATAATCGGGAGACAGTTCAAACTCCCGGCGCACTGATTCCCAATCTTTGAAATCGGCAGGCGTACTCGGCTTCGTTTTATCAGCCCCGACGACAAGCGGTGAAAACGCTCCAGCAGCGAGGGACAGTGAGCCACTAATGAGAAAATCGCGACGGGTGAGGGGCATGACTTCTTTTCCTTTCTTCGCTTTGAATGATTATCTCGTCCACCGGGGTCAACGATCCCGGCTACAGCTACACTACGGCGCGCTCGGCCGTGATTTCGCTCGGCGCAACGGCGGCGCTCGCGCTCCTGCGGTATCGCCAGATGGCGAACGCTACGAACAAAAGATCCAGAGCGACAAAGATTGCCACGTAAGTCTCGCCACCGATGCCGAAGCCGTAGCTGTGCAGCCCCTTGCCCAGTACAAAGTTCACGCCGTACCACGCCATTAACACAGCGAGAAAACAAACGACGCTCGCAACGGCCAGCCCGAATTGCGTCCACCAACCTGCCAGCCGGCCATGCAGTGCCAAGATGTAACATAGCAGCGCAATCAACGCCCATGTCTCCTTCGGATCCCAACCCCAAAACCTCCCCCAGGAATAATTTGCCCAGACTCCACCCAGAATCGTTCCGGCTGCGAGCAAGAGGACACCCAGCTGAAGCACGCGATAAAGCCAGAAATGCATCGGCGCGTCAGCGCGTGCAGCTGCCGGATCACGCGCATATCGCCAGAGCAAGATATGCCCGAAACCCATTGCCAGCGCGAAAGCCGCATAACTTAGTGTGATGGTTAGTACATGAATCGTGAGCCAGAAATTATCGCGTAACACCGGGACCAACGGATCGATGCTCGATGGCATGGCAATGGGCATTTGATGCACTAACAACAGTGCAATGAGGGTGACCGGTAACGCCGCGAGCAAATACATGGGCGTCCGATAACGCATAAAAAAGATCATTCCGAAAAATGAGACCGCGAACGAGACCCAGATAATCGATTCATACATGTTCGTGACCGGCGGACGTCCGGCGATCATGCAACGCATTACGATCCCGGCCGCCTGAAACACGAGGCCGAGTACTGCCACTGCGACGCCGATATTTTGCAGCGCGCGTCCCCGTTTGCGAAGGTGCGCCGTAATCAGAATTACCAGCGCAATCCCGTAACACCAGATGGCCCGATAAAAAGCTTCGAAATGGTTATAGAAATATTCGAGGCGTAATTGCTGTTCCCGCGGATAAATCGATGGACTCAATGCGCGCAGATCTTCGCGAAGCTGATTTGCAGCGCGATTGAGGTTAAATCCGTCACCCCGCACATACGCGTTGGCAACCGTTTGCAATTGAGTCTGGATGGGCGCGAATTGCGCATCGGCATAATATCTCGACCCGCCTGCGCCGGGTTCGACCCACGGATCCGTTTCGTTGGCCGGCGCAGGGACGATCAACAATACTCTTCCGTCCATTACACGCGCAAGAAGAGTAAGCCGATCGCTCACACTCAGTGCCTCCTGCTGAACCCGGGTCAACGGTTTCTCTGCGCGCTTTGCCGCTTGCGCCTCAGTGCCAAGCCGCTGCAGTTCTGCCGATCCGGTTAATTGCGCAAACGAAAATCGCCGCTGCGTCTTATCAAGTCCAAGCTGATCGATTAACTGGCCTGACGAGATCAACACCATTGGCTCGTTCTTCCAATCGTGATTCTCAGTCAAAGCCGATAGGACGAAATCATTCGGTCGCCATGTTCGGCCTGTCTTATCTGTGTATGTCGACCTTCCAGTGATCCGGATCAGCGTTTCTTTTGCAAACGTGTCCATCGGTTTGCGCCGGCCGCCCTCCTGAATCGCCAGCAACCCCCACTGCTTGAAATTTAGCCCGCTGCTATCTGCGGCGGAGACGGCGGGCGGTGCGGCTCGCGCTGTACATGCGACCAGCGCCGTGGCTGTCATGAAAATCAAGGCGCGCGTTCTCAAGCGCTGTGAATTTAGTGTCACCTGCCACGATGTCGAGCAAGACTCGGCCGTGCGATATTTACGCGTTGGGACCGCTGCGCTATCGGATTCGGTGACGAGCGATGGATCAAATTTGTGGGTGACCCGCTCGGCTCGGGCGAGTCACTGCAAGATCAATGTCTGGCTGTCCTTCCGCGCGCTGGCCCGTTATTTCCGGCCCAACGAACGTTCGCGTCGCTTCGTTCGCTGGATGCTCATGTCCCTGTATAAACGTTCTTTACTATCGCGTAAGTAGGATTTTGTACCAGCATATCGGGTCTTAGCTGCTGATTGTCACAGTTATAGTGAGGGCCGTCGACGTGTGTGAAATCCTCAGGCACGTAATCCACTGTGACCAGGACCGTATTCGTATGGCTGTGTGTGCCGAACGATCCTTCGGAATCGCGGCATTGGAAGTGGGGGCATTTCCATACTTTGTCGGCGAATTGGAAGTGGCAGATGCCCAGGAATTGGTCGGGGTGGGCCGCACCATAGGCAAGTGAACCCTCCAATTGACCTCGGACCACGGCCTCATAGTTCGGCTTTTGGCGGTCTTTGCCCAGCTCTGTGAAGAGCATCGGCACGCCGAATCTCTCAAAGGTTTGCTGCACATAGCCTCTGCCCGAGTTTTCTGCGTTTTCGAACAGATAGAAGGCGTCATTCTGCGGCTGGGGCGCAAGGAACAAACGGTTCTTCAGAACTTGTAGGTGCTGCCTATCCAGCAGCGTGTCCCAGAAGTTCCACTTTGGAAAACGTTCGCTGGGGTCCTTGCCGAAATCGACAGGATGGCCGATCGGCAACGTGGTCGGGAAACGCAGGCGCTTCTCTGCCTCCACCCAGTCTTTGGTGAACTCGCTGCATTGTTCCACAGTATAACAGCGGCAAATATCGGGTTCATTTCCCATGATGATGCCAGCAATCGCCGGATGATAAGTCGAACCATTGTTTGTTTCCCCGTTGCTGAACGACTGGATTAGCTTTGGTATCAGGTTTCGCCGGTCCGGAAAACCTTGCCCTGGGTTGAGAAAGTATCTCGAGACGGGCGCCAGAACCTTAATCCCGAGGGCTACGCACTGGTCCAGGAATCTCTTGTGAAAGTTGCGTGGTTCCCAGTCGTAAAGACGAAGCAGAGTTACGCCCATCTGTTGCAGCGTTTGCAGATCATTACGGCCTTGGAACATCCGGCCACTAAATGACGTGTAGCTCGGACCCCACAGCGGCTCCATGGGGTTGTAAGCAATGTCGCTCCCGAAGAAGATGCAGCTATTGTTAGCGTGCGACGGGTCGTAGGGTTGTGGAAACGGCTGGTAGCACATGCCCTTGTAAAAAGGCGCGACAGCAATACGAGACCGTGCGAACGGCGCAGTACCCAAGAGGGTGCCGGCGCCAGCGATGAGGGTCGCTCCCAAGAAGCGCCTACGCGTTACCGAGCGAGGCGTTGCCTTTGAGCCGGATGTCGGAACAGCCAAGCGTTGTCTTGTTTTCATTTTACGGATTCCCCCCCGCTGATTGATTCTTTTGCTGCAGATCCGGAAGAGACGAAGAACATAGCGGGGAAGGAATCCTCCGCCTCATTCAGATCCCTTTTAACGATGCAGGTTCACGTCTTGCGGGTCTATTGGACCTTAGTCGTACGGGGCTCCAACTCAAACGCTTTCTCACAAATCTCTTCGCACGCGCGCGAGCTGCCGGCCGGAATGGTATCCGGCTCAGCACTTTTCCGAACAACAAGAGCAGCATGGTACAGCCACAGACGATGGGGCGAGTGCACGCGCCGACGATAAACCTGCCCGTTTTCGTTTGCTAAAGCTAAAGCGTCACGGTTAACTTAAAACCCGTGTTCAGCTTGACCATGCTCGGCAGCGGGAGCTCGGGAAACAGTGCGCTCGTCGCGACGGATCACTGCAAGATTCTTGTCGATGGCGGACTGAGCGCGCGGCAATTGGTATTGCGTCTGGAGCAGTGCGGCGTTATGCCGGAACAACTCGATGGCATCCTTCTTACGCATGAACATGGCGACCACATCTGTGGACTCGAAGTTCTTTGCCGGAAATTTGATGTCCCGATCTACTGCAACGCGTTAACCGCAGAAGCGGTGCGTAGCGATAGGTCATTCGAGCGGCATCGAAACTGGCGAATTGTTGCGACTGGCGCCGAGTTTTCGATTTGCGACATCACGGTCCAAACATTTCCCGTCCCGCATGATGCAGTTGATCCGCTAGGGTTCGCTTTTTACGCCGGCTCAGGTAGCCTGGGCTTTATCACCGATCTCGGGTACGCGACCAAGATGATCGTCGAACGATTGCGCCAGGTGCAAACACTCGTGATCGAGACGAACCACGACGAAAAACTTTTGCAGAACGACACGCATCGGCCATGGCCGGTGAAACAGCGGATCCAATCGCGACATGGTCATCTCTCGAACACCGCGGCGGCCGGCGTGATTGAGGAATTGTTGCCGGGGAAAATCGAGCGCGTCGTGCTGGGACACCTTAGCCGGGATTGCAACACGCCCGAGTTAGCGCTGGAAACAGTGCGCGCGTCGCTGGCAAAACACGGCAGACTGGAGGTGGAAATCCACTGCGCTGTCCAATCCGCAATCAGTCCCCGATTTCGAATCAGCGAAACCGAGCCCGGCCCGTTCCAGCCGACGTTCGAAAACGCGTTTTTTCAAAACGCCCTGTAGCGGCTCTCAAAGACCTATCCCTGGATCATTGAGCGTTGGACGTTTTACGTTTTCTTCTTCTTTAAGGCGATGTTCCTCGCCGCAGCGTCGAGAGCAGCGCGCACAATGCTAGCTTTCGCGCTGGGAAGATAAACATTCGTGTAACCTTGCCGACCCCAGGCACCGCTGGAGGGTTTGAAGACCTTCTGCGCCTTCTTGATAAACATTTGCTGTTGCTCGGGCGTGAGCTTCACCATGCTCCAGTTTTCGTCAGGGACACCAAGCGATGCGAAAATCTTTCCGGTAACGCGGAAGTCGGGATGATTCATGTGCGACCGTTCGATGGCCGTCGGAATTTCAAGCGCCATCTTTCGAAACTCGCCGATTGTCATTTCACGCGCTTCCCTGCCGATTATTTTTTCCTATGTCCGACCATTTCGCCCCGCATCGTGCGGCGATCGACCCGCGTGAGGTTCTTTTCCATTGCCGGGGTGAGCAATGAAATGTGCGGGATTTCACAGAGATGTTCTGCGATGAACCAGATTGGTTTTTCGGTGGTCATCCAATTCAGCTCGTCGAAGCGCGCTAAATTTACCGGACGCGAATAGCGCCGCAAGGTACGTTCGCCACGCAGGTTGAAGTAAATATTGAAGTAACTCATGGCCAGCTCGCGCAGGCTGCGATACACCGGCTCGCGATAACGGCAGCCGGTGAAATTGGATTTCGCTACTGCTCCCCAATGGCGGCGCACTTTGAAAATTGCGACAACATGATCGGTGTCCTGTTCCGCTTCCAAATCGAAGATCAATGGTGGAAATCCGAGAACGCGAAGTGCCGCCGCGCCAAAAATTCCGCCCTCCAGACAAGACGCGATGCGATCGTCCAGGACTTTCTTCGGCGATCGCGCGGTGTAGCTAAGGTTGTAAGGCAGGTCGTCGAGAAACCGCTGAATGCCCGCCGGTGTCTTGAGGGCACGCAAGCTCCGCAGTTCGGACGCCGCGAAGCCGAAAGTGTTTGTGCCGTGCATGAGAGAAGCTCTCCAATATCCAATGCCTGTTATGTTTCGCGCAAGCTTTCGGAGTGCGCACGCGTCCTCGCGTCGCTTTCTGCGGGCGCCTCGGTTATCAAATTGCGCGTAATATTGATAATCAGCCAGCGAAAAGCGATGCGAAGACACATCGCACTCCAAAGCACTTCGTGCGCCATGCCACACAGGAGATACCCGCTCTTTTTAGCGCAAGCCAAAGGTCGTAGCTTTCACTTCTGCTTTTGATCGGCAACACGCTTGAACGTTCCTTCGTCGCGCACATTGAGATTTTCCACGACAACCTGTGCCGCCTTGCCATCCGGGCCGATGGTAAACGTGATACCGCTCCTCTCAACAGCGTTCTCACCCTCCGTCTCATAGGTAAACGTGTCGCGATCGTAGTGTTTCATAGCGAAGATCTTTTTCTTCGGCCCTTGTTCAATTGCGAGCCCGCCCTGTTTTTCGATGATGGAGATGTCACCAAAGTAATCGTTCGTGTATCGCCCGACATAGGCGTTATTTGTGAGCGCAGGCGCGGGCAACGCGGGCGGTTTGGAATAATCGAAGCCGAGCACCGTACCGATCGCTGCCGGATCTGAATAGACCTGTTTAAAAAGAGCAAACCAATCTTGGGTGGGTTTGCCGTATAGAGCGATATCGACAAACGTCGTTCCCAGCGCTTCTGCCAGGCCTATTGGGTACGCATTGGTGAGAACGACAATGCCCAATTGCTCATTCGGCACGAGATTTACATAAGTCGCTGCGCCCAGGCCAAACGCCCCGGAATGATTTAATCGCAGCCGACCCTCTGGATCATAGCTAACGTTCCAACCCAACCCGTAGAAAGTCGGCAGTTGCGTGAAGGGATTGAAACCGGTCAGCATCTGCGGATGGTGCGTTTCCGCCAGCGCTTTTTCTCCCACGATTTGTTTGCCCTCAAATTTGCCGTTCGCGAGCTGCAAACGCATCCATTTCGTCAAATCATTGACCGAAGAACTCACTCCGCCCGTTGGCGATTGCGCATCTGGATCGCGCTTGAACCTTTGCACCCATTGGCCATCTACGAGCACATGTCCCAACGCTTTGTTCCTGCGCGCAATAAAATCCGCATAACGCGAGCTGGTGGAACCCATGCCGAGCGGTTTGTATAATTTTCGCGCGGCTGCCTCTTCCCATTCCAGACCGTATGCTTTCGCCGCCGCGATGCCGCCCTCAGTCATACCAAAATTCGTGTAGGCGTAGTGCGAACGAAAACTGCTATCGGGATGTTGATAGCGCAGACGATATAAAATTTCGGCGCGCGTAAAGTCCAGATCTTCGAGCAAGTCGCCCGCGTGCGCAGGCAAGCCGCTGCGGTGCGCATACATGTCGCGAATGGTGATTTCCCGTGTAACCCATGGATCGAACATCTCGAAAGTGGGGTCCAGGATGCTGAGCTTTGAGTCCCACGTTATCTTTCCTTCACTGACCAGCCCGGCAACCACCGTCGAGCCAATCGATTTGGATACTGACGCGAGCTGAAACACCGTGTCCGCGTCAATAGGCTGCTTTGTGTTTACATCGCGCACGCCGAAGCCTTTTGCGTATACAGCCTTGCCTTGAAAAACCACTGCGATGGCAAGTCCCGGCAGCGCATTTTCCTGGACTTGCTTTTGCGCGAGTTTTTCGAGTTCTTGAATCGCGTGAGTTACTTGCTCGGAAGTAACATGAGACTTTTCCTGGCCAGCTGCCCACAACGGCATCAGTAGAATCGGCAGGAATATCGCAGCGAATCTCGCATAGTGACTCGCGTGTATTGCGTTTGAGTATTGATTCATCATTTTCGACGCAGCCTGAATGTTACTTTGCACCTTTGGCTAGGCTTGGTGTTTGAGATTTGGGGCTTTCCTCTACAACCCGATCGGATGTCTTGTGTCAAACCCGCGCGCCGGACGATAAATCGTTTGCCAGCGCGGCGCCCATTTGCCGGTGTAACGACCGTACGGCGTTGTGTCGAGTCGCAAGCCGGCAATTACAGCGAACGTGTGACCCTCCCGTGCGTAGATGGTGATCCATCTGCCTGGGCCGCGATCACCGTAGTTGCGAAACTCCGTTGAGCTCATCGGCGAGCCGATCAAGCCCGCCGCGCCCAGCACATAGGAGATCGTTCCGGAACAATCGTAGCCACGGTCATCAAACGATTTGTGACCGCCACCGTACCGATATCGCTTGTGGCGAAGTTGATTGGCCGCCCAGATCGCGCGTTTTACTACAAGTGGCGCGTTCTTTGGCGCAGCTGCTTTGCCAAAACGAAGACGCGCGGTCTTTCCAGACACAACAGGTCCAGAGTTTGGAAAAAGATCGCCGATTGCTGATGGAACGATCCACGCGAAAACAGCGATGCCGAGCAGGATTCGATGATTAACCGGACAGATATATTTCCTCCGGAATCGTTTCGTATGCCAAAAAATCCGTGGATGAAAGAAAAAAAATTAGCGGAGCCCTGAATTTAGTAAGACTAAAAAATTGGCAGGGGCCGGATGTGAAGGAGTAGCCCGTCGAAGTCGACCGCGACAGGATGAAGAAAGTTTTGCAAAGCTCAAAGCAGGCAACGCAAATCGCAAAATGTGAGCAATCCGGTTCGGCTGAACGGGCGTGCGTTACAGCTGGCGACAATGCTCGGTAGCGCTGTGAAAAAGTAGGCGACCGGCGGTTCGCCCTTTGCGCCCTCGCGAATTCCGCCGGTCAACCAACCGAAAGTCTAGCAATTCTTCCGTGATGAATCAGTGGGAATGGTTCAGCCTGCGTCTGCGTAACCATGCTCCGCCTCGTAGGCCCGAATTGCTCGCCGAGTCTGAGGCCCCAGGACCCCATCGACTGATCCGCGATAATAGCCGGCGCGGGCGAGTCGGCGCTGTAGCTCAGCTACTCTCGACCTGGTAGCGGAGCCGTTTTGGCTACTATTTTGGTAGCCATATCCATTGCCGTTGCCGTACCCGTTGCCGTACCCATACCCATTGTCACCATATCCGTAGCCGGGATATCCGTAACCATAACCATAGCCATACGGGTAGCCATTGTCATAGTATCCGTAATAGGGGTAGCCCCCGTAAGGGTACCCGCCGCCCCAGCCCCAGCCCCACCAACCGGGAAAACCAAAGTCGCCGATGAAAATAACGTTGTTGTGACCGTGATGACCGTGCCAATTGCCGTTCCAATTACGACCGCTCCAGTTCCGGCCATTCCAATTGCGTCCATTCCAGTTACGGCCATTCCAATTGCGGCCGCCAAACGCCCCCATTCCGGGACGGCCAGCGAAACTACGACCCCCAGCAAAATGGCCACCACCACCACCACCACGCCCACCACCGCCGCGGGGCGCAGCTGTGAGTAATGGGGAAGCCAGGGTTACGACAACAAAGCAACTCAGGGAAAGTATAAGTTTTGAATGATTCATGTTAGGTGGGCTTTCTAATTATTAGACACCGGACGCGCAGGAAAGTCTCAGTTTTTTTACGGCGGCAGAAGAATAAATCGGGTGGATCCGTGCGTTCTTGAACCGGAACCGGAGCAGAGTTTGGCACTGATTCATGCTCGCCAGAACTTCGCCACGGCGGTTATCATGCCGGGTTGATGAAGAAGATGCGGCGTGCCGCGATCCTCATATTATTAATCTTTGCCTGGCAGCCGGTTCGCGCCGCGTCACCGGCACACAGTGTGAGTCCATCGCGACAATTCATCATTTACGGCGCAGACGCGGCGCTGCGCGGGACGATCTCCGAACTGGCAGAGCAGACCAAGAGCAATTTGCTCGCACTTTTGCGCCAGCGCGACGAATGGACGACGGCCGTTATAATCAATTTGCAAGTGCAACAGGCGAATCTTCCCGAAATTCCGCCGACCGACTTGCGAGTTAGCCAGACGGGCTTTGGCGCGAAGCTGCAACTCGATTTAACCGTTGGCCAAAATCTGGATGGTTCATTAATCGAACGCCAGCTGCTGCGCGGCATTCTGCTCGAGATGATTTATCGAGACGAGCGCGCCCTTGCACCCGGCACGACGCTTGTCGAACCGCCGGATTGGCTGGTAGAAGGTGCGTTGACGTTAACGCCGGGACGCGATCGCAAGGTCGTAGTGGAGGCGCTTTCAGGAACCGATAAAGGAAAGTCGCTGGAGGAATTTCTCGGCCAGCGATTCGATCTGCTCGATTCCGCCGGACGCATGCTTTACCGGGCTCATTCCATCGCGCTCGTTCAATTACTCCTCGATGAGGGTGGCCGCGCGCGTCTCGCGCGCTACATCGCGAATCTTTCGCATGCGTCAAACGATCCCGTCGCTGATTTGAAGGCGCGGTTTCCACAGTTGCGCGAGGATTTGGAAAAGAAATGGCGCTCGACGGTGGCTCGACTCGGCGAGAATCAAACTTACCAGTCGCCGACCTTTGCCGAGAGCGAACGACGTCTCGAAGAAGTGTTGCAGATCAAAATTTCGGATGGCTCGCGCAATCGCGAGCAGCGAAAAACAGCCGATCTTAGCGAGCTTGCGGGCCGCAAAGCGTCAGGAGATGAAAAAGCCGCGGTCAGCCAAATGAGCCGGGCGTTGCTGTTGCTTATGGGGACGGTGCATCCGGTTTTGCGTCCGATGGCGCGCGAGTATCAGCAAATTGCAGCGCTCCTTGCTCGTGGGAAGCGAAGAGGAATCGCAAAGCGCTTGTCTCACCTGGATGATATCCGCAACGAACTCGCCGCTCGAATGGGCGAGATCGACGATTACATGAACTGGTTCGAAGCGACGCAAATGGAAAGGGAAAGCGGTGCTTTCAACGATTATCTCAAAGCGGCAAGCCAATCGGAGGTCTCCGCGCCAAGGCGGCGCGATCCGTTGTCGGTCTATCTGGATGCACTGGTCGACCAATTTGAGAACTAGTGGCCACAGTCTGGACCGGAGCGAGGCAGTATCGGAGTAATGGAAAGATGCAGCATTCCAGCATTCCAAAACTCCTTCGTTGCGCGGCAGTTGCCGGTTCCGAGTTTGGCGATTATGCTTAACGGCGCGTTTAAAACGCGCCTTTTTTCACCCTATGCAAAAAATTGGATTTTCTGAAGCGCTTGATTCCATTGTCAGGAGCGACCCGCGGTACCAGCGAGATGCATATGTTTTTCTGCGTGACTCGCTCGATTTCACGACCAAACAGCAGAAGAAAGCGAAAGGCACCAGCATCCGGCACGTGACTGGACCGGAGCTCCTGGAGGGATTGCGTCAGTACGCGCTCAAGGAGTTCGGGCCGCTGGTCATGACGGTTTTCGATAGTTGGGGCATTCACTCATCCGAGGACGTCGGAAACATGGTTTTTAACCTGATTGGCGCCGGGATATTCGGAAAAACCGAGGAGGATTCTATCGAAGATTTCAGGAACGTTTATGATTTCGAAGAGGTTTTCGTGAAGCCGTTCGCGCCGGAAAAACCAGTGGTGACAAGGGCTCGGGCGGAATTGCCAGCGCCTAAGCCTACTGCGTCGAGAAAGTGATCAGCAACGCCTGATCACCGGGGACGCCGCCGTCACTGCAATGGCTCGCATACCACTAGCAAAGTTTTTCTCAGCAGTTCTATTATTTATGATGGTTAATCTGAAAGCAGCGCCGACTGAGTCTTCGGCTGTCATCACCTTCCCGTCGAGCTCGGCGCACAAATGGATTCTGCCTAACGGGCTGACAATCATTGTGCAGGAAGATCGCAGCGCCCCCGTAGCCAGCGTACAAGCATGGTGCGCCACGGGAAGCATCGACGAGGACCAGCATCTCGGAGCCGGGTTGTCCCACATTCTCGAGCACATGCTCTTCAAAGGAACGAAAACGCGCGGGAAAAATGAGATCGCCCAAAAAATCCAGGACGTGGGTGGTTACATTAATGCTTACACATCCTTCGATCGCACGGTTTTTTGGATCGACGTGCCGAAAGATGGTGTCGCTACCGCGCTCGATATTCTGGCGGATGCGATGATGAATTCGACTTTGCCGCCGGAGGAGTATCAGAAAGAACAGGAAGTAATCCGGCGCGAGTTCGCCATGGGCATGGATGATCCCGACCGCATGGCCGGCTTGCTCCTTTTTTCAACTGCGTATCAGGTGCATCCCTATCGCTTCCCGGTCATCGGCGACATCGAAATTTACAACCAGCTGATCCAGGAACAGGTAATGCAGTATTACAAAACGCGTTACGTCCCGAATAATCTCACCTTTATCATAGTTGGCGATGTCGATGCAGAAAGAATGCACCAACAACTCATCGACTTGTTCAAGCCGTACCCGGCGAAATCGCTCCAGCCGGTATTCATTCCGGCGGAACCGCCGCAACTTGGCCGGCGCGAAGTGCATCAGGAATTTGCCACGGAGCTATCGCATCTTTCACTGGCATGGCACATCCCGGCGGTCACGAACCTGGACGTACCCGCGCTTGATCTGCTCTCAATGATCCTCGGTGAGGGACGCAGCTCGCGGCTGTACCGGCGCGTTCGCGAAGAGGCCGGTCTCGCGTTTCGCATTTCGGCATTTTCCTACACGCCGGGCGATCCCGGTTTGTTCGGCATCGACGCGACCGTCGATCCAAAGAAACGCGAAGCAACTGAGCAATTGGCCCTGCAGATTGTTGACGAAGTGAAACACGCTGGCGTCACCGCGGATGAACTGGAGAAGGCAAAAAAAATCATGCTCAGTCACCATTTCGGTGCGTTGACGACCATGCGGGGCCAGGCGTCGGACGTCGGGTCAAACTGGTTGCTCACGCGCGATCTGAATTTCAGCCGCCATTATCTTGACGCTGTTCAGAAAGTGTCGCTTGACGATATCAAGCGCGTCGCCGCGCAGTACCTGACGGAGAACAATCTGACGGTCATCTCGCTGAATCCAAAGGGTTCGTTGACCGCGAAAGCCGAGGGTCCGAAGGCAGTCGCGGCCGCTGAGATCCAGAAATTTGAATTGTCGAACGGATTGCGTCTTCTGGTTCGCGAAGATCCTCGCCTGCCTCTCGTAGCGATGGGCGCGGTTTTTCGTGGGGGTCTTCTCGCAGAGAATCCGCAGGACAATGGCGTTACGCATCTGATGGCGAAAGTGCTGCTGAAAGGAACCAAAACACGCACTGCCGAGCAAATCGCCAATGAGATCGAGGCGGTGGGCGGTTCCATTTCGAGCGATGCCGGCAACAACAGCTTTGGCGTGTCGGTCGATGTAATGAAGCCCGATGTAAAACTGGGCGTCGACTTGCTCTCGGACGTGTTACTCAACGCCACCATGCCGGAAAAAGCGATCGCACGCGAGAAAGAAGTCCAGATTGCCGCGATCCAGCAGGAGGAAGAGCAGTTGACCTCAGTTGCACGCAACATCATGCGACAGGCGCTTTTCCCGCAGCATCCTTACGCTTTGCGTGGCAATGGTTCCGTCGAATCCGTTAAGGGTTTAACGCAAAAAGATCTCATTGAATTTCGCGATCGATACGTGGTCGCGAAAAATAGCGTGATCTACGTCTTTGGAGACGTTAATCCGGCGGAGATAAAGCAGCTTTTCGAACAGGCACTCGGCAAGATGAGGCCGGGCGCGCTTGCCCTGACCGATGCAAAGCCGTCTACGCCACTGGGCAAACCAGAAACTGTGGAAAGCCGCAAAGAGAAGGCGCAAGCCGTGATCATGGTCGGATTTCGCGGCGCGAGTATGTCGAGTCCGGATCGTTACGCGCTGGAATTGATCGACGAAGCGAGCAGCGATCTCGGGTCGCGTTTCTTTGTTCGAATTCGCGAGCAAATGGGTTTGGCGTATTACGTAGGTGCAAGCCAGATGCAAGGCCTTGTTCCGGGACTTTTTGCATTTTATCTCGGCACCGATCCAAAGAAGGTCGAGCGCGTGAAGGCCGCGTTACTGGACGAAATTCACAAGCTCGCCAACGAAGGACTGACGTCTGACGAATTGATGCGAGCGAAAAAGAAATTGATTGGGCAGCAAGAGATTGCCAACCAGAGCAATGACGCTTTTGGCTATCATGGCGCGCTCGACGAGCTCTATGGACTGGGCTTTGATTATTACAAGCAACTCGAGCATGATGTGAACGCAATAACGCTCGAGGAGATTAAACAAGTGGCTGCGAAATATTTTCGCGATCAACCGTATGTTTTGGCAACGGTGGGACCTTCCGCCCCCGCCGAGCCGCCTGTCGGTAAAAACTCCGGTGAGCCAAAGGCTACGGCAGCGGGCAGGCCGGACAAGTCGCCAGCTGCGAAACAAAGACATCAAGGAACGGCGGTGTCGAGTCCGCCGCCCAGGGTGCCGCAACAGAAATGATGTATGGCTGAAGTCCAAAAAACCACACTGAGCGGCGAGCTGTCCCAGCGCTTTATAGAATTCGTCGTGATGCACGCGCAGAACGCCGCGCTGTTCCTTGGCCAAATTCCAAATCCAAGAACCGGCGAAGCGGAAGTCAACCTGGACCTGGCCCGGATGTTTATCGATCAACTGGCGATGATTCAGGAAAAAACGCGGGGCAACCTGACCAGTGAAGAGGCAAAAGTGTTGAGCAACGCGCTTTCCAATCTGCAGATGGCATATGTGGAAGTTGGGCGGGAACAGCCCGGAAGCGCTGCGCAACCCGAGGCGCCAGAAGCAGCATCGCCGCCGAAACCGGCGGATCAACCGGCGACAGACAAGCCAGAACCATCGGCGCCGATCGCGTCTCCTGAGCCCGAAACAGAATCCAGAAAGAAATTCACTAAGAGCTACGGGCCGTAGCGCTGATTCCCTTTGCCGTATCATCCCGATCCGCAGTCGCGGGAGAGGGAGCTCACATGTGCGCGCACCCACCCGCTGAGGTGCAAACGGGTATCGACGATCTTGTTGTCTAATAAAAGTTCATGATCGCGAGCACGCCAGACGCGCGCGCTACCTTTAGCGTTGGCTCGTCCGCTCAACGGGCGTGGAGCGCGGGCGTGATTTTGCTCGCGCGGTTTTGCGCACAGTGATGGTTCTCTGACCGGCGACGGCAGGTGTCGGCGACGCTTCGGGATATTTCTTGGTTGTGGGCCAGATCAAACGCCACGGTTGAGTCTTAATTGTCTCGCTGAATTGTTTGATGTTCTCGCCGGCTGGCCCGAGCTCGGTAGTCGCGACCTTTAGTTTCTCTGAAGAGTTTCGAAGGTTTTGCAGGGTGACTTGGATGTTGTCGTTCTCCGTAAGACTAGTGCTGATCTTTTGAATATTGGCGAGCGAATGCGAAAGGGCGCTGTCTGGCGCGGTCAGATCAGCCATGTGTTCGCCGAACGTTTTGAACTGGGTAAGAGCGAGTCTTAACTCAGAGTTTTCGTCAGTGAGATGATTAATGTTTTGCGCAGTCTGCTGAAGGTCTTTCATGGTGGTGGTCGCTTCGGTTGCGACCGGCTTGATTACTTCCAGCATTTTAGCCGCGGCTTCGCCGAGATCGGGTGTACGCTCCCCGGCGAACATTTCGCCATCTTTCGCACGGCCTGAGGCTCCGGTGCCTTGCGTGAAATCAATAGCCAGGTCTCCTAGCAACCCGAGCTGCATCATGCGCGCCTTGGCATCGCGATAGACCTTTGCGCTTTTGTCCACCTGCACATCAACGCGCACCTCGAACCTCGGTTTGCCCGGCGTGGAAGATGGGCTTGGACTAGGATTTGCTTCACGCGGATGAATTGCCGCCTCTGCTTCTTCCGCCTGTTTTTCTTCTTCTGGCGACACCGGCGAAAATAATTTTTGGACCTGTCCAATCTTGCGACCGGCCAGCATGACCGGCGCGCCTTGTTTAAGTCCGGCCGCGTTATCGTAGTAAATCTTGTAAGTCACCAGCGGTCGGAACAGCCCTGGCGCGCCGAGAAGAACCAGAAGGAATGCGACTACCGCGATCGTCCCGATCACGAGCAGACCAGTCATGATTTCATTTCTTTGTAATTGCATCGAGACTGCCTTCCAGAATTGGACCTTCAGTGCTTCCGCTCACGAACTGCGCGACCACCGGATTTTTGGAGTGTTTGAATTCCCTAGGTTCGGCTTCTTCAATAATCTTTCCCTGATACAACATAGCCATTCGCGTGGCGATGCGAAAGGCGCTGCCCATTTCGTGCGTCGCGGTGATGGATGTGACCTTCGATTTCTCGCTAAGGCTAATAATCAATTCGTCGATCACCGAGGCAATGATCGGGTCGAGACCGGCTGAGGGCTCGTCCAATAGGATCAATTCGGGCTCGAGCACGAGCGCGCGCGCCAACGCCACGCGTTTTCGCATACCGCCACTCAGCTCCTCCGGCAGAAGCTCCTTCGAATCCTCCATGCCCACTAGTTCGAGTTTTTCGTCGACAATTTTGTCGATCTCACTGCTCGATTTATCGGTGAGCTCTTCCAGTGGCAGCGCAACGTTGTCGCGCACATTGCGCGAACTCAGCAGGGCCGAATATTGATAGACCATGCCGATATGTTGTCGCACCTGTTGAAGCTTTCGGCGGGACAACCGCGTGATTTCAAACTGCTTGAAAAAAATCGAACCGGAATCGGGGCGGAGCGTGCCGAGAATCAATCGCAAAATGGTGCTCTTGCCACCGCCGCTCTGGCCCATGATCACCAGACGTTCCTGCGGCTCAACTTTGAGCGAAAGACCGTCGAGCACTTTCTTTTCCTCGAACTGCATGTGCACGTCGCGCAGTTCGATCATGTGCAGCGGCGTGCTCACGTGGGATAAAAGGTGGTATAAACGACGTTGTAGAGTGTATCGCAGCCGATCACCGTCGTGATCGCAGTCACGACGCTGGAGGTTGTCGACGTGCCAACTCCGGCGGCGCCACCTTTCACTGTCAGGCCCCGGTAGCAGGCGATTGCGGCGATTAGCAGACCGAACAAAAAGCTCTTCAAGATGCCGGTAATAATATCTCGAATGAGCAGTGAATCCTTCACGAGATCGAGAAAATAGGGAAAGGCGATGCTGAAATACGCTTTGCAGACCAGGCTGCTCGCGAATATGGCCGCGAGGTTTGAAACCGTGGATAAACACGGCATCAGCAGAAACAACGCAAGCATTCGTGGCGCGACCAGGAAACGCAACGGACCGATGCCCATTGCTTCAATCGCCTCGACTTCTTCGGAAACCTGCATGGTTCCCAATTCCGCAGTAAACGCCGCGCCGATGCGCGCTGCGAGCATGATGCCGGTAAGCAAAGGCCCCAGCTCGCGCGTAAAAGCGATTGAAACCAGACCGGGGATTAGCCGCTCGGTTCCGAAACGTTGTAATTGGTAGCCAGTCAGCAATGCCATGGTCAGCCCAAGGAAAAAGGAAACGAGCCCCACCAGTAGTACCGAATCGACACCGGCGCGTTCGGTGTGGCGGAAAAAACTGGCGGCACGAAACGGAACGCGTCGATGCTGAATCCGCTCGAACGTTTCTTCGAACGTATTCACAATGAACCAGAACACGCCGCCTACTTCGCGAAGAAAATAGCGCGTGATATGGCCGATCCCCTCGGCAATCAGAATGGGCGGCGGTTCAGAGTTCGCCATGACCGAGAAGTTGCCTCACTTCGTCATTGGGAAAAGAGCAAAGTTGTTGCGGAAAAGAGCGAAAGCGATGCGGGGACGCATCGCACTCCAAAGCACTTCGTGCAAAAACTATGGGAAGCTCGTTTGTTTTCACGGCAGCTTTGGGAGTGCGTGCGCGTCCCGCGTCGCTTTGATGCGAATATCCATAAGATCGATGCTATCCCGGCTAGCGTTGCGGTACCAATATGAAACGCGTTTCAATAACGAATTGCTTCTTTGCTATCGTGCTATTTAATGCGGGGGCGCTGGCGGCGGCTCCAGAGCAATCACCTCCGGCGAGGGTTTCCAGCGAACGAAACCCGGATCATCAGCCAAACATGGGAACACAGGCAGTCAGACTCGCGATTCACGGCGGCGCCGGGACTATCGAGCGAAGCAACATAACTTCCGAACGGGAGCGCGAATATCGCGCCGGACTGGAACGCGCGCTCACTGCTGGCTACGAAATTCTAAAGCGCGGCGGCTCGAGCCTCGATGCAACCCAGGCCGCGGTGCGCGTGCTCGAAGACGATCCGCATTTTAACGCGGGTAAAGGCTCAGTGTTCACGAGTGCGGGGACGAACGAAATGGACGCAGCGATCATGGATGGGAAAACGCTCGCTGCCGGCGCGGTTGCATCGTTGAAGCACGTCAAAAATCCCATCAACCTTGCCCGGCTGGTGATGGAAAAATCCGGACACGTCATGATGGATAGTGACGGCGCGGAATTGTTCGCGAAGGAAAATGGGATCGAACTAGTGGATCAGAAATATTTTTTCACCCAGGCGCGTTGGGATGCTTTGCAGAAAATTAAGGCGGCTGAAAAGGGTCGCACAAGCGGTGCCGGGAAGAACTTTTTAATTACCGATCAGGATCGACATGGCACGGTCGGTGCGGTAGCGCTGGATCAGAACGGGAATCTCGCTGCTGCGACTTCAACCGGCGGTACGACAAACAAGCGACCAGGGCGCATTGGCGATTCGCCGGTCATCGGTGCCGGCACTTACGCGGACAACGCCACCTGCGCCGTTTCCGCGACCGGGGACGGTGAATATTTTATCCGCGCAACAATTGCACGTGACGTTTCAGCGTTGATGGAATATCGCGGGATGTCTCTCAAGGAGGCTGCGCAGGCTGCTTTGGACAAGGTCGCCAAACTTGGCGGCACCGGTGGACTGATCGCAATCGATCACGAGGGCAACATGACGTTGCCATTTAACACAGCAGGAATGTACCGTGGCTACATCGATACAAGCGGCAAGCTTGTCGTGGAGATTTACAAGTAGAAGTGAGGCGGCTGTGTAAGCCGCCTGTCCTTGAACAAATGAATCCACTTCCGATTCCTCGAGCAGCTGAAATGAACGCAGAGTCCACTGAGGTTTTGCGACTATGGAAAGTGCCGGAACTCGGTCAGCAGGTCATTTTGCGTCATGACGCTTGGGAGGATCCCGCCGCATGGGGACTCATGCTGGTAGACATCGCGCGACATGTCGCCCGTGCATGCGCCCAAGAAGGACAAGACGAAGAAGAAGTATTTCAACGCATCCTCTCTGGCTTTTGCGCAGAGATTGAAGCGCCGACTGATACGCCGCGAGGAGAATTGGATTACGAATAAACAAAGCATTGGCTAACGCTCCGGCGTTTGACACAAACGCCTCCACAAAAATGCTCCCGCCGTTTTCCGTCGTAATTCCCTGTTTCAATGAAGCGGGGCGCATTGGAGAAACGCTTCGCCTCACACTCGATTATCTCTCGGCCAATGCGCCGGAGAGTGAATTGATCGTCGTGAACGACGGATCAACAGATGCCACTGCGGCAATTGCCCGTGAAAGATTGAAAGATGCCAGGATCGAAACGCGCTTGCTCGAGAATTTTCCAAATCGCGGCAAAGGCGCCGCGGTTCGTTCCGGATTGCTTGCCGCGCAAAAGCCGATCGGCCTGTTTTTCGATGCTGATCTTTCCACGCCTCTGGGGGAGACACCGAAATTGATCGAGCCAATTGCAAAAGGCGAGGTCGACATCGCATTTGGATCTCGCGCCCTGGATCGCGGATTGATTGGCATTCATCAACCGTGGCGACGCGAGCAGGCGGGTCGCGCGTTCAACTTGCTCGTGCGCCTCGCGACCGGTCTGCCGTTTTGGGACACTCAATGCGGGTTTAAGGCTTTTCGTCTCGATGTCTGCCGCCCGATTCTGGAGGCCGCGCGTCTCGATGGCTTCGCCTTCGATGTCGAACTGCTTTATCTCGCGCAGCACGCCGGATTGCGAATTTGTGAAATTCCGGTGCGCTGGAATCACGCTGAGGGCAGTAAAGTTCAGTTTTTCAAGGATAGCTTGCGAATGTTGCGCGAAGTGATCGCGCTAAGAGCAAGAGATAACGCCGTGTCATCCTGAGCGAAGTGAAGGACCTTCCCTAAGCTGTTCGATCTCACTAATTCGCTTGCGTGTTCCAAACTCCGTGGACGAGATCCCCTCGTCGTCTGTATGGCTCGGGATGACAAGCCGCCACCGCTTTTCTTTCTAGACGTGCTGTCTAAATTACATCTGCCGCGTCTCGCGGTTTTGTTTCCATGCACTCCTTCCGATTTCATCCCGCCGTCACACGGTGGTTCGAGCAGACATTCGGATCGCCGACAGAACCGCAACTGCGCGGCTGGCCGGCAATCCAATCAGGCCGGCATGTGCTGATTTCTGCCCCAACAGGTTCGGGAAAAACGCTGGCTGCGTTCCTCGCTTCGCTGGATGTGTTGTTTCGAGAAGGCGCACGGACTGATTTGCCGGATGAGGTGCGGGTCGTTTACGTCTCGCCCCTCAAAGCGTTGAGCAACGATATCCGTAAAAATCTGCAAGAACCGCTCGCTGGAATTCGCGCATTGCTGCGTGAAAGCGAGGGCCACGACATCGAGGTGCGCGCAGAAGTCCGCACTGGCGATACAACAGCCGCGCAACGTCAGGCGCTAATCAAGAAACCGCCGCACATTCTTGTTACCACGCCTGAATCTCTGTATCTCCTGCTCACTTCCGAATCGGGCCGGGACATGTTGCGCACCGTCCGAACGCTGATCATGGACGAGATTCACGCTGTGGTGGACGACCGGCGCGGCGCACACCTCGCCCTGAGTGTCGAGCGGTTAGCCGCGTTAACGAAATCCGGGTCAGGCGGACCGCTTCAACGAATCGGTTTGTCTGCGACGCAGAAACCAATCGAAGAGGTGGCGCGCTTTCTGGTTGGCGCCCATTCCGTGGACGAGGCCGGCAATCCGGATTGTGAAATCATCGATATCGGTCATCGCCGCGAATTGGATGTGGCGATTGAACTTCCGAAGTCGCCGCTCGAGGCGGTTATGTCGAATGAAGTTTGGGAGGAAATCTATCATCGCCTCGCGGAGATGATCCAGGCGCACCGGACCACTTTGGTGTTCGTGAACACGCGCCGAATGGCCGAACGCGTGACGCATCATCTCAGCGAACTGCTCGGTTCGGACGCGGTGACATCCCATCACGGAAGTCTTTCCGCGAAGCTGCGCTTGGATGCGGAAGATCGATTGAAGCGAGGCGAACTGAAAGCGCTCGTTGCCACGGCTTCGTTGGAGCTGGGCATCGATATCGGTTCGGTGGATCTCGTTTGCCAGCTCGGAACTACGCGGTCGATCGCCAGTCTGTTGCAGCGCGTGGGACGGGCCGAACACAAGCGTGGCGGTTTGCCGAAGGGCCGCATCTTTCCGTTGAGCCGCGATGAGCTGGTCGAATGTGTTGTGTTGCTCCGCTGTATTCATCGTGGCGAGCTTGATCGCCTAAGCATTCCTGCAAAACCGCTGGATGTCCTGGCCCAGCAAATTGTCGCCGCGGCGTCCGCTGAAGATTGGGATGAAAATGAGTTCTTCGACCTTGTCCGTTCGTCCTGGTCTTATCGAAATCTCACCCGCGAAGAATTCGAGAGCGTCGTGAAAATGCTCGCCGAAGGTTTTAGCACCAAGCGTGGCCGGCGCTCGGCGTTGATTCATCACGATGGAGTCAATCATCGTTTTCGTGGACGGCGCGGCGCACGGCTCATTGCTCTTACGTCCGGCGGCGCGATTCCCGATAACGCCGATTATCGGGTCATTCTCGATCCGTCGGAAACTTTCGTTGGCACGGTGAATGAGGATTTCGCGGTCGAAAGTTTGGCAGGCGACATCTTCCAGTTGGGCAATGCTTCGTGGCGAATTCTGCGAATCTACTCCGGAGTCGTTCGTGTCGAAGATGCAAAAGGCCAGCCGCCCGGAATTCCATTCTGGCTCGGCGAAGCTCCGGCGCGCACATCGGAGCTCTCGGAGGCCGTATCCGATTTTCGGATGGAGATCGAAACGAGACTCGCTGATGAACAAAACCCCAGTCAATGGCTCGCCCGGGAAATGCAGTTACCACCTGACGCTGCTGACCAGTTAGGCGACTATTTTTCGAACGCTTACCGTTCGCTTGGCGCAATTCCTTCACAGCAAACTCTGGTGATGGAACGCTTCTTCGATGAATCGGGCGGGATGCAGCTTGTCCTTCACTCGCCATTCGGCAATCGGATCAATCGCGCCTGGGGCCTTGCCCTGCGAAAGCGTTTTTGCCGTTCATTCAATTTTGAGCTTCAAGCCGCGGCCACAGACGACGCGATCGTAATTTCGCTCGGCACACAGCATTCATTTCCGCTCGAAGAAGTTTTTCGTTATCTGAATTCAAAAACGGTTCGCGATCTGCTTGTTCAGGCATTGCTCGACGCGCCGATGTTCACCATTCGCTGGCGCTGGAACGCCACGCGCTCACTTGCGGTGCCTCGTTTTCGTGGCGGCGCAAAAATCGCCGCGCCACTGCAGCGCATGGAATCAGAAAACCTTTTAGCGGCAGTTTTTCCCGATCAGCTCGCTTGTCTGGAACATATCGTGGGTGATCGCGAAATTCCGGATCACCCACTGGTCAAGCAGACAATTGACGATTGTTTGACCGAAGCGATGGACATCGAGGGTTTGGAAGAAGTGTTGCGCAAGATCGAACACGGTCAGATCCGCTGTATCGCACGCGATTTGCCGGAACCATCGCCGCTTGCGTCTGAGATTCTCAACGCGCGGCCATATGCGTTTCTGGATAACGCGCCTTTGGAAGAACGCCGCACCCAGGCCGTATATACGCGTCGAGCCTCTGAGCGCAACGGCAGCGATGGCTTAGGGGCTCTCGATGCGGCAGCGATTGAGAAAGTTCAAAAAGAAGCATGGCCCGAAGCAACGGATGCGGATGAATTGCACGACGCATTAATGCTGCTCGGTGTGATGACCGAAGAAGAAGTCGCAGTTTCCACGCATCATGACGGAAACGGCGCGTCTGCGGAATATTTGCTAAAAGAACTCATTGCCTCCAATCGAGCAACGAAAGTCCGATCCGGCGAAAGAACTTTTTGGGCCGCTGCCGAACGGCTTCCAATGATTCAGTCAATTTATCCCAGCGCGCGCGTTGAGCCTGAATTGATTGTTCCTGACTCAGTGCGCGGAGAAACGTGGGAACGCGCAAACGCCATTTGCGAAGTCGTTCGGGGGCGAATGGAAGTTTGCGCACCGATCACTCTTGGCGAGCTGTCAGATGTACTCGTATTGCCACGATCGGACATCGACGCGGCTTTACTGGCCCTCGAAGGGGAAGGATTTGTCTTGCGTGGCAAGTTTCGCCCACAGGCGATTGACCAGGAGTGGTGCGACCGCCGGTTACTCGCGCGAATTCATCGGCTCACGATCGATCGGTTGCGCGCGGAAATTCAGCCAGTCTCACCGCGGGATTTTTATCGCTTTCTCTTTACATGGCAGCGCGCCGATCGGGCACATCGCGTCGAAGGCTTTGAAGGTCTGCAATCCGTTCTCGAGCAGCTCGACGGTTGCGAGCTGCCGTTGGCGGCGTGGGAATCCGCGGTCCTCGCCACGCGTGTTGCCGACTACGATCCCGAATGGCTCGACCGCCTTTGTCTTTCGGGCCGGATTGGCTGGGCACGCTTGAGCGCGCCGCAAAATCCAAACACGCGGGCGAGCGCTCCGTTACGAACCAGCCCCATCGCGCTTTATCAACGCGAGAACCTCCGACATTGGCTGATGCTGACGGAGGCGAATTCGGAGATGGAACTGTCCGGTGCCAGCCGAACTTTGTTCGATACACTTGCAGACGGCGGGGCGCTCTTCTTCAGCGAACTGGTGCGCCGCAGCGGACTGCTGCCTTCTCAAGTTGAAGAAGCTTTGTCGCAACTCGCCGCACTTGGCCTGGTGACTTCGGATAGTTTCGATGGATTGCGAGCTCTTCTGGTGCCGTCAAATAAACGTCCCACGTTTGGTCGTACCATCGGGAAACGGCGGCGCAAAACCAATCTTGCCAGTATCGAGTTTGCAGGACGTTGGTCGCTACTGAGAACAGATGCCGCCTCGCAGCCATCGGGAAATGGAGCGGAAAGTTCCGCGCGCGACGCGGCCATGGAGCAATTTGCACGGGTGTTGCTGCGTCGGTACGGCGTGGTGTTTCGCCGTTTGCTCGAACGCGAGAGTTTCCCAGTTAAGTGGTATGAGCTGGGGCGAATTTATCGCCGCTGGGAGGCGCGCGGGGAGATCCGCGGGGGCTATTTTGTGGGAGGAACCAGCGGCGAACAATTTGCCCTGCCTGAGGCCATCGGCCTGTTGCGTTCCATTCGCAAGGCATCTCCAAATGGTGAGCTGATTACACTGAGCGGTGCCGATTCGCTGAACTTGCAAGGCATTCTGACGCCGGGGCGGCGAATTGCAGCGCTGACGTCAAATCGGGTTTTATTTTTGGATGGATTGCCAATCGCGGCGCTCGAGTCAGGCGAAATTCACAAATTCGCGGATGCGCCGGTTTCTGATTTGCAAGTTGAGACAGCTCTCAAGGTCGGAAAGCTGCGGCCGTCATTGCGGCCTTATTATAAATGACCGCCGTCGGTGATTCCGAGCGCAGTCGAAGAATCCCGTTGCACGGCTAGCTGGCAGTTTCGCGGGATCCGTCGACTCCGCTTCGCTTCGCTCAGGATGACGAGCGACGAGGCGCTCGTTATTTCTTCACGATCTCGACGTTCTCGATCATGGCAATGCCGCCACGCTCCGCGAGCTTGCCCTTCACAGTGATGTTCTTACCGCAGTATTCAGCGAGTTGATCGTTGATTGGCTTGTGTTCGCCGACCACCAGATAGGCTTTGCCTTCGCTTACAATACCGACTGGCCCACCGCTCTTGATGCACTTCGCCCCGCAGGACTGACCATGTTTTTCGCCGACCGCATTATGATCCACGTAGCACATCATATCGACTACTTCGCCGGTTACTTCTTTTGAAGCAGCTGTGTCGCTGCCATGCTCATGTTCCTGCGCAATGGCGAGCGGAGAAGCCGTCAGTGCAGCGACCAGGGTCGCAGCGACTGCGATCTTAAGAATCGCGTGTCTGTTTGTTGTTGACTTAAACATGAGACAAATGTCGACCGCTCAGCGTGTCGGTCAACATCATGCGGCGCAGACAATCCTGTCTGCGTGATTCCCTTGGAGGTTCGCGCATCGGAGGAAATCCGTCCGAATGGCAGGCAGGATTGCCTGCCTCACGCGCTCTTCTCAAGCAAGTCCGCGAACTGATCGAAGAAGTAGGAAGCGTCATGCGGGCCGGGCGCGGCTTCGGGATGATATTGAACGCTGAAGATCGGCAGTTCCTTGTGCCGCATTCCCTCCAAGGTGCCGTCGTTCAGATTTATGTGTGTCACTTCTACGCTGGACGGCAGTGAGTCGGGATCGACTGCGAACCCGTGATTTTGCGCCGTGATCGCCACCTTACCGCTGCTCAAATCTTTTACGGGCTGGTTCGCGCCGTGATGCCCAAATTTCAATTTGTAAGTCGATCCACCGAACGCGGATCCGAGAATCTGATGGCCGAGACAAATTCCGAAAATCGGCTTCTTGCCCATCAGATCGCGCGTCGCCTTGTGCGCATAAGGCAGGGCTGCGGGATCTCCCGGTCCATTGGAAAGAAAAACGCCATCCGGATTTAGCGCGAGCACTTCTTTGGCAGTTGTGGTTGCAGGCACAACGGTGACGCGAAAGCCTTTCTGCCGCAGAAGCCGCAGAATATTTTCTTTGATTCCATAATCGTAGGCTACGATGCGAAACCGGACCGCCGGGAGGCTGGGTTTGATTCCGCCGTTAGTGGATCTGATTGACCAGGGTGCGCTCAACTTGTCCTCGGGGTCCCATTGATAGATTTCGCGCGCTGAAACTTCGCGAACGTAATCCATGCCGATAACGCCCTCGCCTTTGATGGCCTGCTGCGTCGCTTCTTCCGGAGAAATCTCTTCCGTAGTCAAACAAGCTTTCATTGCTCCGCGGGTGCGCAAGTGCCGGGTCAACGCGCGAGTATCAATTCCTTGCGCGCCGGGGATGTTCCATTTTTTCAAATATTGATCGAGCGACATTTCCGAGCGCCAGTTGCTCGGGATTTCGCTCAGCTCTTCGATGACAAAGCCGCTGACGTGCGGCGAGTGGCTTTCCTGATCGAGCGAGTTCGTGCCGTAATTGCCGATCAACGGATAAGTCATCGCCACGATCTGGCCGCGGTATGAAGGATCCGTCAGTACTTCCTGATAGCCGGTCATGGCGGTATTGAAACAGACTTCGCCGACGCGGGTACCGGTCGCGCCAAATGATTCGCCCTCGAAAAATCGACCGTCTTCGAGAGCTAACAAGGCGCGCATGTCACCGCGCACTGTCGATCTTTGCGCGCCATTTTCAAATCAGTTAGAACGCCGAATGCCTAAACAAAAAACCCGGATCGAAATCTCGATCCGGGTTTATTTGAAATATTACCCCGCGGATGCCGTTAGGCGGATATCCCGTTCCCTTTTCGTAACGGGCGGATGACCGTCGCCGTAGCGTCTGACTTCCAATTAAGGCCTGCCATCTTCTCCGAGCGACTCAGCCTCCTTAGGTTAACCAAATATCGGTTCGGGAATCCCACCTGTAATCTCGAACATCGCAGGGTAAAGCTTCCATCCCTAAGCGTTCGGGGATTGATAAGAGCCGCTGGTTGAGAGTTGAGAGAAAAGCACTGGTTTTCTTCCCAACCCTCAACGAACGACTCTCACACTATCAAAGAACTATTCGCGTAATTCTGCGCCGAGGTCGCTTCGCAATCGCTCGCGAATTTTCGCATGCGCCGCATTCACTTCCTCGCTTGTTAGTGTGCGACTCCGGTCGCGATATGTCAATCGATATGCGACTGACTTTTTTCCTGCGCCAAAAAGTTCTTGGGCTTTTTCGCCCACCACGTGATCAAAAAATTCCACGTCTTCGAGCAAAGATTCTTTCGGCTCATTAATCACTTTCCATATTTCTTCATGACTCAATGTGTCGGGCACAATCATTGCGATGTCGCGCGTGACTGCCGGAAATTTTCCAAGTTCTCGGAAAGTTGCGCGCGATCCCAAGCTGCTAATCGGGAAATCGAGTGATACTTCGGCAACAAAGACGCCGCCAGATGCGTCGATTGTTGACGCGAGCGAATTCGTTAGCTGCCCAGCGAGGCCTACCCATTGATTACCCGATCTGATTTCTACACCGAGCGCAAAGTTGGCACGCTGACCGCGACGAAAAGATAAACCGGGTCTTGCTAGTTCAATCGCGCCTTTTAGGTCGAAGAAATCAACGCGGCGCTTTTCGTTTCGCCAATGAACTTCAGTGGCAACGTTACCCCAAAGGAGAATACCTACCCGTTTCTTTTCTGTGCCGGCCGGCGGTTCGAAAACTCTGCCTGTTTCAAAGATCGCGACGCGTTCCGCGCCGGCACGAATGTTGTGGTCAAGTACTCCCAGCAACCCTGGCAACAAGCTGGGGCGTAGTGCCACGTGATCTTCGCTCAGCGGATTACGTAACTCCATCGCATTTTCCCCGAACGCGAGTCTTTCCCTAGGAAGCAACTTTGACGTCCGCACTTCAGTAAGGCCACCTGCAACCAGTCGTCGGCGCATTTCTAATTCCAAATCGTGCGCGCGGTCCGCCGCGGTCGAAGGCGTGAACCGGCTGCGATCCGTTCCGGGAATTTTCTCGGCGCCGTAAGCTCGCACGACTTCTTCGACAAGATCGACGTCACGCTGCAAATCGGGGCGGTAGCTGGGAATTTTCCATTTCGTTATTTCGGCCGCGCTAATTTTCTTCAAACCGAATCCGGTTAGAATTTCGTCGACCGTTTTCGGCTTAATCGCGATCCCAACTACGCGATCGCATTTCTCGTAGCGCAACGAAACATCGGCAGGGTTCACCGGCAGCTTGCCGGCGATGTTGATTTCCTTTGCCGGAATTCCGCCCGCAATCTCTTGAATCAATTCGGTGGCCCTCTGCGATGCACGGAGCACCATTTCAGGATCGACGCCGCGCTCGAATCGGTAACTGGCATCGCTCGGTAGATTTAATTCGCGTGCGGTCCGACGAATACTCGCCGGCAAAAAGTAAGCAGCTTCCAGCAAGACATTCTTGGTCGACTCAGTGACGCTGGTTTCTTCGCCGCCGATTACGCCGCCGATTCCAACCGCGCGCTCTTGATCGGCGACAACACAATTGTCCGACTTGAGTAGATAAGTCCTTCGGTCGAGCGCGAGAAATTTCTCGCCGTCACGCGCGAGGCGCACGTTCATGTCGCCCTTCAATTTGTCCGCGTCGAATGCATGCGTAGGTTGGCCGAGCTCCAGCATCACAAAATTGGAGATGTCGACGATGTTGTTGATGGAGCGAATGCCGACGCTCTCGATCTTGGCACGCAGCCATTGCGGACTCGGTCCGATCGTAACGCTGTCGATCCTGCGCGCGGAGAAAAAAGGACACTCTCGCGTTGAGGTGATCGTCACGCCGGTCTTCTTGACGGGAATTTTCGATTCGCGTGCCGTTGACTTAAGTTTTTTTCCAGTGAGCGCCGCGATTTCGCGGGCCAGACCAAAATGGCTCAGCAGATCACCACGGTTTGGCGTGATCTCGATGTCCAGAATGGTGTCAGTCGGAAAAAGATCGGCAATAGGTGCGCCAACTTCTGCATCTGGCGACAAAATCAAAAGACCGGAAGCGTCTTCGCCGAGGCCGAGCTCGATTGCACTGCACAGCATTCCTTCGGATTCGACGCCGCGCAGTTTGCTTTTACGAATCTCAAGTCCGTTCGGCAGCTTCGCCCCCGGCAACGCGAGCGGAACTTTGTCGCCGACCTTGTAATTGGTCGCGCCGCAGACGATTTGGCGTTTTGTGCCGCTGCCGTCGTCCGCTTCGCAAACTGTTAGCCGATCAGCATTCGGATGGCGCGACGACGCCACGATTTGGGAAACGATCACCTGCTCGATCTTTGCGCCGCGCGTTTCGATCTTTTCCGTCTCGACGCCAGCGCGAGTGAGCAAGTCCGCGATCTCTTCCGGATTTTCTGGAAGATCGACAAATTCGCGCAACCAATTGACGGAAAATTTCATGGTATCTCCTGCACTGTCATCTCGAGCGAAGCGAGGGGGCCCACAAAAAGATGCTCGTCTGGGAGGGACAGCGTGAGTTGCCCGCGTGAGGACATGTGCATTTGTGAGGTCCCTCGCCGTCTTCGCGGCTCGGGATGACACGCGTAGTTGTGTTTCGACGCGTGTTGTTCATGCCAATTGTCTCAAGAACCGCAGATCATTTTGCGCGAACAAGCGGATGTCGGGAACGTCGAACAGAATCATGGCCAGGCGATCCATGCCCAGGCCGAACGCGTAGCCGCTCCATCTTTCGGGATCGTACGCTTTGTCACCACGCGCTTTGTCGACCGCTTCGAAAACGGCTGGATGCACCACGCCCGAGCCGGCGACTTCGATCCAGCGCTCGCCACCTTTGAGCGCTTTCGATTTCACATAAACCTCGAGACTCGGCTCGGTGAACGGGAAGAAGTGCGGACGAAATTGCACTTCGGTTCCTGAACCGAAAAGTTCGCGCATGAAAAACTCGAGAGCGCCTTTCAAATCGGCGACGCTTACGTTTTCATCGACATAAAGTCCTTCGATCTGGTGAAACTGCGGGCTGTGTGTGGCGTCGAGTTCATCGCGACGATAGGCAGCACCGGGAGCAATCACACGAATGGGTGGGGGCGCGGCTTGCATCGTTCGAATCTGCACGGTCGAAGTATGCGTTCGCAACAAGCGTCCATCCGGTAAATAAAATGTGTCCTGCTCGTTTCGCGCCGGATGGTCGGGCGGCGTGTTAAGCGCGTCGAAACAATGCCATTCGTCTTCAATGTCCGGTCCGTCCGCTAGCGCGAACCCCATTCGCCGAAAAATTTCTATAGAACGTTCCCACATCTGGGTGAGCGGATGCAGCGCACCGATTTCGTGCCGCATTCCCGGCAACGAGATGTCGATCCTGGCGAGCGCGCCCGATTCTTTTTGTGAGCGGAATTGTGCGTTGCGAGTTTCGATCGCGGCGGAGACGGCGTTGCGAACCTCGTTGAGTAGTTTGCCAATGACTGGCTTCTCTGCCTTGGCCAGCGTTTTCATTTGCTCTCCCCACGCGGAGACGCTGCCGGTTTTGCCGAGATATTTTATGCGCGCCGCTTCAACCGCCTGTTCGTCGGGTGCAGCTTCGATTTCGCGCAGCGCATCGTCGCGAAGCTGTTCGAGTGGATGAGTCATTGATCCCTGAATCGTTCAAAGGTTAGATCGTTAAGTCGGCAAATCGACTTACGATTCAACGAATCACGCTGCCTTTTTCGATTTGGATTTGTCGGCAAGCGCATTTTTCACTTGCTCAACAATCGATTTGAACGCGGCCTCATCGCTGACCGCAAGATCCGCAAGAATTTTTCGGTCGAGGCCGATGCCTGCGGCTTTTAATCCTTCTGCAAAGCGGCTGTAAGTCATTCCATTTGCGCGAGCGGCGGCGTTTAACCGTTGAATCCACAGATAACGAAACGTGCGTTTACGCGTTTTACGGTCGCGGTAGGCCCAATATTTGCCTTTCATGGTCGCGTCCTTCGCGTAGCGGAAAAGTTTCGAACGGCGTCCGCGGTAACCTTTGGCTTGTTTTAAGACTCGTTTGCGTCGCGCCCGGCTTGCCGGGGCGTTAGTAGCTCTTGGCATGGCTGTTTCCCCAAATCGCTTCGGGGCTCCTCGTTCAGCAAGCTGTTTGTTCCATTATCGATCTTCGCGACCTCACTCGCTGATACAGTCCCGTCGCGCGGAACTAGGTGCGCAGATCGTCACGACGCGGCAGCGCCGAGCGACGAACGATATGTAGCAAGTGCAGAATGACAACCAAAAGTTAATGACGAATGAGGAATGCCTAATGACGAAGGAATGACTCGCCTTCGCGCAGTTAAGACGCGACGTGCGAAATCGGAATGACAAAACGTGTTTCGCAGCGCTTTCGTCATTTGAGCATTCGGGCTTCCTTCGTCATTCGTGCTTCGACATTTTCTTGATATGCTCCGCCTATGCACTGGCTCGGACGTAATCGTTTCCTGGTCCTCGCTTTCATCTGTTTTTTTTGGACGGGCGTGATCGTTCTGGGTCATTTTTTTCCAGATGTCCCATTTATTTCGGCACCGTGGCGCGGCGAACAAAGCTTTGAGGACTTGCTTCGACGCGAAGGCCGAAAGACGCCTGCGCCGTCCGATTTTGTTTTCCTCGGAATCGATCAAAGCACATTGCAATTGCCACCGTTGACACCCGAAGAAATCGCGGGCAACCGCGCGTTTCAGCTGATGACGGAGAAGCCGTTCCCGTGGTCACGCGAAGTATGGGCGCTTTTGCTCGATCGGTTGTTTGGCGCGGGCGCGCGCGCGGTCATGTTCGACATGATCTTTAGTCCGCCCAATGATGGTGACCCAGCCTTTCATGCTGCGCTTGATCGTTATCACGATAAGGTCGTAGTCGGCGCTAATTTCGACGTGGCGAACGCGGCCCAGGCCGTCACGCCAAACGATACGCTGATTCCGCCGCCGCAATTGCAGGATGATCGCGTCGGGTTCGTGAATTTCTGGGCCGACCCAATCGACGGAAAAATCCGCGCCGTGACGTATCGCGTGACTGATCGGCAACTTGCCGACTTACCGCCGGACCCAAGCCAAGAAATTTATCAATCTCTTTCGGCGAGGGCGCTGGCCAAAATCGGTCACGCGAGTGATGTGCCAGATGATTTTCGTGGTCACATGATTCGTTTCGCGTCTCCGGACGCGTTTGCACCCCGGCCGCTCTACGAAGTTTTCGATCCAAAGTTTTGGCACGCCAATTACGCCGACGGCGCGTTTTTTAAGGACAAAGTCGTGATTGTGGGATCATCCGCGCAAGTAGAGCACGACACCGTCGTTACGCCGATGAGTCCAACCACATTGGGTCCCGCGCTTCATTTGCAGGCAATGGCTGCGGCGATGAATCACGAATTTTTGCGGCCCACACCGGCCAAAGCCGGCCTGGCGCTGGTAGGCGCGGCGGGACTCGCGGCGTGGTTGCTGGTCGCCTTTTTGCGCCGGCCGTTACTTTGTCTTGGTACGCTGGTTGTGATTACGGCCGCGTACCTTGGCGCGGCGCGATTCTTTTACGACACGACAGGCCTGCTGCTTCTCACCATTCCGGTGCTGTCGGCCCTGGTGTTGAGCGGATTATTTTCGCTCGGTTTTGAATACGCGCTCGAGCGGCTCGAGAAACTACGCACCAGGCGTACGCTTGAACGTTATGTCTCGAGAAATTTGGTGAAGGAAATCCTGGAAAATCCGGACAGCTACTACAGTACGCTCCGTGGCGCGCGCCTTCCGGTCACCGTCCTGTTTTCGGATTTGATCGGGTTCACCACGTTGTCTGAGCAGGGCGACCCCGAGGCGTTAGTGGCACAACTTAATGAATATCTCAGCCGCATGACGTCGGTTGTTTTCAGCAACGGTGGCACGCTGGATAAGTTCATTGGGGATGGGATCATGGCCGTATGGGGAAACGTGCGCAGTTTTGGCATGGCGGAGGACGCGAAAAATTGTGCGCGGGCGGCGCTGGGAATGCGGCGTGAGCTACGACAGCTCAATCAAAAATGGCGCGAACAAGGTCGAATGGGGTTTGGGATGGGTATTGGCATCAATCATGGCGAAGTGATCGTTGGCAATATTGGCTCGCACGAACGCATGGATCCCACAGTCATTGGCGATTCAGCAAATCTCGCGTCGCGGATCGAGGGACTTACTCGAGTTTATGGCCTCGATATTTTGGTCGGCGCGACGGCCGCTGAGTTGGTCCGAGACGAGGTCTACCTTCGCTCGGTTGCTCGCGTGCAGGTGAAAGGAAAAACCAAACCGGTGGATGTTTTTACTTTCATTGGCGGACGAAACGAAGAGGTCGATTCAGAATTCCTGAAATGGCTTGAGACTTACGAAGAGGGTTTGGAAAAGTTTCGTGCGCGCGATTTTACGGAGGCCAAGATTCTGTTTTCGCGATTCCTGGAATTCTACCCGGACGATCTCCTAGCCAAGATGTATCTGGCTCGTTCGCTCGAATACGAACAAGCCCCGCCAGATGAAGCGTGGGAAGCGGTGGAGATATTTGGAAAGAAATGAAAACTGCCCCGCGATCATGCAAATAGACGCGAATGTTGCGATCCTGAATTCTGATTTATCTAAATTCGTGTAATTGGCGGGCTAGTTACTTATCCGCGTAATCCGTGGTTTTCTTTTGCGGTGACGCGGCGTAAAGAATCCGCGTGAAGGAAGCGCCGAATAAATTTCATTTCCTTGGGATCTGCGGTACGGCCATGGCGTCGGTGGCAGCAGCGCTAAGGGAGCGTGACTTCAAGGTCACCGGGTCGGATCAAAATGTTTACCCCCCGATGTCGACATTTCTCCAGGAAAAAGGCATCTCATTGAAAGAAGGATATTGCGCGGAGAACATCCCGGCCGATGCAGATGTAGTGGTGATCGGCAACGCGATAACGCGCGGCAATCCGGAAGTGGAAGCCGTGCTCAACAGAAAGCTCCTTTATCTTTCGTTGCCGGAAGTGCTGAAGAATTATTTTTTGCGCGGTCGTCATAATCTCGTCGTCACCGGGACGCATGGTAAAACAACAACAACGGCGCTGCTCACCTGGATCATGGAAAAAGCCGGACTCAAACCCGGTTACGTCATCGGCGGACTGCCGAAAAATCTTGGCCAGGGCGCACGCCTGAATGACTCGAAGTATTTCGTGATCGAAGGCGACGAGTACGATTCAGCCTTTTTCGACAAGCGCTCGAAATTTATTCATTACCTGCCGGAGCTTTTGATCATAAACAACATCGAGTTCGACCATGCGGATATCTTCAACAATCTCGATGAAATCAAGCTGAGCTTCCGGCGTTTGCTCAACATCGTTCCCCGGAATGGCATGGTGCTGGTCAACGGCGACGATGCAAATTGTGTCGAAGTGGCGAAAGATTGCCTTGCACAGATGATTGAGGTGGGTTTCTCGAAGAATTGTGCGCAGCGAATCCGTGACGTCGCCTGCTCGGCTGAGGGTTCGAGATTCAAGCTTGGAGATGAGACGTTCGAGATCCCGCTCGTTGGCGAATTTAATGTACACAACGCTGCGATGGCGGCGCTGGCAGCGCGGTTTTATGATGTGCCCAAGGCGAAAATCGACAGCGCGTTCAAGAGTTTTGCCGGGATCGCGCGGCGACAGGAAGTCCGCGGGGAAGCGCGAGGCGTGAAAGTGATCGACGATTTTGGTCATCATCCGACGGCGATCGCGTCCACTCTGGAAGCCTTGCGACATCGCTATCGCGGAAATCGGCTCTGGGCCGTCTTCGAACCACGCTCCAACACAACGCGGCGCGCAGTCTTTCAACAGCAGCTTCCCGACGCGCTGAAGTTGGCCGATGGAGTTTTCATCGCGCAGGTCGCCAAACTGGAACAGATCCCTGAAGAAGAGCGATTAAACCCTGAAAGAGTTGTGGCTGCGATTGCCAAGGCGGGCCGTCCTGCGTTTTATGAGCGGAACGCCGATGCGATCGTGGATCGAATCGTGCCAATGCTGCGACCAAAAGATGTCGTCGCGGTTTTCAGCAACGGCGGGTTCGATAATATCCACGAGAAGCTGCTCGCACGTTTGAGATCGTGATTCGTAATTTGTGATCCGTTAAATCGGAAACGACGAATCACGTTTCACGCATTTCGAATCACGGCGTCCGCGCCGCCGCGCTGGTATGATCGTGGACGATTCGCCAGCCTTCCGGCAGACGTTTAAAAATGAGCGTAAACCTTCCGTGCGGCTGGTCGTTTGTACGCTTCAGTCTCCAACGGCCTGACGCTACCACCGAATCAGATGACAACAGCGTGATTTCAAGGTCGGAGAACGTGAGCGTTCCCATCTTCGCGCGACTGGAATATTTTTCCCGGTACTGATCGCGCACGGTTTGCCAGCCGCGTCTGATTGTGTCTCCCGAAATAAAGACAGTCGACGCCGAACGGGCGTACCCGTTCATAAAGCCATCGATATCGCCCCGGTTCCAAGCATCCTGCTGTGCCTGAAGGACAGATCGAATCTGAGTGAGCGCATTTGCGGTTTCTTCGGCTGCGGCGAAGACAGTGATCGCCATCAGGGTGCAAGTAGTGATTGCGATCCAGCGCGCTCTACCCAGACTTACGAGACTGATCATTTGCAGCGACGGCAATCTCTTGTAAGCTACGTGCCCTGCTCCGTCCAGCTTGAGCATCAAAGGATTGGTTCAACCGAGGGAAATATTTTGACGGGTCTCATAAATGCACTAGCGTCGCCCATCCATTCAAATAAGGCCGTGCACCGCTTTTTCTGCATCGCGACGCTCGTGCTTGCCAGCGCGACGGCCGGGCTGGGTCAGAATAAACCAGCCCGCCCCCAACCGTCGGCTGCGTCCGAGATGGCAAACCCGCCGGCAGAAGCGCCGGCTCCTGCCCCTCCAAACGCGCCTGCCATGGTTCGGCTTCAATTCCCGAATAGCGATGTCGTCGATGTGCTGCATCTCTATGAACAGCTCACCGGCAAGAAGCTGGTGATGGATAATTTCGTGCAGGGGAAGGTGAACATTTTCATCACCAAAGATGTGTCGCGGGAGGAAGCCATTAAGATCATCGAGATGAGTATGTCCCTGAACGGAATCTCGCTCGTTCCGGCTGGCAAGGACTTACTCGATGTTGTGGGAGCGGGGCAAAATCCCCGGAAAGCGCCGGTGCCAATCGTTTCCGACCTGGCGGATATCCCACAGGGAAACCCGGTGATCAGCTTCCTGTTCCGACTGCAGTATGCGGACCCCCAGGAACTTCAACAAGTGTTGATGGCTTATTTCCAGGGAAGCTCGGGGACGATCAACATTCTCGCCTTGCCGAAAGCATCCGCTCTTCTGGTGACGCAGAACGCGGACATTATCCGGCAGCTGGCCAGCGTCATTAGCCAGGTGGATGTGGCGCCGGCGGAAGTGGTGAGTGAGTTTATCAAACTTGACCGCGCCGACGCGAGCAAAGTCGCCGACATGCTCAAAGACATTTTCGAAAAGGGCACCGAATCGCCGAATCAGCCGGGTGTCCGCAGTGTGAAGGTTCCCGGAGCGGTTCCACAACCGCAGCAGGTTGAAGGTGCCGGCTTAAACGTTCTTTCCGAGGAAGCGATCATCGTGGGTAAGATCAAACTGACTCCCGACGTGCGCACAAATCGTATCCACGTGGTGACGCGGCCGATCAACATGCCGTTCATTCGGCAACTGATCCAGGAGTTTGATGCCAACGTTGAGTTTGCAAAACCCGTCACGCGTTATTTGCAATATGTTTCTGCCGGTGACGTTCTGCCGGTGCTGGTTCAGGCGTTAACCGAGCCGGGGACTGAAGGCGCTGGCGCCGTGCCCGGTGGCGGGCTGCCTGGCGCGAGTCCGCAACCGCAGCAACAACAACGTGGAGGCGCCGGCGGCGCTGGCGGAACAAACCCATATTCATCCCAACTTGGCTCATCCAGCACGCAAGGTGGCGGCGGCAGCACGCTGAATATTTCTGAGGAACTCGCCACGCAGCCGGTAAACACCACGCCGCAAGCGGTCACAGTCGGAAACTCCAAGCTCATCGCCGATCAGCGCGCCAACTCCATCATCGTCCTTGGAAACCGTGAGGTTGTGGTGAAGGTGGAAAAGATTCTGGACCAAATGGACGTCCAGGCACCGCAAGTCGCGCTCAGCACGGTGATTGGTCAGTTGACACTCGGCAACAACGAGGAATTCGGCGTCGATTGGTTCGCGAAATACCACAACAGATTCCTCGGCACTAACCGCAATAACAACCTATTCAACGGTGGTAATCCGAACCACGATCCCCGAATTCCGCTGCCCAGTGGCTCGGCCGCTCCGACCAACATCTTGGATCCGTCGAACCTGATTAACTTCACCAATATTATTCAGAATGTAGGCGCCGGGACCAACATTTATGTGGCAGCCGGCAACGCTTTCGCTGCCATCGTGCATCTGCTTGAGGCCACCAATCGTTTCAGAGTTTTGTCGCGACCGACGGTTTTCACCAGCAACAACAAAAAAGCCATTATCGCTTCCGGGCAGGAGGTTCCCGTGCCGACAAGTACTCTGACCAATGCCACCAACGTGACTAGTGTTGCCTCTATCCAATCGAGCATCGAGTACAAGAAGGTCGTCTTGCAGCTCGAGGTCGTGCCGCTCATTAATTCCGAGAAGGAAGTATCGCTCGATATTTTGCAAAAGATCGACAGCCTCGTGCCGAATGGAAACGTGCTCATC
>Ga0137412_10000165_pt1 | contig 41930 bp, 38 predicted proteins | sample CZODoug2_1_16fun_FD_122160 | JGI IMG/M metagenome (GOLD analysis project Ga0137412, IMG submission 122160) | Vadose zone soil fungal communities from Angelo Coast Range Reserve, California, USA - CZODoug2_1_16fungal (Hybrid Assembly) | ecosystem: Environmental > Terrestrial > Soil > Vadose zone...
GCCACCCAGAACGTGCGCAGGTTGGTGAACTCCCGGACCCCCGCGGCGCCAAGCTCGCGACCGTAGCCGCTGCGCTTGATGCCGCCGAAAGGCACTCGGGGATCGGAAGATACGAACGAGTTGACGAAGAGCGCACCCGATCGGATACGGCGGCCCACTGCAAGGGCATGGTCGGTGTCGCGACTCCAGACGCTGGCCGCCAACCCGTACTCGGTGTCGTTGGCCACCGCGACGGCCTCGTCGTCATCGCTCACGATGATGAGCGCCGCCACGGGGCCGAACGTCTCCTCCGCGACCACCGGCATGGCGGCCGTCACGTCGGTCAAGACGGTGGGCGCGAAGAAGTGTCCTGGCCCCTCGATGCGGTGCCCGCCGCACAACACCCGCGCGCCGAGGGCCACCGACCCCTGCACCTGGCGCTCCAGTTGTTCGAGGATGTCGGCGCGAGCCAACGGCCCGACGTTGGTGCCCTCCGCGAACGGGTCGCCGACCACCATCGCGCTGACGTTGTCGACGAAGAGCCGCTGGAATTCTGCGGCGACGTCGGCGTGCACGATGATCCGCTTGGCCGCGATGCAGGTTTGGCCCGCACACATCAACCGCGACTTCGCGGCATGGGTTGCGGCAGTGGCAAGGTCCGCGTCGGCGAGGACGACGAAGGGATCGGACCCGCCCAGCTCGAGCACGCTCTTCTTCAACGCCCTCCCCGCGGCCGCCGCCACGTGCGCGCCCGCCCGGGTGGACCCGGTCAAGGTGACCGCCGCAACGCGGGGATCGGCGATCACCGTCGACGACACGTCGGGCACCCGCGCCTCGTCGATGATCAGGGATCGCAGCAGCCCTGGCGGAAAACCCGCGGTCGCGAACAGTTCTTCGATGGCCAGCGCGCACCCGCTGACGTTCGGAGCATGCTTGAGCAGGATGCCGTTGCCTGCGAGCACGGCCGGCACCGCGAAGCGGAACAACTGCCAGAGCGGGAAGTTCCACGGCATCACCGCGAAGATCACGCCGAGCGGCTCGTACACCAGCGTGGTCGACTCCGCCGCCGTCTCGATGCTCTCGGGTTTCAGTAGCGCGGCACCGTTTTCGGCGTAGTGCTTGCAGGCCCACACGCACTTGGCCACTTCGGCGGCGGACTCGCCAAGCGGCTTGCCCATCTCCGCGCTGATCAGCTCCGCGAGTTCGGTGCTGCGGGATTCCAGCGCCTCGGCGAGCCGCGAGAACACCGGCGCCCGGTCGCTGGCGGGGACCTGCGCCCACCGCTCCCCCGCCGCGAACACTTCGTCGATGGCCTGATCGACATCCTGGTCGGAGTGGACCGGATACGAGGCGAGCTGGCGTCCGTTGGCCGGATTCCGGGTGACGACGGTGGCGACTTCTGTCGTGGTCATGGGCTTCCTCGTCTCTGAGTCGTGCGGGGCGGTATGACCGTCGAATAATCGGGCAAGCGCTTTCCCACAAGCTACGGCACGGGCGCTTGCCGTGGCAAGGGTGGCATCGGTCGGGACCGGGTTCAGCTACCCAATTCGTCGCGTCAATTGACGGGAGCCAAGGCGCGTCGCCCGGCCGGCGGCGGAGCGGAACTAGCCCTGACGATCAGGTCCGTGGGGACGTGCACGTTCCCCGGCCTGGCATCTGCGTCGCCGGACTGATCGAGCACCAGTTGCATCGCAGTGGCCCCCATCTCCTCGAGCGGCAGGCGCACGGTGGTCAGCGGTGTACGCAGATCCTTGGCGATCCACAGATCGTCGAAGCCTATGACCGAGACATCCTCGGGCACATGGCATTCGAACACTTCGGTGAGTGCGGCCATCGCGCCGACTGCCATCAGATCGTTGAGCGCGAACACCGCGGTCAACTGCGGTTGCCTTCGGGCCAATTCCAGCATCGCCGAGTAACCGCCAGCACGGCTGAACCCGCCGTCGACGATCGGCAGCGTGTCGACGTCGTGGCCGAGCGCCGCCCAGGCCTTGCTGAATCCCGTTAGACGATCACGGACGGTGATGAGCGATGGCGGCCCCGTGACGATGCCGACGTTGCGGTGCCCGAGGTCGTGCAGATGTCGCGCCACATGCGCCGCACCGCTCGCATTCGCAGGCAGCACACTGGGGTACGGCAAGTCGTGTTCGCTGATCAGGGCTACCCGGCCGCCGCCACGTTCGAAGCTGGCCAAGGCATTGTCGAGAGCGTCGCGATGCTCGGCCGCGACCGTCCCGCTGCCTGCCAACAACAGTGCGCGGACCCGCTGCGCCTGCATGCGCTGGACGTATTGAACCTCGCGCTCGGGGTCGTGAAAGGTACACGCCAACGTCGTCAGGAGATTCTGCTCGGCGGCAACCATCATCGCGCCGGAGGCGATCGATGCGAAGTATGGATCGTCCACTTCGTGCACCACCAGCCCGACGACCGCGGTCGCCGATCGCGCAAGGGCCTGTGCCGGACCGTTCGACACGTAGCCGAGTTCATCGGCGACACGGCGGATTCGCGCCGCGGTGTGTTCCCCGACCGATCGGTTGCTTCCGTTCAGGACTCGAGACGCGGTCGCGAGGGAAAGCCCGGCACGTTCTGCCACGTCCTGCAGCGTGACTCCCCCATCGCCCACCTGTGCGCCTCCCTCGTCCAGCTAAGACTATCGCCAACCCGTCCCCGTGCCGACGCAATCGTGTCGTGTCGCCGGTCGACGATGGCACCACGGTAAGCGCTTGCCTCTACGTCCTGCCTATGCTGTGATGGTAAGCGCTTTCCCAAACGTATGCCGAGCATTGCTGCCGAGGAGTCCGAAGATGCCACCAGCGACCACCGTCGGAATCATCATGAACGGCGCGACCGGACGGATGGGCTACCGACAGCACCTCACCCGGTCGATCCTGCCCATCCGCGAACAGGGGGGCGTCCTGCTGTCGGATGGCCGCACGCGAGTCCAGGTCGAGCCCATCCTGGTCGGACGCGACATGAGCAAGCTGTCGGAAGTGGCGGCCCGCCACGGCATCGAGAACGTCTCCACCGACCTCGACGCATGCCTGCAGGACCCGAGGTGGACGATCTACGCCGACTTCCTGGTGACCAATGCGCGGGTCGCAGCGATCCGCAAGGCCATCGACGCAGGGAAGGCCATCTACAGCGAGAAGCCGACTGCCGAAACCGTCGCCGACGCCGTGGACCTGGCGGCCAGAGCGCGGGACGCCGGAATCAAGAACGGCGTCGTTCACGACAAGATCTACCTGCCCGGCCTCATCAAGCTGAAGCGGCTGATCGACTCCGGATTCTTCGGACGGATCCTCTCCGTCCGTGGCGAGTTCGGCTACTGGGTGTTCGAGGGCGACTGGCAGGACGCGCAACGGCCGAGCTGGAACTATCGTGCCGAGGACGGCGGCGGAATCGTGCTGGACATGTTCCCGCACTGGAACTACGTGCTCGAGCACCTCTTCGGCACGGTCGAGTCCGTCTACGCACAGACCGCCACCCACATCCCCGCCCGCGTCGACGAACTCGGCCGGCCCTACCCCGCGACCGCCGACGACGCCGCCTACGGGATCTTCCAGCTCGCCGGCGGCATTGTGGCACAGATCAACTCGAGCTGGGCGGTCCGGGTCAACCGTGACGAACTGGTCGAGTTTCAGGTCGACGGCACGCACGGCAGCGCGGTCGCAGGTCTGTTCTCCTGCAAGGCCCAGCACCGAGTGAACACGCCGAAACCGGTGTGGAACCCCGACATCGCCGACCCGCACGACTACTCCACCGACTGGTCTGTCGTGCCCGACAATGCACCCGTCGAGAACGGCTTCAAGTTGCAATGGGAGCAGTTCATCCGCCACGTCGTCGAAGACGGACCGCACCCGTTCGACTTCCTGTCCGGCGCCCGCGGCGTACGCCTTGCCGATGCCGCGTTGCAGAGCGCCCGCACCGGGCAGCGGGTCACGCTCGACGAATTGAGTGCTCCACCAACGGTCGCGATGGCCGAGGCCGGCGCACGATGACGTCGGTAGCTCTGCTCAACGGCGACGGAGAGGTCTACGAGCATCGGCTCACCGGCGTTCCGGTAACCGCTCCGACTCGGGGTGCCTCGGCGCCGCGGGTGGCGTATGCGGCCGCGCACGTCGTGCCTCGCATCGCCGCCGAGAACGTCCCCGATGCGCCCGCGGACCTCGACTGGGATGCCACCCTCGCCTTTCGCCACCACCTCTGGTCGTGCGGTCTCGGCGTCGCCGATGCGATGGACACCGCACAGCGCAACATGGGGCTCGACGCCACGGCCATCCGCGAACTCATCAAACGGTCGGCAGCCGAGGCCAAGAGTGTCGACGGCCGGCTGGTGGTGGGTGTCAACACCGATGACGTTGGCGACGAGACGATCTCGCTGGACGAGGTGGTGACGGCCTATCTGCACCAGCTGGAGTTCGCCGAGGACAACGGCGCCGACGTGGTGCTGATGGCAAGCCGGCATCTGGCGCGCGCAGCACGCTCGCCGCAGGACTACGAACGCGTGTACGGCGCCGTGCTCGCACGCGCCACGCGCCCGGTGATCCTGCACTGGCTCGGGCCGGCGTTCGACAGTCAACTCGACGGCTACTTCGGGTCCACCGACGTCGACGAGGCGCGCGCCGTCGTGCGCCGCATCATCGAGGACAACGTCGGGTCCGTCTCGGGGATCAAGGTCAGCCTGCTCGACGCCGTCACCGAAATCGCCTTGCGCAGGGAGGTTCCCGAGTCCGTCAGGGTATTCACCGGCGACGACTTCAACTACGTCGACCTGATCGCGGGCGACGGGCGACACCACTCGGATGCGCTGCTTGGTGCGTTCGCCACGTGCGCACCCGTCGCCGCAGCGGCGCTGGCCGCACTCGGCGACGGCGACGAGACCCGGTACCGGCAACTGCTCGAACCCACCCAGGCGCTGTCAAGGGAGGTGTTCGCCGCGCCGACGTCCTTCTACAAGACCGGTGTCGCATTCCTGGCCTGGCTCAACGGATATCAGCCGGCCTTCAGCATGGTGGGTGGCTTGCACTCGGGGCGCAGCCTGCCGCACCTGTCGCGGCTGGTTCGCCTTGCCGACGAGGCGCGAGCCCTCGAGCATCCCGAGTTGGCCGCGCAGCGCTGGACCGATCTGCTACACGTGCACGGTGTCGACACCGCATCTGGGGCGAGCGAAGCGACGGGGAATCAGTCGCGCGCGAAGCGGTCTGCGTGACCGCGCACCCGCGCATGTCGCTGAACCAGGCGACCATCAAGCACGCCGATCTCCACGAGGCCGTCAAGATTACCGTGGCTGAAGGCATCCCGTCGATCGGACTGTGGCGGGAACCGGTTGCCGATGTTGGCCTGGCCACCGCATCCGAGGTGATCAAGGACGCCGGTCTGCGCGTGTCGAGCCTGTGCCGAGGCGGATTCTTCACCGCCGAGGATCCGAACCAGCTCCGCGCGTCGATCGAGGACAATCGGCGCGCGATCGATGAGGCTGCCGTGCTGGCGCAAGCCGGGGCGCCCGGGTCGGCGGCCGTACTCGTCCTGGTCCCCGGCGGACTTCCGCAGGGCAGCACCGACATCGCCGGGGCCCGCGGCCGCGTGCGCGACGCGGTCGCGGTGCTCGCCGACGACGCGGCGGCTGCCGGCGTGGTGCTCGCGATCGAACCGATGCATCCGATCTACGCGGCCGACCGCGGCGTGATCTCTACACTCGGCCAGGCCCTCGATATCGCGGAGGACTTCCCCGCTCACGTCGTTGGCGTCGTGGTCGACGCGTTCCACGTCTGGTGGGATCCCGAGCTGCTGCCACAGGTAGCACGGGCGGGGGCCCGAGGGCGGATCGCGTCCTATCAGGTCAACGATTGGATCACGCCGCTTCCCGCGGATGCCCTGCTGGCGCGCGGGGTGATGGGGGACGGACACATCGACTTGCCGGGGCTCACCGCTGCGGTGTGCGGGGCCGGCTATCGCGGTGACGTCGAGGTCGAGGTCTTCAACAAGACGTTGTGGGACATGCCGTTTGCCGATGCTGCGGCGTTGGTCGCGGATCGCTTCTCCGTCATCCAACTGCCGCACGCTCGCTGAACGACACGCGACCGCATCCGCACCAAGATCGACGAACGAATGTACGTTGGGATCTCGTGCGAACCGAAGTGATCGTGGTGGGAGCCGGCCCGACCGGCCTGATGCTGGCCAACGAGCTCACGTTGGCCGGGATACCAGTCGTCGTGCTGGAACGGCAGCGTACGCGTAGTCCATTCTCCAGAGCGGGTGGGTTGCAACCACGCACGGCCGAGGTGCTCGAACTGCGTGGGCTGCTCGAGCCGCTGCTCGACGGTGCGTCGCCCCGCCGCGAATTCGGCGGGCATTTCGCCGGACTTCCGGTCGAGTTGGACTGCCGTCCATGGCGAACCCGTTACCCGCACCCCGTCGGCATGCCGCAGGCTCGGCTCGAGGATTTCCTCGAAAAGCGCCTCGTCAGTCAAGGCGTACCGGTGCTTCGCGGATACGAAGTCTCGGCAGTCGAGCAGGATGCCGACGGCGTCACGGTCGGCGACATTCGCGGCGGTTACCTCGTCGCATGCGACGGCGGGCACAGCACGGTCCGCAAGCTCCTGGGTGTCCCCTTCCCCGGCACCACGGGCAAGACGTCCGCGGTGGTCGCGCACCTCACCCTCGCATCCAAGTCCGCCTCGGTGCCGACCACGTCACGACACTTCAGTCAGTACTTCAAGACCGGCGGCGGATTCTTCACGATCCTGCATCCCATCGAGGGCGGTCTGTACCGGATGGTCTTCGGCAAGCTCTCGGGCGAAAGCCCTTCTCGCGATGTGCCCGTCGCTGCCGACGAGGTTCGCGAAGCGTTGCTGGCCGCGTACGGCCCCGACACGGAGCTAGGCGAGTTGCGCGAGGCATCCCGGTTCAGCGACGCCGCGCGCCAGGTGGAGAACTACCGCGAGGGGCGCGTGTTCTTCGCAGGGGACGCGGCGCACATTCACATGCCGTTCGGCGGACAGGGCATCAATCTCGGCATTCAGGACGCAGTCAATCTGGGCTGGAAACTCGCCGCGACCGTGCGCGGGTGGGCACCACACGGGTTGCTCGACAGCTATCACACCGAGCGACACCCTGTCGCCGCCCGCGTACTGCACAACACCCGCGCACAGGGCGTGCTCAACAACCCGAGTCAGGACCCAGACATCGCCGCGGTCCGCGACATGTTCACCGATGTGCTCCGGCTGCCCGACGCCAATCGCTTCATATCGGGGATGATGTCCGGCCTCGACACGCAGTACCCCGGAGTCGGCCCGCGCATGATCGACCTGGACCTGACCACCCAGGACGGCCCGACGCGAGTGAGCCGCCTGATGAACTCCGGTCGTGGCTTGCTGCTTTCGCTCGACGGCACACCCAGGTCGATCGACCGCTGGGCCGACCGGGTCGACCACGTCATCGCCACGGCCGACGAGGACATCGACGCCGTCCTAATCCGTCCCGACGGCTACATCGCCTGGTCCAGCACCGACCCGCAACCACTCGAAGCCGTTCTCGCCCAATGGTTCGGCTGAGACGCGACCCTGCGGCTCAGCTATCGCAGGACGTGTGACAGTGGTTCTGCTTGGGCACGTCCAGCGTCGGATCGATGTCGAAGAACCCATAGGGCTTCATCACGAACCCCGCGGTGTCGACGGGCATGATCGGCCAGTCCTCGGGTCGGGGGAAGTGCGTCAGACCGAACGTGTGCCAGACGACGGTGTCGGTGCCGTCGATGTCGCGGTCGGCCTTGATCCATGACGGCAGACCCGCATCACCGGGGTGCTGGTTGACGAAGTCACCGGTGGGATACAACTCGGCACGGTCGTAGGCGGTCACCCACAGATGCTTGCTGGCCGCCGTGGCCCGCCGATAGATGTCCGAACTCTCGTCGGCGAGCAGCGCGGGATGGCCCTCCGGGCTGATGACGTAGGCAACGGGGTGGCCGAGCCGATTGGTGCTGTCCGGGTTGCCGATTCGCCAGACCCGCCCCACCGCATTGTCTGCCATCCGACCCGACTCCGATTCACGCCGCAGTCGGGTGACCGATTGCGTCAGACCGATCCCCTGCGGATCGCCCTCACCGGGCGTCGGCCGCACGGCTTCCATCTCGTCGACGGCGCCATTGTGACCATCGAGGGCCATGTCCAGTCTCATCACCCAGAGATGCTGGTGGTTCGGCGCACCCAAGTTCGGGGTCATCTGCGTCGCCCACGGATAGCTGCCGTCGGTGACCGGCAGTGCCGAGGTGAAGACGACTCCGGTGGCCTTGACCTCCAATTCGATTGTCCCATCGAGGGAGAAGTACCAGTAGAAGCCGTAGTCGTAGTTGCCGACCGTGACGAAGAACGAGACGACCAACTTGCGTTTGCGCCGGATCGACGTCGTACGCGTGAAGTTCGACGTGTGCTTCCACAGCACGCCGTCGTCCTCCTCGTGAATGCAGATCGCCTGCGGGATCGTCACCACGCTGGCGTCCTCGGCCATGACGTGCGCATCCAGGTACGTGATCTCGCCAAGGCAGTCGCAGCCCAGTTCCAGGGCGTTGGCGCACTGCCCGAGCAGGAATTCGCCGCCGTCGAAGAAGTTCTGGAACGATCGCTGGGCGCTCGGATCTCCGTACGGCACCACCATTTCGGAGATGGATCCGCGGTAGAGCACGGAGCGATCCTCACCACGGTCGGCGATCGTCGCGTTGCGAATGATGAGGCCCTCACGGGCGTCGAAGCTCAACTGCAGCTTCCAGCCGAGCCATTCGATGACGTTGGTCTCGTGGTCGACGGTGAAACTCGGTCCCTGCGACTGGGTGACGTCGATGGGCTGAAAGCCGGTGCGTGGCGGCGGGTTGTACGAGTCGAGGTGGAAGTTGCCCGCCTCGGTGGGCACGTCGAGTTCGACGTAGTCGACCACCGAGATCACTTCGCGGGTGATGACGTCGACGACGGCAGTCACACCGTCCACTGGGTGCGCCCACGGCAGATCGTCCGGGTGGTCCTGGATGAAGGTGAAGCAACGCTGCAGTCGCCTGCCGTTCTCGTCGGGCGTGGCCGATACCCCAGCCGACAGCGGTTGCACCCGCAGGACGGACAGATCGGTGAGACCGCGCTTGGCCATCGCGGCCAGCCACCGCTCGTCGGCTTGGACGATCTCCTCCACCATGATCATCTCGCTGAGCAGAACCGGGATCCGGCCCTTGCTCGTATCGTGCTTGTCGGCCGAGAGGATGCGATCCTGCGCAGGACACGCCACGACGTCGTACTCGTCGCCGCTCGAGGTGTCCAACACCATCACCCGGAAGCAACGGTCAGTCGGTTCGCCAGATTCGACGGAGTTCAGCAGCTCGTGCTTGTCCGGCTCGTAGAGCCCGAAGTAGGCGACTCGCGCGTGTTCTCCGAGCAGCCCCTCCCGCGCCAAGACGGTGCGGACGGCTGCCATCTCGTCGGGCTTCGGTGATGCCAGAGCGTGGTGAATCCGCGGGTCACGGAACTGGCGGGCGACGGTCGAGGCGGTCACGGTCACACTCCTTGTACTGGGATGTATTGCCAAGTGTTGGATAGCGCTTTCCAAAAGTCAATACAGATTGAAACGCGCAGCGTACCGGCCTGACCGCACGATGCCGCGGAACCCGTCGTACGAAAAGACTTGCGTATGCGCGGCCGCAGAGTATCTTCGGGATAGCGCTTTCCCAACTGTGATCTGCACCCTAGTCAGAAGGATTCGCATGGCATCGTCCCTCTCAGCGTCACCAGTCATCGCAGCCCCGACCCTGAACCGAACCCTTGGCGTCGGCGCCCTGACTCTGTTCGGGGTCGCCTACATGCTGCCCCTGGCGGTGTTCACGACGTACGGAATCGCCACCGAGACCACCAACGGTCATCTGCCAGGGGCGTATCTGGTGACGACGATCGCGATGCTGTTCACCGCGTACAGCTACGCAAACATGGGCCGCGCATTTCCGGCTGCAGGCAGCGCCTACACCTACACCCAACGCACCTTCGGGACCCATTTCGGCTTCATGACCGGGTGGACTCTCCTATTGGACTACCTAGTCCTGCCGCTCCTGAACTTCCTGATGATCGGGATCTACCTCAATGCCGCGATGCCGGCCGTACCGGTGTGGGTATGGGTCATCGGATCGATGGTCATCATCACCGCACTCAACGTGATCGGCATCCGGATGGTTGCCGGAGCCAACTTTGCGTTGATCGCCATACAGGTCATCTTCGTGGTGGTGTTCGTCGCCTTCGGATTGCGCTACGTCGCGGGTCACGGCACGACCGTCAGCCCGCTTGCGCCATTCTTCTCGGAGACGGCCGGCATCGGCACGCTCATGGCGGGCGCGGCAATCCTGGCGCTGGCATTCCTCGGGTTCGACGCGGTGTCGACGTTGTCCGAAGAAGCCAAGGACCCCACCCGCAGCATTCCGAAGGCGATCATCTTGACCACGATCGTCGGCGGCCTGCTGTTCATCGTGACCGCCTACGTCGCCACGCTCGTCTTCCCCGACTTCGCGAACTTCACGGACGCCGACTCGGCGGCCAAGGACGTCATGCTGCGCGCGGGTGGCGGTGCACTCTTCACGTTCTTCGCCGCCGCGTACGTGGCGGGCAGCTTCGCGTCCGGAATCACCTCCCAGGCCTCGGTGGCCCGGATCCTGTTCGCGATGGGTCGCGACGGTCAACTCCCCCGCTCGGTGTTCGCGCTGATCCATCCGCGGCTGCGCACACCGTATTTGTCGGTCATCATCGTTGGTGTCGTGGGTGCCCTCGGCGCCATCCTGCTGCCGCTCGACACCGTCGCGTCGGTGATCAGCTTCGGCGCCTTGGTCGCGTTCAGCTGTGTCAACGCGTCGGTGATCTTGCACTACTTCGTCCGAGGGAACGAGCGCACGGCGGCGGGCACCGTGAAGTACCTGGTGGCGCCGGCGATTGGCCTGCTGCTCACGGTGTGGTTGTGGACGAGCCTGTCGGAGACCACGTTCGTGGCCGGATTCATCTGGGTCGCAGTCGGTGTGGTGATTCTCGGGGTCGTCACGCGCGGCTACACCCGCAAGCCCCCGGTGATGGAATTCAAGGACGCCGACACGGCTCAGATCGACTGAGCGGCGAGAGGTTCAGCTGGGCTCGTCGATCTGTTCGCGGAGGATGTCCCCGTGGCCGGCGTGCCTGGCGAACTCTTGGATCATCAGGAGCAGGGTCCAGCGCATGCTGACCACTCCCTGGCGGGGATTGTCCTTGGTGTCGTCGAGGTCGAAGCGGGATGCGATCTCGCGTGATCGTTGGCTCGCGCGCTCGAACTCGGCGATGACGTCTAGTAGCGACTCGTCGTCGGTGACGGCGAAGGTGCCCTCGTCGCGGCGCGAGTAGCCGTCGCATTCGGATTCGTCGAGTCCCGCCCAGAACCGTTGGAACCAAATCCGTTCCGCGCCCGCGGCATGCTTGATCAACGAGATCGGCGTCGTCAACGACGCGACGAGTCGGCGGCGGGCATCGGCATCGGAGAGACCGCGGACGGTGTCGATGAGCGCTTCGCGGTTGAGGTCGAGCATGGCCTCGATCACCTCTCGCTCGGTTCCGTTGGTAATCATGGGATTTCACTTCTTTCTGTGGTGTGGTTGATGGCTGTGCGGTGCTCGACCTCGGGACAGGACGAAGCGCCCGCCGTCGGGGAGCGACTGGGAAATAGGGGTTAGGTCAGGGTTAGGTCTGCTCGCCGCGCGGATAGCGCACGGAGCGTGAACGGCGGGCCGGCGTCAACACCGCGGCCCAGACCTGTCAGGAATCGGCCCCAAGCGTATCGCAGGGTGTCAATCCGGCTGCACGTGGCCGCCGTGGATGAATCCCGCCGCCATGAAGCGTCTAAGAGGAGGGCAGCCCATCCCCCATGTCTTCGAGTACGGCGCTCAGAAGGAGAAAAATCATGAGCTTGGACAACGTTTCACACCTCGGTAGCGAGGGGCTCGACGAGTTGGTCCCGTCGCGCTACGCGCTACAGGTCGGCGACATCGACGTGCTGGTGATCAGCGATGGGGTGCTACCGATCACGGCGCCGACGATGGCGACCAACGCTGACTCGGGTGAGTTCGCGGCTTGGCTCAAGGACATGTTCCTGCCGCCGGACGTGCTCGACTGGCCGCTGAACGTGGCCGTGGTGCGTAGCGGCGACAAGACCGTACTCATCGATTCTGGTCTGGGGCTGGAGTTTCCGGACTTCCCGCGGGCCGGGCAGTTGGCCCTGCGGCTCGAGGCCGCGGGGATCGTCCCCTCGTCCGTGACCGACGTCGTGCTCACCCACTTGCACATGGACCACATTGGCGGGCTGCTCGGCGACGGTCTGAGGGAGCGGCTGCGTCCGGACCTGCGGGTTCACGTAGCGGCGGCCGAGGCTGAGTTCTGGGAATCACCGGATTTCTCCCGCACCGTCATGCCGGCGCCGATCCCGGACGTGCTTCGGAGGACGGCCTCGAAGTTCTTGGTCGAGTACGACAGCCTGCTGCGGCCGTTCGATACCGAGTACGAGGTTGCACCTGGCGTACTCGTCTCTCGCACCGGCGGTCATACCCCCGGACACAGCATCGTCCGCCTGGCGTCAGGTGGCGACCGGCTTACGTTCGCGGGCGACGCCGTGTTCCAGGTCGGGTTCGATAATCCCGAGTGGTACAACGGATTCGAACACGACCCCGAGGAGGCGGCGCGTGTCCGGGTGCGTCTCTTGCAGGAGCTGGCGGCGACCGGCGAGGCTCTGGTGGCCACCCACCTGCCGTTCCCGTCGCTCTGCCGGGTGGCCGCCGCCGGCGACACCTTTCGGTGCGTACCGGCCGTCTGGGATTACTGAGCGATTGTCGCGGAATGCCAGAACTCGACGGCCGCGATCGTCGGTCGGTGGCGCAGCCATTCCTTGCTACTGCAATGCTACCTAGGTAGCATCGGAGTATGAAACTCAGCGTGAGCTTGTCTGACGACGACGTCGCGGCGTTGGACGAGTACGTCAAGATGGCCAATCTGCCCTCACGGTCGGCAGGTTTGCAGCGCGCAGTACAGATGCTGCGCCATCCTGACCTCGAGGATGAGTACGCCGAAGCATGGACCGATTGGTCGGCGGACGGGCATTCGGTTGCGTGGGAGGCCGCCGTTGGAGACGGCATGACTGATGCTGCGCGGTGAGATCTGGCAGGTCGACCTGGATCCGATACGTGGGAGCGAGGTCAACAAGCAGCGACCGGCGATCGTCGTCAGCAACGACAGGGCCAATGCCGCCGCTACGCGCCTCGGCCGTGGAGTGATTACCGTTGTCCCGGTCACCAGCAACACCGACAAGGTCTATCCATTCCAGGTGCTGTTATCGGCGACGGAAGGCGGTCTCGCGGTTGATTCGAAGGCGCAGGCCGAGCAGGTCAGATCCCTTGCAATGCAACGTTTCTTGCGCCGGCTCGGTAGGGTCTCTCCCGCCGAGTTGACCGCCCTTGACGATGCGCTCAGGCTCCATTTGGCGCTGTAGCCATGTCCGGGCCGGCGCAGCCCTGTCTACTGCCACTGGTGGCCGCGCGCCGTCAGCTTTCGTTGACGCGAGCGCCACCACCGCCACCACAGTGAGGGGTGCCGGAGCAGGCTGGGCAGGATCGCGAGCGGATCGAAGTATGTGACGCGTTCGATCGCTTTGCCCTCATGGAGCACTACCCGATTCACGTTGCGCCATTCGATGACGTCGCCTCGGACACGAGTCTGGAGGCGGAACTCGATGAATACCAGGTTCCCGTCTCCGCACCACTGGTCGACTTCACCGCGCAAGTCGGGAAGGCAACAACAGAAACGGTGGAATTCGGCCTGTGCCGCCTGGATCCCGATCATAGGAGCAGCCAGCGGCTGCGTGAGGACGACTTCTGGGGCCAGGAGTTCCGGTAGTCGTTGCGGTGACGGGTTGTTCCAGAAGTCCACGAATTTGGCTACGAACTCTGCGGGGTCGGACGGTGCGCTCACGCCATCAACGATGGGCGTTGATGCGCTGCCATTCCGAGGCGTCGCACTGCCAACAGCTGCCAGAAGACGGCGATGAGCTTGGTGCTGAGTTGACGAGAGACGGACTCAGAGTTCGACGGCGCACGCCGACGTCGACTGGTCTTCGCAGAGGGTCTAACCGCCGCCGGTGTTGATGTTCGACGACAGCGTGATGAAGGAGCCGTTCTTCCATATGCCCCAGCGCCCACCCCACATCGAGGTCCACACGACGGGTTCGCCATCCCAGAAGTCGGCCGTCTTCGGCGGTGCATTGGGAGGCGGTACTTCGCCCAAGGCGGGCGCCGGCGGCGGAGGCGGCTCAGCGATCGCCGGAGCGGCGCCAAGGACGGCCGCAGTGAGCCCGCCTGCGACTGCCAGGGCAGACAGCGTGGTCTTGATCAAGGTCATGAGTATGACTCCAGCGTTGAGACGGCATCCGACTACTTAGTAGACATAACCATGTTACGTGATGGGCGCGGGTTCCGGACGGGCAGTGCTGTACTCCCCCATGTCGACGTTCCGATGACCTCAATGCGTCAGATGTGAACATTGAGGGGTAACCAGTCGTGGAAGGCGATACCGAATGCCGTAGGCCTGTGCGGCAAGAAGAGGGATTGCAATGAAAGACATCGTCGTTCGGCTCTCGGATGGGGCCGACATCACTCTGCGCCGAGCGGAGTCGAAGGACTTGCCGAGCATCGTCGACCTGTTGGCCGACGACCCGCTCGGCAGCACGCGTGAGGGGGCCGACACCGGCTACGGGCCCTACGAGCACGCCTTCGAAGAGATTTCCGCCGATTCCCGCCAGCTACTGGTCGTCGCGGTTGACGAGCAGGAGATCGTGGGGACGCTACAGCTGACCGTGATACCCGGGTTGTCCCGTCGCGGTGCACGCCGGGCTCAGATCGAAGGCGTCCGTGTCTCGCGGCGCTATCGCAGCCGGGGTCTCGGCGCGGCGATGATCCAGTGGGCGATCCGTGAATCGGCGGCCAGCCAGTGCGTTCTCGTTCAGCTGACGTCCGACAAGTCCCGGGTCGACGCCCACCGCTTCTACGAGCGGTTGGGCTTCGCCGCCACCCACGAGGGCTTCAAGATGAGCCTCTGAACGGTCAGGCCAGAAGCTCTGGACGGCGCTGACTCGCGCCGGTGGCCTGTTCAATGCAGTGCGCGACGGCCAGCGCGCGCAGGTCATCGCGCGGTGGGGCCACCACTTGAACGCCGATCGGCAGTCCATCCCGGGAGAATCCGACCGGTACCGCGGTCGCCGGACATTCGGTGACCGACACGAAGTACGCGGCCCGCATCCACGCCAGGTAGTTCTCCATCGGCACGCCTGCGATGCTGTCCGGGTACTCGAGGTCGGCGTCGAACGGCAGCGCCTGGCAAGCCGGTAGCACCAGGGCGTCGTACTCGCCGAAGAAGGCCAGCGCACGGTTGTAGATGGCGCCGCGCAATGCGTCGGCGCGGGCTACGTCGGACCCGTTCAACGCGCGCCCGTGCGCGACATTGGCTTGAATTGCCTGCTTGACCAACTCTGGCGATTGGTCGACCAGTTGGCCGAAGACCTGTGCGTAGTTGAGTGCCCGGAGTGTGGTGAAGGCCTCGTCGGCGCCCGTGAAGTCCAGGCTGGCGCGCGTCACCGTGGCGCCGAGGTCGGTGAGCGTCGCGATCTGTGCCTCGACCATCGCCGCTACTTCGGGATCGACGACGACCGTCCCGCCCAAGTCGGGAGATACCGCGATCCGCAGGCCATCGAGCCGGTTGGAAAACGCAGGAGTGAAGATCGATCCAGGTTCGGACAACGACACCACAGGCCGCGGATCAGGGCCGGCCTGAACCGACATGAGCAGAGCGGCATCGGCCACCGTTCGGCCCATCGGGCCCTGAACTGGCAGCGTGAACCACGGGTCCTGGGTCGGCCAGGTGGGCACCCGGCCTGGTGAGGGCCGGTGGCCAACGACGTTGCAGAATGACGCGGGATTGCGCAGCGAGCCACCCATGTCGCTGCCATCGGCCAGCGACACCATCCCGCAGGCCAGCGCCGCGGCGGAACCGCCGCTGGAGCCGCCCGCGGACCGGTCGAGCGCATACGGATTGCGGGTCAACCCGAAGACCGCATTGAACGTGTGAGACCCGGCCCCGAACTCCGGAGTGTTCGACTTGCCGACGATCACTGCGCCCGCCGCGCGCATCCGCGCCACTATCAATTCATCCGCGTCAGGAACGAAGTCGGCCAGCGCGGGTGAACCGTAGGTGGTGCGCATCCCAGCGGTTGCATGCAGGTCCTTCACCCCAAGGGTGAGGCCGTGCAACGGTCCCAGCAGCCGCCCGGCGGCGAACGCTTCGTCGGCGGCGTTTGCGGCCTGTTCGGCAGCCTCGGCGTCGATCGTAACGATGGCGTTCACCTGGCCGTTCGTCTCCTCGATCCGGGCGAATGACGCCGCGAGCAGTTCGCGCGCGGACAGTTCGCCGCTTTGGATCAACGCCGATTGCTCGGTTGCAGACAGATCGCACAGGCTGGTCATGGTCGCATCGTATCCGGGCGCCTACGGCGACTTCCTGGTCTTCGGAATGTGCTGCGCGCGAAGGGCGGTCAGTCCGCAGCCGTGTCGGTGGCCCGGCCGAGATGTCGGGGGAAGAACCGGGTGTCGATCCGGCCATCCGTTGGCACCGCGTCATGCCCGCCGGGGAAGGCGAGCAGCACCTTGTCCGCCGAGGTGAAGGCGTCGAACAACTCGAAACCGAATTCGCGTGGAATCTCCTTGTCGTCCAACGGCAGCAGGTACTCGATCGGGATGGTTATGCGTTTCGCTGCCTCGAGCAGGGCGCCGTGTGCCGAGGCCCAACCGAAGACCGCAGCGGTGATCCGAGGCTCGATCGCCGTCAGAGGTATCCCGATCGCACTCGCCAGTGACATGCCGGAGTAGCCGACCGGCGCGTGCGCGCCGATCTCGGGCAGGGTGAGCAAGGCGTCGATGGTCGCCTGCCATTCCGGGACGGCGCGTTCGGCCACGGATGCGCAGTAGTCGGCGAGGATCCGGCCGAACTCGCTACTGCCCGCCTCCCTGGCCTGGCGGAACTCGGCGATCAAGCGTTGGTCCTGCGCGGTGCGCGGCCGGTCACCGTGTCCAGGCGCGTCGATGGAGGCGACGTGAAAACCGTATGTGGTCACCGAGGAATGGGCTCGCGCCACGTGTCGCGGGGCCTTCTTGTCCATGCCGCCGGGGTGACCCGCCAGGATCAGGGGTGCGCCGTTGGGACCGGATTCCGGTGACCACAGCACACCCGTGATGTCGTCCACGGTGAAGGTGCGTTCGATGACGCCGTTCGATGATGTGGTGGAGGTGAAGTACATGGTGTTGCCTTTCGGGATGGCCTTGTTCAGGCGCTCCCGGCGACACCTACGTCAGTCGCCCGACCGTGAACACGAGTGGGAGCACCCACATGGTTACTGCGTTCATGGGTCTCACCTCCTCACACGACGTCACGGCCTCCGCACGCTATCAACGTGGGCGGAATTCCGTCCAACGATTTTCTACGGTCACCTGAGATGCAGCGTGACTCCGGCATCATCGAAGACGTCCAGTACCGCATCGAAGAACGTGCGCTGCCCGCGCTGGTCGTCCTTCAGGCAGCGCCGCGACACATCGCTGTGCTGCCATTCGAACTCGTAGGGCCGATCCTCTGGGGTGCCGAATCCGCCCCGAAGGCAGTCGGCCAAGGCGTCGAGATTCTTTCCGAAGTATCCGCCTGGACCGTTGACGGCACGTCCGATCTCTCGGTAGAAGTCCTTGACCGACTTGATCTTTCGTCCGTCGATGCGAAAGGTCACTGGTAGCTCGGAGCCCTGCTGTGGCGTCATCATCGCCTTCCCGCGTCAGGTATCAGGCAGAAGGAGTCATAGTGGTCGGCGGTGTAGAAGTACTGGACCGGATTGGTCAACGGCGCTCCACCGGTGATGATGCGTCTCGTCGACCGGTTCTTGGCACCCGGGGTGATCACGGTGTACTCGTGGTAATAGCCCCTGGTCTGGTCGGGTAGGTGGCCCTCGCGGTTACCGAACACCACACCGTCGTTGCGAGGAAAGGGAAATGGGCCTCCGGCGTGGATGACTCGCACGGTGGCGACGGCTTCCGGCGGCAGGGTGGTCAGTGAGCACGTCGGCACTCCGATGCCCGGTGCCGCCGGGACGGGTGAATCGGATGAATTCGTCCGCAACAGGGCCCATCCGCCGGCGATGACGATGAGGGCGACAACCGCGACAAGCGCGTACCTGCTGCGTCCCATCGATGCTCCTCGCTAGCGGGCTGCTGTCGACTACATCATCGCAGGCCTACGCCGATCGGCCGTCTGCCACGATCTGGTGCGGGAACCGCAATCCGAGTCGCTCCCGCAAGGTCGACGCTCGGTCGTCGCGATGGAACAGCCCTCGCTCCCGCAGGATCGGGACGACGAGGGTGGCGAAGTTCTCCAGGTCGACAGCCGTCTCGGCGGGCATGATGGTGAACCCATCGGCCGTGCCCGCTCGGTACCACGACTCGAGGTCGTCAGCGACCTGTTCGGCCGACCCCACTAGCAGCCGATGCCCCGAGCCTCCGGCCCCACTGATGATGAGTTCCCTTGGAGTGCGCGGACTCTCCGCGATCTGAGCTCTCGTCGACGCGCTGAACCCGGTCGAGAAGGCCCCGGCCGGGATCGCATCCGGCAGGTCGGACAAGGCGATGGGATCGTCCGATCCGAACGCACCCTCGTGCAGACCGAGGTTCGCGAGCAACTCGGTGGTCAGGCGCGTGATCGGCAGCGTCGCGTAGAGCTGCTCTGCGCGCGCACGGGCCTCGGCTTCGGTCGCAGAGACCAGCACCACGACGCCCAGCGACACCTTGACGTCGTCGGGTCGCCGGCCGGCGGCAGCGGCCCGTTGCCGAATGTCGGTGCGGAAGGCCACCGCCTTCGCCTTGGTCTGGGCGACGGTGAACACGACGTCCGCGAAGTCCCCGGCCAGCCTGAGACCGCCCTCGGATCCGCCGGCCTGGACCAGCACCGGACGTCCCTGCGGGCCGGGTGCCACTGGAAGCGGACCGGCGACGGAGAAGAACTCCCCTTCGTGATCGATCGCGTGCACCTTGGAGGCGTCCGCGAAATGGCCCGACGCCTTGTCCGCGACGAGCCATCCCGGTTCCCAGCTGTCCCACAATCGCGTGACAACGTCGAGGAACTCCCAGGCCCGCCGGTATCGGGTTTCCTTGTCAGGGTGCTCGGACAGGCCGAAATTCGCTGCGGCGGCGGGGGTCCCGGTAGTCACGATGTTCGCGGCGGCGCGGCCCTTGGTGACGTGATCGAGTGTCTGGAACCGTCGGGCCAGGTTGTACGGCGAGTTGTAGGTCGTCGAACTGGTGATCACCACCCCGATGTTCCGAGTCGTCGCCGCGACATGGCCGAGCAGCACCAGCGGATCCAATCCCGTCCCCGGTGCCTCCTCGATCGCGTTACCCAGTGCCGGACCGTCCCCCAGGAACACCGCGTCGATCGAGGCCTCCTCGGCAATCCTCGTGAGCCTGGTGAAGTGGTCGATGTCGACGTAGGCGAGCGGGTCGGCGTACGGCAGCCGCCAGGCGTGGCGGAAGTGTCCTGGCGTCATGAGGGAGACGATCAGGTGAAGGCCGCTCATCGGTTCGGTGGCCGCCAGCCGAGACGCGGGGCGAGCTCTCGCGCACTGTCCTCGAGTAGCCGCAGGTGTTCGTCGTGGTCGGGTACCCCGGGGACGAAGCTGACGAGCAGGTCGGTGACATTCCGCAGTGCGGGGTCGGCGGCGAGCTTGTCGGCGAGGCCCGCGCTGGGTCCGACCAGGGCGTGATCGGTGGCCAGGTACTGCTCGACCGTGTCGGTGCGCCTCGGGTCGCCGTGGGTGCTCCAGCTCTGCCAGCGCCGCACTCCGGGGGTGACGAGCCGGACCGCTTCCGCGTGATCCGGGTGGGGATAGACCGCCCGTGAGATCTGCACCCGCGGTGACGCCAACGCATCGGTCCAGGCACCGCGGTAAACGGAGATCGATTCGGCCTGCCGGATCTGTGCGTCCTCGACAGTGCCTCCCTGCCATGTGGTTGCGCGGGAGAGTTGCAGCCCGTCACCGGCTTTCGCCACTCGCTCGGCGGCCTGGCGGGACTGGGCGGGGTCGGCAGAGATCGCCTGCCAGAGACGGCGGCGGACCCCGGCGCCCGGTGGGTGCAACACCTCCCCCACGCCGTTGAGTGGGCGGCCGTCGAGAACGTGGTGCAGTCGGTCGACGGAATCGTCGAAGATCCGGTGCCTATCCGTCAGATCCCTCCCGAACGCCTCCCACGCGCCTGGGAACGGACCCGAGCCCACGCCCAACTCCAGGCGTCCGCCGCTGATCTCGTCGAGCGTCGCCGCGTCCTCAGCGACCTTGAGCGGATCCTCGAGCGGCAGCACCAGAACGCCGGTGCCCAACCGGATCCTCGTTGTGTGCTGGGCAATTGACGCCAACACCACCAGCGGAGCGGACACGTGTTCGTTGCCCTGGCGGAAATGGCGGTGGATCACCCAACCGGAGTCGTACCCGAGAGCCTCCGCAGCGACGAACAGGTCGACGGCTTCGCGGTACGCCTGAGCGGGCGGCAAGTCCCGATCCAGATGAAGCAGGAAGCCCAGCCGGAACGGGCGCCCGTCCTCGACGCCCGCGCCGATCCGATCAGTGGCGACGCTGGTCATGTCAGAGGTTCAGCCCAGTTCCGTGCACACCGTGCTCGTCGATCAGTGCCAGCTCCTCGTCGGTGAACGGCGGGAAGTCGAGTGCCTTCACGTTGTGATCGAGCTGCCATGTCGAGCTCGCACCCACCAGCGCGGAGGTGACTCTCGGATTTCGCAACACCCACTGCAGAGCGAGCTGCGCCAGTGACTGCCCCCGTGATTCGGCGACCTTGTTGAGCTCGGACGTCCGCTGCCGGTACGTGTCGGTGATGGCGTCGGGCTTGAGGAAGGTGCTGTTGACCGCGCGGGCGTCGTCAGGGATGGAGTCCAGGTACTTGTTGGTCAACAAGCCTTGCGCGAGCGGCGAATACACGACGAGTCCGAAGCCGTCTTCAGCCGCCAGCTCGGCTAGGCCGTTCTGATCGATGCTTCGATCGAAGATCGAGTAGCGCGGCTGGTGCACTAGCAGCGGGACGCCGGCATCGGCCAGTAGCACGGCGGCCTCGTGTGCTCGATCTGGCTGGTAGTTCGAGATGCCGACGTAGAGCGCCTTGCCCTGCTCGACCGCCGAGACCAGCGCGCCGACGGTCTCCTCGAGCGGCGTCGAGAGGTCAGGTTTGTGGCTGTAGAAGATATCGACGTACTCGGTTCCGAGGTCGCGCAGACTGTGCTCGAGCGATGTCAACAACGACTTGCGGGACCCGCCCACGAGGTAGGGGCTGGGCCCGATGGGACCGCCGGCCTTGGTGGACAGGATGATCTCGTCGCGGTAGGGCGCCAAATCCTTCGAGAACACCCGCCCGAAGTTCTGCTGTGCGGCACGATGCGGTGGGCCGTAACGGTCGGCATTGTCGAAGTGGGTGATACCGAGATCGAAAGCGTGCAAGATGATCTCGCGCTGCGTCTCGAACGGATAGTCGGTGCCGAACTTCTGCCACAATCCGAACGAGAAGGCAGGCAGGTCCAGACCCGACCTTCCAGACCGCCGATATGGAATGTTCTCGTATCGACCATCGGCCGCGGCGTAGGTGGTCTCGAAGGTTCCGAAGGACATTTGGGGGTCGCCTTTCAGTGTCTTTGCGGATGTGGCCGAGTTGTTCAGCGGTCGCGGCGGAGCGTAGCGGGCTGCAGCGACGGGGTGTCGCGTCCGGTGTCGCGATCATGGAATTGAGTTCCTGGATCGACGATCTCGTCGATGCGATCGAGGATCTCGTCGGTCAACTGCACGGTCGACGCCTTGAGATAGGCCTCGAGATGTTCCTGTGTGCGCGGTCCGATGATCACGCTGCTGATCGCTGGGTGATTGAGCGCGAACGCGATGGACAATTCGACGAGGGTCAATCCGTTGTCGTCGGCGAGTGCGGCCAGCGCGTCCGCCGCAGCCAGCTTTCGCTGATTTCGCTCGGCGGTCACGTCGAAACGACCCGGAATCAGTTCCGCGCGTGCTGATTCCGGCTGGGTGGCGCCGAGCCGGTACTTACCTGACAACCACCCTGCCGCCAGCGGGCCGTAGGACAGGACTCCCACACCGTATTGCCGAACGACTGGGAAGACCTCACGCTCGGCGCCCCGAACGAGCAGCGAATACGGCAGTTGTTCGGTGTGCGGGGCGATCAGTCCATACTTCTCGGCGAGCCAGTGGGCCTCGACCTGGAGGTACGCCGGGAACACCGACGTTCCGTAGTACCGGATCTTGCCCTGGCGGATCAGGTCGTTGAGTGTCTGCAGCGTCTCGAGCAGGCTGGTGTGAGGATCGGGTCGATGCGCTTGGTACAGGTCGAGGGCATCGGTGTCGAGCCGACGCAAACTGTCCTCGACCGCCTGTGTGACCCATCGCCGCGAGTTCCCCGCCGAACGTCGGTCCGTCCCGATCTGACCATGGAACTTGGTCGCCAAGAAGACCTCGTCGCGACGTCCCTTGATGGCCTTGGCGATGATCTCCTCGGAGACGCCCTTGGCGTAAACGTCCGCGGTGTCGATGGAGGTGATGCCGGCATCGAGAGCAGCGCCGATGATCCGCACGCTCTCGGCCTCGTCCTGCCAACGCCCGAAGTTCATGGTGCCCAACGTCAGTGGAGTGACGCGCACTCCCGTGCGACCGAGTACGCGGTCGGTTTCGATCGTCATCAAAGTCCCTTCTGGAGATGTGTTGGTGCCCTGAAGCTCTCAGAAGAGGCCGGTGGTGGGCGGTTCTTCGCCGGTGAGGTGATAGGCGCCGGCGACGGCGAGTTTCCATTGGCGAGGATTGTGGTTGGCCGCAGTCCTGGCGTTGCGCCAGTGACGGTCGAAGCCAAGATCGCGGTCAGTGATCGACCCGCCCCCGACGTCGAAGAGCAGTTCGGCTGCACGCAGAGCCGACTCGATGGCAGTCACTCCTGCCTGTGCGACGATCACCGCGGACTCGGCACCGACACGGCGCGCCTCATCGCCACAGAGGCTCCGTTGGTCCTGCAGAGCTTCGGCAGCAAGCAGCACAACGGCTCTCGCGGTCTGGGCGCGAGCCGCGATCTCGCCGACGGTCTCGCGGATATAGGGGTCCTCGACGCTGCTCGAGGCGGAGCTGTGTTTGATCGGACGCCCCTTCTCTCGGGCGAAGTGCACCGCGTCGTCCAGTGCCCGCGCGGCGATCCCCGCCTGTACCGCCGCGAGATACAGCTGCGCGAAGGAGCCGCGGAACGGGTTGTCTGGCGTGGACTCCCCCGCGATCGTCACCTCGTGCTCGTAGACCCGCACTTCGGTGAGTTCGGTGGAGCCGCTCTGGGTGAGACGCTGCCCGATGGCATCGAAGTCGTCGATCCGCTCCACACCCGCACGTTCGACGGGCACGGTGAAGTGCACGATGGCGCCGTCGTCGGTGGTGGCTTGCGTCGAGAAGTAGGACGCGTACAGGCCGCCGGTCGAGTAGTACTTGCGGCCGTTGACCACATACCCGCCGTCGACGCGGCGGGCCGTGGTGGACACGCCGCCGCTGGCGCCACCGTTGCGCTCGTTGACGGTTCCCGCGAACAATGCACGGTTGCGCAGCCGTTCCAGGTTGACCGCTCGCAGGGGCACATCCGCCGGTCCGGCGATCTGGTGAGCCACCAGGAATGTGGGACGAAGTGCCTGAGCGACATTCGAGTCCGCGCGGGCGATGGCGATGACCAGATCGACGACGTCGCGAACGCTGCCGCCCGCGCCACCCTCGTTCCGCGCGATGCCGGTCAGACCGATACCGTGGGCCGCCAGCTCGTGAACGTCGTCGTAGGCGTAGTCGCGGGTGTCCTCCCGCGTTCGTGCGGTGGCGCCGATTCGTTCCAGCGCTGGACGGATTGCCGCTCGGATGTCGCCGACGGTGAGCTCGACATCCTGCACCACGGTCACGCGCGGACCCTTTCTGGGTCGGGGACTGCGAATTCGGTACGCAATGTGCCGGGTCGACCTCGTGATGCCTGGGGCGCGAGATCGCGGACGGCGCTGAGAACCTCGCGCGCACCGCCCTCCACGGCCAGGACGATCCCATCGACACCGTGCGCGGCGCTCCACCCGTCGAGATCCGGAACCGCCCGGGTGTCGTTGACGCGGGCCAGCAGGGCGACCTCCTCGCGACGGCGGCCCGCGGACCAGAGTGCTGCCACCAGTTCCGCAGCGGCGTTGTTTATCTCGCCGTGGGCGACGATCACGGCATCGGCAACGGTGGCGACCCGCGACCACCCGACCTTGGCCGGTTCGGTCGCGATCAGGACGGGACGTCCTTGCACCGACGACGGTCCATCCAGTGGTCCGGCGACACGATAGAACCTGCCAACGAAGTCGATGGGACGGATCAAGGCATCCTCGGCGACGACGGCGTTCTCCTGGTCCCCGAGGAGGGCGGCCGACGGGAACGACTCCCACAGCTGGGTAAGGATGCGCGCGTACTCGATCCATCGATCGGCCGGGTCGGTCGCGTCGCGGTCGGGCGCAGCAGCGTCACTCACCTCGTCACCAACGCCCGCGAGCAGGACGACACCCGCCCGGCCGCCGGTCGCACGATCGAGCGACAGAATGCGGCGCGCCAGGTTGTAGGGCGCGTTGTGGGTTGTCGGTGCGTCGATCACCCACCCGATGTCGGTGTACTTGCCCGCTAGGTACGCGGCGACTACGGAGGCATCGAGCGTTTGGCGCTCACCGACATGATCGACGAGTCGGATGGCGGTGACGCCCACGTCCTGGGCAACGGCGACGATCGCATCGGCATCGGCAAGGGAAACGTGCGACGCCTCCCCGACCGCGATTTCGACGACGACCTTCACGGCTTCCCCACTCATTTGGCGCTCACGAGGGAAGACTCATCGACTGCCCGTGCGTCGGGCAGGCCGATGCCGAGGTGATCGCGCAGTGTGGTGCCGTCGTAGTCCGTCCTGAACAAACCCCTCCGGCGTAGCTCCGGGACGAGGTGATCGGCGAAGTCGTCGAAACCCGACGGTAAGACGTCCGGCATGACGTTGAATCCGTCGGCTGCACCGAATCGGAACCACCGCTCGATGTCGTCGGCTACCTGTTCCGGCGTACCGACGACGATGCGATGTCCCCCGCCGCCGGACAGCTTCTTCAGAAGTTGACGAAGTGTCGGCCGCTCGCGGTCGATGATGTCGCGAACCATGCGATTGAAGGTTTGTGACCCTCCGGCTTCGGCGGGGTCACGCAGGAGATGGGCGGGGATCGGTTCGTCGTCGGCCAGACCGTCGAGTGAGAAGCCGAGTTGCCCGGACAGCCGGTCACGCGCGTATGCGTCGGGAAGCAGCTCGTCGAGGAGTTCGCGTCGTTGCTTCGCTTCGGCCTCGGTGCTGCCGAGCACTGTCGACAATCCGGGCAGTACCACGATCTCATCCGGGTTGCGGCCGAAGTCAGCTGCGCCGCTGCGTAGTTCGCTGCGGAACGCCCGCGCCTTCTCGATGTCCTGGTCGGCGGAGAAGATGACCTCCCCCACCCGTGCCGCGAGCCGTTTGCCGTCGTTCGACCCGCCCGCTTGGACGATGACGGGACGACCCTGCGGGGAACGGAGTTCGGTGCGCCCCTCCCACGTCGCAACCACCTGCTCGACGAAGCTGGCCGCGCGGCGGTACCGCAATCCGTGGTCGGGTTCGTCAGCGCGTCCGAAGTTGCGGGCCGCGACCGGTCCAGCGGTGGTGACCACGTTCCAGCCGAATCGTCCACCGCTGACATAGTCGAGATCGCCAAGGCGACGGGCGATCTCGACCGGATCGTTGTAGGACGACGAGAGGGTGCCGATCAAACCGATGCGTTCGGTCTGTGCAGCTATGCGCGCCAGCACCGTGGTGGGCTCGAGGTTGTTGCCGGTCCGATGACGGATACTGGGGTCGAGTGACGGCCCGTCGGCGAGGAACACCGCGTCGAGCTTCGCCGCCTCGGCCTTCCTCGCGATCGCGGTGTAGTGCTCGATGCCGTAGCTCGCCAGAGCGTCGGTGCCGGGATATCGCCACGATCCACCGAAGACCCCGGCATTGAGAATGTTTACGTTGAGATGCAGTCGACCGGTCACGATGCCGCCTCCTCCTCCTTGTCTCGCCCGGCGTAGTAGCCGGACACCGGACGGTTTCCGTTGACGAGGAAGTCGCCAATCACCCTGGGTTTGTAGATGACTGGGTTGTGGGACGCCAACGTCCTTGCGTTCCGCCAGTGCCGGTCGAGGCGCACGCCGGCGCGCACCGTCGACGACCCTCCCGCGTCGAACGCCGCCGTGGCGGCATCGAGGACTGCCTCGATGACGGCGACCTGCGCGGTCGAAGTCTCGACGTAGGCGTCCGCAAAGGACTCCTCGTCTCCCGCTGAGTGTGCCGCTTGCAATCGGTGTGCGGCCCGGTCGAGCAACGTCTCGGCGGTCAGCCTGCGCGCGTGAAGCCTTCCGACGACGGCTAGGACGTCCGGGTCGGCCGTGGCACTCTGGGAGAGCGCGTGCCGCGACGTACGGGTTCGGGCACGGACGACGTCGACGGTTTCGGCGACGATGCTGCGTGCGATACCCGTCAGGTTCGCCAAGTGCACGATCTGCACGAACGAGTCGAGACCGCGCAGGGAGTCGACGTCTCGGCCCACGTCGCCATGCGGCTCGACGGGTACGTCGGTGAGAATGGTTGTTCCACTGCCAGTTTGACGCTGCCCGACGCCATCCCAGTCGTCGACGTGATTGACGCCGTCATGCCGCGCGGGGATCACCACGAACCTACGGCGTCCCTCGTCGTCGAGCGCCGAGGCGCGGATGTAGTCGGCGAATCGCGAACCGGTCGAATAGAACTTGGTTCCCGAAACGACTCGGCGTCCCTCGCCGTCGACTCGGACGCGGGTGGTGATGGGACCCCAGTCGTCGCTCGATTCGAGTCCTGCGACCACGGAGGAAGGTTCGGATTGTGCGTTGCCGAACACTGCTCCGACGGCGATCTTGTCCGACCAGTGTCGCCGGGTCTCGGGATCGTGCTCGCGTCGGAGGATCTCGGTGGTGGTGAAGTGCCCCCGCCAGATCTGGGGAATGTTGGAATCGGCCTGTCCTGCCTCGGCGAGCAGTGCAAACAGCGTCGGCAGGTCGACATCGAAGCCGCCGTACTCCCGTCCCAGGCGCAGACGTCCGAAACCCGCGTCCGCGAGATCCTGCACCAGCGCGTAGGGATGTTCGTACGTCCCATCCCGCTCGGCGGCCCCCTTGGCCAATTCGCCGAGTACCGAACGGATCCGGACGAGCGCGTCGTCGAGTGTGGTGGGCTGGGACGGTGTCATGACGCTCCTACGGCGAGATCGTGGCCTGCGATCGCGTCGAGCAGTGCGACGGTGTATGGCTCACGGGGGCTGGAGAACACGTCGTCGGTCGGTCCCTGCTCGACGATGTGGCCTCGCCGCATGACCGCCACCTGGTCGGAGATCGCCGACACCACGGCGAGATCGTGGGAGATGAACACGTACGTGAGCCCGCGGTCGGCCTGGAGACGCTGCAGTAGCTCCAGGATCTGAGCGGCGACCGACACGTCGAGAGCCGAGGTCGGCTCGTCGAGGACCACGATCTCGGGCTCTACCACCAGCGCGCGCGCAATGGCCACCCTCTGCCGCTGCCCGCCGGAAAGTTCCCGTGGATGCCGACTCGCGAAATCGGCGGGTAGTGCGGCCGCTTCGAGCGCGGCCGCGACGCGGTCGGCATTCACTCCCCGGCGTCGCCGACCCGATCCGGGCAGCAGTGACGTCGGCTGGAACGACCTCAGGGGCTCCTCCACGACGTCGAAGACATCGAATCGGGGATCGAACGACGAGTAGGGATTCTGGTAGACGACCTGGATGTGCCGACGCAGCGGCCGGTAGGCGCGGCCGCTCAACTCGGTGATGTCGGTGCCGAGCACGTCGACGCGACCCGAGGTCGCCGGGGTCACACCGGTGATCACACGTGCCGTGGTCGACTTTCCGCTACCGGACTCCCCGACCAGGGAGAAGGTCTGTCCGCGCCGGACCCGGAACGAGATCCCGTCCACTGCGGGCATGTCGCCGTAGATCTTGCTCAGGTCGGTCACCTCGATGGCGATCTCGGGATCATTGGTCGTCCGCCCGACGGTCGGTTCGGGTCGAATCACCCTTTTCGGCACCGACTTTCGTGGCACGCTGTCCAGCAAGTGCCGGGTGTAGACGTGCTGCGGATCGGCGATGACTTCGGCGGTGGGCCCGAACTCGACGATCTGGCCCTGTCGCATCACACCGATCAGGTCGGAGCGGTCGGCGGCGACGCCGAGGTCGTGCGTGATCAGGACGATGCTCGTGGACGACAACGTGCGCAAGTCGTCGATGAGGTCGAGCACCTGCTTCTGCACCGTGGCGTCCAGTCCCGACGTGGGCTCGTCGGCGACGATCAGATCCGGATTGCCCGCCACCGCCGCTGCGACCAGGATCCGCTGACGCATGCCGCCCGACAGTTCGTGAGGGTACTGCCGGTACAGACGCTCCACGTCGGTGAATCCAACCAGTTCGCAGAGTTCGTGCACCCGTTCACGACGCTCGTGGTCATCGAGGTCGGTGTGCAGGCGTAGCACGTCCTCGACCTGGTGTCCCACTCGCCGGACCGGATCGAGGGAGATCGTCGGGTCCTGGGGTATCAGAGCCAGTGAGCCACCGCGGATTTCGCGCCATGCCTTGGACCCGAGTTTGGTCAGGTCGTGACCGCCGAAGGCGATCCGCCCTGCGAGCACCTCGCCGTTCTCGGGCAGCAGGCCGAGAATCGCGTGACCGGTCGTGGTCTTCCCGGAACCGGACTCACCGACGAGCGCGAGCACCTGGCCAGGGCCGAGGTCGAAACTGGCGTCGTGCACGACGGGCTGCACGCCGCTGCCAAGCCGATATCCCACCGTCAGATCCCGAACGGACAACACGGGTGGCAGCGTCATCGTGCGCTCCGCTTCGACAGATGGCGGGAGATGTTGTTGGTGGCCAGCACCGCCGCGATGATCGCCAGCGCGGGGAACAGGGTGAGCCAACCGCGGGTGGCGATGTACTTGCGTCCGTCGGCGACCAGCAGTCCCCATTCGGGTTCCGGTGGCTGGGCGCCGAGGCCGAGGAAGCTCAGGGATGCGATCCAGATGATCGCGATCCCGAGCTGCACCGCGATCAGCGAGACCGTGGTTGCCAGCGAGTTGGGGATCACGTGCCGCCGCAGGATGGCGAACGTCGTGGCCCCGCTGGTGATTGCGGCCTCGACATAGTTGCTCGCCCGCACCCGCAGCACTTCGGACCGGATCAGTCTGGCGAACGTCGCCGACGTCGTCAGGCCCACCGCGATCGCCGCGGGTACCAGACCCGCATGGCCCGTCCTGGCCGTGTACAGCACGACGATGGCGATCGCCAGGAGGAATCCCGGGATGGAGAGCAGGACGTCGATGAGCCGCATCAGCACCGTGTCACCGAACCCGCCGAACCAGCCCGCGATTGCACCAAGCACCGACCCGATGACCACCGCTACTCCCACCGCGATACTCGCGCCGAGTAGCGACGCACGCGCGCCATATACGATGCGCGCGTATAGGTCTCGGCCGAGAAGGTCGGTTCCGAACCAGTGCTCGGCCGACGGCGGGCGAAGCTTGAGACCGTTGTCGATCGCGATCGGGTCGTAGTGCGTGAACGCGCCGGGGATCAGCGCCCAGAGCAGCGCGAGGGTGAAGACGGCCACCGAGATCACCAGCACCCAGTGGGAGCGCAGCCAGCGCGCAGCCTTACGCAATGACGGTGGTGCCGCGTCGGTGGCCTTCTCGCGGGGTTCCTGACCGGCAGCCGTCTGCTCGGCGACGATGATGCTCATGGCATCGACATCTCGACCGGCAGGCGGTGTGCCACCCGAAGGTTCGGTAGCGCCGCGAGCTCGCGGTCGGCGTCGCTCGCGGTCGCATTCGTGCGGACTCGGCGAGCCGTGACCCGCTGTGCCTTCCCATCCACCAGAACCCGGGGATCGATGAACGGGTAGGCGATGTCGACGAGGAAGTTCACGGTCACGTAGGCCAGGGCCGCCACCAGCACCACACCCTGCAGCACCGGCAGATCCTGTGTGCTGACCGCTCCCACCGTGAGCTGACCGATACCCGGTCGGGCGAAGACCGACTCGGTCACGACGGCGCCGGCGATCAACTCGCCACACGCCAGCCCCAACAGGGTGAGCACGGGCATCGATGAATTGCGCAGAACCCCGCGCCGGAAGATGTACGCCTCCCCCGCGCCACGGGCGTGGAGCACGTGGGCGAAGGGTTGCCCTCGCACGGAGCGAATCGATGTGGTGAACACCTGTGCCAGTGGTGCGGCGATCAGGATGCCCAGGGTGATCGCCGGCGCAAGGAGCGCCACGAAGGAACCGTCATCGGATGCGGGTATCAACCGAAAGCCGAACGAGAAGAACTGCAGCAGCAGGATTCCCACGACGAAGGTAGGGATGGAGCCGAACAGCGCCGGAAATGACCCGACCACGTCACGCACCGATTTCCACGGGGCGTAGTTGGCGACGATCCCGATGAGTAAGGAGAACACCACACCGAACACCAGTGCCAATCCGGTGAGTGCGAGGGTGCTCGGCAAAGCGGCGCCGACCAACTCGGTGACGGCTCGACCGTCGGTCAGCGAGTACCCCAGGTCTCCTCGTAGGGCAGCGGTCAGTGCGGTGCCGTACTGCTCCCACAGCGGCCGATCGAGTCCGTAGTACGCGATCAAGACCTGGGCCTGCTCAGGTGATATCTGCGCTTCCGGGTTTTGGATTCTGTTGTGCACCGCGTCGCCGGGCAACGCGCTCAACAAGAGGAACGAGACGGTGTATGCAGCCCACAGGACGAGAAGCGCCTGCCCGAGCCGCTTGAGGATGTACCTACGCACTCCGACCGCCACCTATCCGTTGATCCAGGTGTCGTAAAACCACGACCGCCCGGTCGATTCAGTAGCGAATCCCTGGACGTTCGAGGCCAGCCCGAACACCTGGGTCTCGTCGTAGAGCGGGATCGAGTACCCCTCGGAGAAGACGTAGTCCTCGATCGCCTGGATTGCGGCCTTGCGCTTCTCCGGGTCGAACTCGCTGGACTGCGCCGCGAGCAGTTCGTCTAGCTTGGTGTCCGGCGGCTGCTTCTCGAGAACGTTCTGGCGGTCGCTCCCGTAGGAGGTTCGAAGAACGCTCGGCTCCGCGGTAGAGGTCTGCCCCTGGGTGAAGAACCAGTCCTTTGCCGTCTGCTCCTGGGACTCGTACTCGGTCAGCGAGGGGCTGGTGAGCGTGATCTCGACGCCGGCTTCGCGCCACTGCGACTGCAGCACCTCGAGAACCGATTGTGACACTTGGTAGTACGGCGCCACTCGCTGATGAATGCTGAGCCGCCTGCCATCCTTGACGCGGATACCATCGGGCCCGGGCCGCCAGCCTGCTGCGTCCAGTATCGACTTCGCCTTCTCGAGGTCGTACGTCAGATAGCTGCTGGACTCCCCGCGAAGCGGCGTGCCCTTCACCAATGCACCGGTCGGGATCGGATAGTTCGGCGAGAGCACCGCCTTGTTGATCGCCTGGCGATCGGTTGCGGCCTGCAGGGCCAGCCGAACCTGCTTGTCCTGCAACGGTGAATCCGGATTGTCCAACCGCACGGTGAGATCGTTGGTCTCGCCTTGCACCGAGATGGCCACCAGGGTTCCGCCACCCGAGGTCACCGTGTCCTCGTCATACGGGGCGACGTTCCTGGCGATCTGCGTCTCCCCGGACTGCAGCGCGCCTACTCGGGTACCTGCCTCTGGCACCGTCTTGAACACGATGCGCTCGAGATACGCCTTGCCCGAATGCTTGGACCCCGTCGGCGGCCAGTTGTAATCGTCGCGCCGCTTGAGGGTGACGCCCGTGGTACCGGTGACGGACTCCACGACAAAAGGTCCAGTGCCTACCCAGTTGCGTAGATCGCCCTGGCCGTTGAGATCCCTCGCGAGCGTGGTCTTGCCCAGGATTGAGCTGGCCCGATAGTTGGACAGGATCTGGATGAAGCCGACGTTTGGTTTCGAGAGCCGGACTACCACCGTGTGGTCGTCGACGACGTCGGTGCCGGCGTAGTCGGTCCAGAACGGATCCTGAGTGATGCCCAGAGCCTTGTCCCCGAAACCGTGCTGGTCGAAGTTGAGCTTGACCACTTCGGCGTTGAGCGGGCTGCCGTCGCTGAACGTGACGCCGGGCTTCAACTTGAAGGTGTAGGCGAGATGGTCGTCACTGATCTGGTACGACTCGGCGAGCCACGGCTTGTACTCGCCGGTCTCCGGATCCTGCCAGATCAATCGTTCCGCCAGATTGTTGGCGACCTGACTGTTCGACCAGATCGAGTTCGTCGACGCCCAGGCCTGGTACTCGACCGGGTCGTAGAAGGTCAGTGTTCCTCCGGAGACGGGTTCCCCGACGGGTTGTTTGGTGGAGGAGCCCCCGCCACAGGCCGCGACCATGGTGGCCGCCATGGCCACCGCCGCCGAGGACAGCACGAGACGTCGGAAACGTTTGGGGAACACTGAGGTTCGTCCTTTCCAGCAAAGAACCACAGACCGGTCGACGGTGCTGTGCGGCCAGCACGACGGCGACAGGACACGTCGAGAATCCACACCGGTCGCGCAGATACTCGAAGCAGTCAATCAGCCGGTGGATGGTGAGTCACCGGTTCAGTTCACACTGATCGCAAGCACATCAACAACATTCGGCCGCAGTAGAGTCGTTCATCGTCGGGACTCGTGCGCCGCAGGTTCGCGGAGTCCGAAACAGCTTGCCGTCCGCCGTATCCGGCGCTGCACATAGATGGGACATCGAGAAGTGACTGCCTTGGAGGCCACCGCGACGACGCCTGCGGAGGCGGTCAGCGCCGCCGACGGTGAACCGTTCATCGCCAGGGCCAAGGCGCACGCCGACTCCGTGCTGCGCCCCGCCGCACTCGAGACGGACCGGCGCGGGGTCACCCTAGAGGGAGTATCCGAGCTCGCCGGACTCGGGCTGCTCAACCACACTGCTCCGGCAGAGTTCGGCGGGGCTGCCATCGGGCGCGCCGGCGACCGCCGACTTCACGAGATCATCGCCGGCTCCTGCTTCAACACGTGGTTGGTCTGGGCACAACACGCACCGATGGTCGGCCGCCTCGCTCTGGAACACCAAAAGGGTGCCAAACTGTCTGGCTTGTCCCGCGACGTACTGGCTGGACGAGTCCTGCTTGGCGCGGCAATCAGCGACGTCCGGCGGTTCCCACATTCCTACATCTCGGCAACCCGCACCGGCGACGGTTGGACGTTCTCCGGCACCATCTCCTGGGTCAGCGGATGGGGTCTGAACACGGTGTTGGTGGTCGCCGCGGTCGAGGCTGCGACACAGACCGTGGTCACCGCGTTCGTCCCCACCGGTGACCGGGTCAGGGCGACCCATCTCGAACTCGGGGCGGTCGGCGGCAGCCGCACCGAACGGGTGACCCTCGACGACGTCTCCGTCCCGGCGTCCGACGTCATCTACATCCAGTCGCTAACCGATTGGCGCAAAGAGGATCTCGGCACGGCCGGCGACACCCGACCGCAGTACTTCGGCCTGGCGGCGACCGTCCTCGATGAGCTCGACGCAGGAGATCCTGGCGCCCGGCGCGTCGCGAGAGTCTGGCGCCCCCGTATCGATGCGCTGCGTACCGACGCCTACGGGCTTGCCGACGAGGCGAAGGCCGCAGCAGACGAGCGGCACCGCATCTCGGAACGGGTGGCCACCAAGGTCGCAACCGGGGAGGCACTCGGCACCATCACCCGCGCACTCGTCGTAACCCGGTCCGGGCGCGGCATCTCCCTCGACGACACTGCGCAGCTGCACGCAAGGTCAGCGCTGTTCCTGCTCGTCCAGGGACAGAGCGCGGACGTCCGAGACGCCCAGCTCGCCCGCCTCGCGCGTTGAGCAGGCGAGTGCATTCACCCAGCGTCGAACAGGAAGACCGATGAGCACCGAATTCCTCTGGTACATACCGAACCAGGCCGAGCCCGGCCATCGGGGCGACACGACCGTCGAAGGCCACAACAGCCTCGAGACACTGGTGAGCCATGCGACGGCGCTCGAAGACAACGGATGGGCGGGAGCCCTGATCGGTGCCGGATGGGGTCGACCGGACACCTTCACGGTGGCTGCCGCGCTCGCCGCGCGCACCACGACATTCGAACCGCTCATCGCGATCCGCCCTGGCTACTGGCGACCTGCCAACTTCGCCGCCGCGGCGGCCACCCTCGACCACCTCAGCGGAGGACGGGTCCGCGTGAACGTCGTCTCGGGAAAGGACGATCTGGCCGCCTACGGCGACTCCGATGGTGACCAGTCCGATCGGTACGCGAGAACCCGAGAGTTCCTCCAGCTCGTTCGCAAGCTCTGGACCGAAGAGAACGTCACCTACCGTGGCGAGCACTTCCACGTCGAGAACTCAACAGTGCTGCCCCGCATCGACATCCGTGGAGACAGGCGTCACCCCAAGCTCTACTTCGGCGGCGCGTCGGACGCGGCCGAACGGGTGTCGGCCGCAGAGGCCGACGTCCAACTGTTCTGGGGCGAGACCCTCGACGGCGTCGGAGGGCGGATCGAACGGCTGAAGAAACTCAGCGACGATGTGGGCCGCGAGCACGCGCCTCTGGAGTTCGGCCTGCGCATCACCACGTTCGTACGCGACACCACCGACCAGGCCTGGGCCGATGCCGAGGCCAAGGTCGCCGAGATGGCTGCCACACAAAAGGACAGCCGATTCGGCGAACACGGAGCGCTGCCGCAGAACCCGCACCGACGGACCGCCGTCGGTCAGCGGCGCTTGCTCGACCTTGCGGCGCGGGGCGAGGTCCTCGACGACAACCTGTACACGAAGCCGGGCCAGTTCGGCGGTGGCGGTGCTGGCACGACCTGGCTCGTCGGATCCCCTGACGACGTCGCGAAATCGCTGCGCAAATACCAGGATCTGGGGATCACCCACTTCGTGCTGTCCGACACTCCCTACCTGCGGGAGATCGAACGGCAGGGCAGCCAGCTGTTGCCCCTGCTACGCGGATGACCGCCGAGACCCAGTCCCCCACTGCTGCTCTCACCGCACCTGTCGTCACGGCCAAACACCGGCGGCTGCTGATCGCCGTCTTCGCGATCAGCAGTTCCATGGGCTACATCGCGATGATCCAGATCATCCCGGTGATCCTCATCCCGATGGCCACCGATCTCGGCACGTCCCGCACCGCCATCGCCGCAGCCTCGACCGTATCCACGCTGACCGGCGCACTCGCTGCCTTCCCGGCCGGGCGTGTGCTCGACCGGTACGGCGGACGCGCGGTGATGACCTCCGGCGCGGCGATCGGCGCGATCGCCGTCGTGCTGTGGGCACAGGCGACTTCACTACCGGAGGTCTACGTCAGCTTCGTGCTCATCGGCTTCTCCATCACGATGTGCACATACGAGGCCGCGTTCGCCGTCCTGGTGTTCGCGACCGATCCCGGTCATCGCGATCGAGCCATCATCACCGTCGCTATGATCGCCGGCCTGGCCACGTACCTCGTCTATCCCGTCCTCGGCTGGATGAACGGCGAGTTTGGTTGGCGGACAACCCTGCTCATCCTCGGGGTAGCGTTCGGTGCGGCGGCGGTGCCGGGTCATCTGTGGATCATCCCGTCCGGGGCCGTCCACCGTAGGCAGGTCGCACACCGGAACGGCGTGCCGATCGGCACCGCCCTGCGTCAAGGTCGGTTCTGGCTGCTGTTGATCGCCTTCGTCGGGCAGGCGGGGTCGGTGTCGGCATTTCTGCTCCTCGCGGTCGCCTATCTCGTGGACGTCGGTCACTCGATGGCGGCCGCCACGGCGATGCTGGTCGGCATCGGGGTCATGCAGATCCTGTCGCGGCTCGTGCTGACCACGTTCGCCCGACGGATCCGGCTAGTGCCTGCCACGTCGATCGCCTTCGCGATTCAGGCATTGGGACTCCTACTTCTGCCACTCGCCGGACTGTCCGTCCCGCTGTGCGTGCTGTGCGTCGCAGCCGTCGGCGTCGGCCAAGGCATCGGTGTGATCGCGCGTCCGTCGATCCTGGCGGACAGTTTCGGAGTAGCACACTTCGCCAGCGTGCTCGCCGCGATCACGGTGCCGATGGCCATCGCCCGCGCCGGGATGCCTCTGCTCGGAGCATGGCTCGGCGATTGGCGTTTCCTGGTGATCTGCGGTGCACTCGCGCTGATCGGTGCACTCGCACTGCTCCCGATGGTGCGCGTGCCGCCAGTGGAGGCCGCTGCGTTTTAGAACAGGTCCGGCGTCGTCGGTGGCACGTCGTCGAGAAATGCACTCACCATCGGCACCAATACGTTCGACTCCCCCGAGAGACCGACGTGCGACATCGCAGGCAGAACCACCAAGCGCGCGACAGGAACCTTCTGCAGCACTCCCGACGCCGCGGCCTCCTCGTCGCCTCCACCCCGCAACTTGAACATGGCCAGCGCATGTTCGGGCTTCACGCCGTCGGCATCACCGACGATGACCATCGTCGGCGCGGAGATCGAACGCATCTCCTCGTCGCTGATGTCCTGGTCGTTGACGTTGAGCTCCTTCATCTTTTCGAGGTAGGCGTCGAATGCCTTGGCGTCCGGGGTGTGTGCCATGAACGCCGTTTCTACGGGCGTGCCGACGAAGGCTTCGGCGCCGAGACCCCCGATGGCCTCGAACACGGACGGATACCAACCGTCCTTGCGGAAGGTGGCCGACATCGAGACCAACTTGCTCACCAGTGATGGGTGGCGGATCGCTAACTGCAACGCGACCCCGCCGCCTTGCGAGTAACCCATCACGTCCGCGCGCTCCACCTCCAAGGCGCGGAGTAGCGCCGCGGCATCGTCGGCGAACTGCTCGTACGACATGGCCCGCGAGGTATCCGGGGTGCGGCCGTGCCCCTGTTGGTCGAACACGATCACGGCGCGCTGTGGTGCGAAGGCGTCCGCCCACGCCTTCATCGAGTCGGTGCCCATGAACGCGCCGGGGATCAGCAGCAACGGCGGCGTGGACACGCCGAGCTCGCCGTACACCTCGTGATAGAGGTTCAATCCGTTGATCGGCAGGTACCCACCACCCGAGGGTGTCGTTCCCATGACTTCTCCCTTCCACTGAGTTGGACCCTCGAGTCAGGAGAAACTCATCGTTATGGCAGAAGCTGCGATGAACCCCGTTGCGCACGGCGAGCACTACACATCATTCGAGTTCGGGGACCTCGTGATCATCTCGCTACGGGATGGATATGTCGACATGCCGCCCTCCAGACTTCGCAATGACTCCGACGAGCCTCTCGATCCGCTGCCCGACGCAGTTCCACTCGTCGGCGGCAATCTACGACTCTCCGTCAACGCCTTCCTCGTGATCGACGGCGCGCGAAGCCTTCTCGTCGACACGGGCGCGTCGAACAGCTGGCACTCGACCATGGGCTCACTGCTCGACGGTTTGCGCGAGGCCGGGATCGGTCGCGAGACGATCACCGATGTCGCGATCACCCACACCCACGTAGACCACGTCAACGGCCTCATCGCGCCCGACGGTTCCGATGCGTTCCCCGAACTCGAGCAGATCTTCGTCGGCGCGGGTGATGTTGCGACGTTTACCGGCCCCTTGGCGCGCTTTCGTGACCGGGTAGTCGCGGTTGAGGACCAACTCGCCGTGAACGACAGAATCGTGGCGCTTCCCTTCGTCGGACACACCCCCGGACACACCGTGTATGACGTCACGAGTAGCGCCGGGCGGCTGCTGGTCTGGGGCGACACCGTTCACGTTCCGTCGCTTCAGTTCACCCAACCGGAGGTGACGTGGGAGTTCGACGGTGACCAGCCGAAAGCGCGAGCAGCGCGAGAATTGCTCCTGGACAGACTAACTGGTCTCGGATACTTCGTTGCCGGAGCTCATCTGGATTCGCCGGGCATCGGATACGTGACGCGCAGCGGTGTAGGGTACGACCTCCATTACGTGACGTGACCCGAGAGAGCGCAACAGAGCACATCGCTCACGTGGCAGAGATTCGTGCCCATGGCGCAAGGCGACGATGATCTGGATGGGTTGGTGCGCAGACGCATCCGTGCCCTGCGGGTAGCACGCGGCTGGTCGTTGGGCCTGCCGTCGGACTGCCGCACGCGATCAGCGCCGCAAAGGGGCCGTGCGAGATTCTGGGCGTCTTCGACCGCGACGCTCGCCGCGGTCACGACATCGACGAGAAGGCGACGCGTGTCGACGATTGCTGAAGACTGATCGTCTGTGGTTTCCGGATTCGCCTGAGCGGCGCACCCGTCGTGCGATCCGGTGCATAGACGATGATGGCGACCATGGGTCACCTAGAGGTCGCGCATGTCGACTACTACCTGCCGGATGGGCGGCTGCTGCTGGCCGACGCCAGCTTCCGCGTCGAGCAAGGCTCGGTCGTGGCCTTGGTCGGGCCGAACGGGGCCGGGAAATCCACGCTGATGCGCCTGATCGCCGGGGAGCTGCAGCCCGACGAGGGCACGATCACCACCAGCGGCGGCCTCGGCGTCATGCCGCAGTTCATCGGGTCGGTCCGCGACGACCGGACGGTCCGCGACCTACTCGTCGCGGTCGCCCGACCGGCCGTCACCACGGCGGCGAAGGCGATCGACGCGGCCGAGCTGGCGATCATGGAACGCGACGACGAGGCCGCGCAGATGACATACGCGCAGGCGCTGAGCGACTGGGGCGACGCGGGCGGATACGAGGCGGAGACCCTCTGGGACGTGTGCACGATGGCCGCCCTTGGCGTGCCCTACGACAAGTGCCAGTGGCGGGATGTGCGGACCCTGTCGGGCGGCGAGCAGAAGCGCCTGGTTCTCGAGGCGCTGCTGCGCGGCCCCGACGAGGTGCTGCTGCTCGACGAGCCGGACAACTACCTGGACGTGCCGGGTAAACGCTGGCTCGAGGAGCAGCTGAAGACTACCGCCAAGACCGTGCTGTTCGTCTCGCACGACCGGGAGCTGCTGTCGGTGGCCGCCGACACGATCGCCAGTGTCGAGCCAACGCCCAGCGGCTCGGACGTGTGGATGCACGGCGGCGGGTTCGCGTCCTTCCACGAGGCGCGCGAGCGGCGGTTCGAGCGGTTCGAGGAGCTACGTCGTCGCTGGGACGAGAAGCACGCTCAGCTGAAGAAGCTCGTCCTGGACATGCGCGGGTACGCCGGGCGCAGCGACGCGATGGCGTCCCGGTACGCGGCGGCCCAGACCCGGCTGCGGATGTTCGAGGAGGCCGGGCCGCCGCCGGAGCCGCCCCGCAAGCAGGACATCAAAATGCGGCTGCGCGGCGGCCGTACCGGCCTTCGAGCCATCACCTGCCAGGACCTGGGGCTGACCGGGCTGATGCAGCCGTTCAGCCTGGAGGTCTTCTACGGCGAGCGGGTCGCGGTGCTCGGCTCCAACGGCTCAGGAAAATCCCACTTCCTGCGTCTGCTGGCGGGCCAGGACGTCCCCCACACCGGCTCCTGGAAGCTCGGCGCGCGGGTTGTTCCCGGGTTCTTCGCCCAGACGCACGCCCACCCCGAGCTTGAGAAACGGACCTTGGTCGAAACGCTGTGGGAGGCGCACGCCAGGGACCGCGGTGCGGCGATGAGTGCGCTGCGCCGCTACGAGCTGGAACGCCAGGGCGACCAGCCGTTCGGCAAGCTCTCGGGCGGCCAGCAGGCCCGCTTCCAGATCCTGCTACTGGAGCAGGAAGGTGCAACCGCGTTGCTCCTCGACGAGCCCACCGACAATCTTGACCTGGAATCCGCCGAGGCCCTGCAGGAAGGCCTGGAGTTCTACGAAGGCACGGTGCTAGCGGTCACGCACGACCGCTGGTTCGCCCGCACCTTCGATCGCTTCCTTGTCTTCGGCGCCGATGGCAGCGTCCGCGAGACCACCGAACCCGTCTGGGACGAGGCCCGCGTCAAGCGCGCCCGCTAAACCCTCTCTGCACGTGAGCATCTCAGCGTGGACCTCAGAGAGCCCCTACCATTCAGGCTGTCCCACAGCGTCTTTCTGCTGGCCATGGATAGGGGTACCGCTCACTTCGAGCCGGCGGCACCCGGTCCGTCGAGCTTGACTTGGCTCGTGTCGATCGGCGAGCCGTGTTCGTCGACGAAGGACACGGACACCGGCTTGCCCGTGGCTCGATCCGAGCGCTGGGTCACCGGCCCCTTCGGCAGGGGAAGATGCGTGTCACCCCATTGCTGCAGCGCTCCGAGCACGATGGACAGGTCACGTCCCGTTTGGGTGAGGTGATACTCGGGACGTGCTCGCTCCCCGGGTATTTGGTACTCCCGCTTCTCGAAGACGCCGGCAGCAACGAGTTTCCCGAGCCGGGTCATCAACACGTTGGTGGCGATGCCGAGATTGGCCTGAAAGTCGGCGAACCGAGTGACCCCGCCGTGCGCTTCGCGAAGGATCAGCAGCGACCAGCGTTCCCCGACCACGGCCAGCGTGCGTTCGATCGCGCACTGAGCGGTGGGGGGCTGATACGCGATTGGTGCGGTACTCACCACACCAGGGTAGGTCCGGACATTCATCGTCACTCCCTCGTCATCGATCTGACTTGTATAATACAAGTCAGGATCGGTAGAGTGAAGTTCGTCAGCCAACAGAATCGAAGGAACCCCATGTCTCCCTCAATTGCGAATGCGACCGTGCTCGTCACCGGCGCCAACGGTGGCCTCGGCGCACAGTTCGTCCATCAAGCACTCGAACTGGGCGCCCGCAAGGTCTACGCCACCGCGCGCCGTCCCCGGGACTGGAACGATCCGCGCATCGTGGCGTTGCCACTCGACGTGACCGATGACACCTCGGTCGCCGCCACGGCAACCGCCGCGGCGGATACCACCATCGTGGTCAACAACGCCGGAGTCTCAACCCTCCCCGACCGCATCCTCACCGACGACATGACCGAAATCCGAAAGACGTTCGAAACCAACTTCTTCGGTGCGCTCGCCGTCGCTCGCGCATTCGCACCCATCGTCGGCGCCAATGGCGGAGGCGCATTCCTGCACGTGCACTCCGTGCTCAGCTGGATCGTCGCCGATCCCGCGGGTCAAGCCGGTGGCCACGGCGGCTACAGCGCATCGAAATCGGCGATGTGGTCGGCAACCAACTCACTGCGCCTGGCCCTGGCCGACCAAGGCACCCACGTACTCGGCCTGCACTTCGGCTACACCGCCACACCGATGACCGAGACCATCGTCGACGATGACAAGGAAGACCCCGCCGACATCGTGCGCATCGCCTACGCCGCGCTCGTCGCCGGCGAATATGAAGTCAGCGCCGACCACCGTGCCCAGTACGTCAAACAAGCGCTCAGCAGCCCCATCGAGGACCTCTACCCACAACTCGCGCGCGCCCGAACCAACTGAGGCCACTTGCCGGATGACCGTATTGTCGAATGAGATTGGCAAGGTAGAGCGACGTCTGGGGGGACACGCACATGAAACGAAAGACCGTGCTGATCGCCGCGCTGGCGGCAGTGATGGTGGCTGGGTGCTCTTCGTCGACTGATCCGACCGCGGGGCACGGCGCATCGAGCCACCCCACTTCGCCACCTACAGAGCCGGCGGCGCACGGCGTCGAGGAACCGATCGGGGCCATCCCTTGGCCGCAGGTGGGTCCCGGTTGGTTATTGGCGACCTGGAGTCCGGTTACCGGCGGACCACCGGCTCCTGGCGAGCCGACGGAAGCGACTGCCACCACGACGCTGTACCTGGTCGACCC
>Ga0137412_10000168_pt1 | contig 41766 bp, 33 predicted proteins | sample CZODoug2_1_16fun_FD_122160 | JGI IMG/M metagenome (GOLD analysis project Ga0137412, IMG submission 122160) | Vadose zone soil fungal communities from Angelo Coast Range Reserve, California, USA - CZODoug2_1_16fungal (Hybrid Assembly) | ecosystem: Environmental > Terrestrial > Soil > Vadose zone...
CTCGAGGTCGTCGAGACACCGCCGTCGCCGATCGGCCGCGCCATCGGCGCAACGATCATCGCGGTGTTCTGTGTTGCCCTGATCTGGGCGTGCCTCGGCGCGGTCGACATGGTGGCAACCGCTCCGGGCAAAATCGTCCCCAACGGTCGGACCAAAACCGTCCAGCCGTTCGAAGCCGGCATCGTGCGCGCAATCCGTGTTCGCGACGGCGCGTCCGTCAAGGCGGGCGACGTGATGATCGAGCTCGATCCCACCATCAGCGCAGCCGATGTCGAACATGCCAGGAACGACCTCGTCGGCGCCGAGCTCGATGTCGCCCGGCTCCGAGCGGCGCTTGCGGGGCAGACCGATTCGGTCGCGGATTTCACGCCGCCAGCGGGCGCACGTGAGGGACTCGTCGAGACGCATCGTCGGTTCCTGGCAACCCAGACTGCCGAGCACAAAGCCCGGATTGCCGAGATCGATGGACAACTCGCCCAGAAAGTTGCGGAACGCGACACGATTACGGCCATGATTGCGAAGATCGAGGCGACCATTCCGCCGCTCCAGGAGCGGGTGAATGTCCGTCAGTACCTTTATGAACGGCAAGTCGGCACGAAGCTCGGTTATCTCAGCGAATTTCAGGATCTCGTCGGGCAACAGCACGAACTCCTGGTCCAGCAAAGCCGGCGGCGCGAAGCGGACGCGGCGATTGGGGCGCTCACCGAAACGCGTTCCAAGGCGGAAGCGGAGTACCGCCGCATCCTGTTCGATGAGCTGACCAAAGCCGAACAAAAGGCGGCGGGCCTGGCCCAGGACGTGATCAAGGCCGAACGCAAGGCCAAGCTGCAGATGCTGACCGCGCCAATCGACGGGATCGTTCAGCAGCTCGTGGTGCATACGATCGGAGGAGTGGTCACGCCCGCGCAGCCGCTCGCCGTCGTCGTACCGCGTGACAGAGAACTCGAGATCGAGGCAATGGTGTCGAACCGCGACATCGGGTTTGTCTTCGCCGGGCAGGACGCCGAGATCAAGGTCGATGCGTTCAATTTCACGCGTTATGGTCTCCTCCATGGGCGGGTGCACAGCGTTTCGCGAGACGCCATCGCCCGCGACAGACATGAAGAGCCTTCCCGGGCGGCGCCGACCGGGGCGCAGAGCACCACGAGCGAACCCAACGGCCAGGAGCTGGTCTACGCCGCGCGCGTCGTACTTGACCGCGCGCAGATGGAGATCGAGGGCGGGCCCGTCCAGCTTCTGTCCGGCATGGCCGTTACGGTCGAGATCAGGACCGGCTCGCGTCGCATCATCAGCTACCTGCTTTCCCCGCTCGTACGCTACCGGCAGGAAGTCCTGCGAGAAAGATAGAAACGCCCATGGAACCAGCGCCGCAGGGCAACACCGCGCCGTTCTATCGTTCGCGCATCGCGATCGAAGGGGTGGGCCAGCGCGACGTGCCGGCGAATTTCCATGTCGCGCCGGGCATGCCGGTCACGGCCGGCATCAAGGTGGGCAGGCACACCGTCCTGAATTATCTGCTCGGCCGCGTGCTGGCGGTCGCCTCGGAGGGAATGCGCGAATCGTCACGTGTGCGAAGAATCAGGGGTCCGTGTGCAGCATGAGACGCATGGCAGATTGGCGTCCGCTCGAGAGAGTGCAGGCCGTATTTTCACCGACCGCAGCATTGCGGCGTGGGGCCACGCTGATGGCCGCCGGCAAAACCGGACCGGCGTTCCAGCTCTATGCCCGCGCCGGCCGTACCGGGTTGGCCGAGGCGGAGTACCGCGTCGGGCGCTGCTATCTCGATGGCGTTGGCGTTCCGCCCAACCGCACCGAAGGGATACGCTGGCTCGAACGGGCGGCACATCACGGTCACATCGAAGCTCACTCGCAGCTCGCAGTCATCTACCTTCACGGCGCGCCGGGCGAGCCGGACCCAAAGGATGCCTCGCGCTCGTTTGACGTCAGCAACATTGGAGACCCGGACTACGCTACGGCGCTGCGGCAGGCGCGCATGGCCGCGGAGGCGGGCTCAGGCGAGGCGCAGGCGGTGTTGGCATTCATCCTGAGCTCCGGCCCCGAGGACATCCGCGACCTCGATGAAGCGGATCTGTGGTACGAGCGCTCAGCCGCGGCCGGCTGCGCGCAGGGTATGCTGGGCCATGCGTTGGCTTTGAACCGCAAGGGCGGCGGCGAGGCGGTGCAATGCGAAGTCGCCGTGCAATTGGGCAAGGCGGCGGAGGCGGGCCTCCCGGCGGCGCTTTATCTGCTAGGCGTGATGAGCGAGCGCGGCCTCGGGGTGGCCCGCGATGAGGGCGCCGCGGCCGAATTCTATCGACGCGCCGCGGAGAAAGGCCACCGCTCGAGTCAAGCGCGCTGGGGCAAGGCGTTGATGCACGGCATCGGAGTAGATGCAAATCCATCCGACGGCGAAACCTGGCTGCGTCGGGCGGCGCTCGCCGGCGATCCGGAAGCGGCTGCTGCGCTCGGCGATCTCTATGAGACCGGCGGAAATCTGCCGTCAAATCATGCGGAAGCAGCAAGTTGGTTTCGCCGCGCGGCCGAGGCCGGCCACAAGGGCGCGGCGCGCTCGCTTGGCCTCCTCTATTTTTCCGGTGCCGGCGTCCCGCATGATCCCGAGCAGGGCATACAGTGGTTCCGCATCTCCGCTGCTGCCGGGGACGGGTCGGCGTGCGCCGAGTTCGGCAACCTCCTGCTCACCGGCATGGGGGAAGAGGAGGATCGTGTTCGTCTCTCCAAAGGGTTCGAGCAGGCGGCGGCATCGGGTGATCCGGTGGCTGCCTACAATTGTGCCGTCTGCCTGGCTCGTGGTGTTGGCGTCGCGCGCGACGACAGGGAGGCGGCGCTGTGGCTGCGCAAAGCCGCGGACCGAGTGCCGAACGCGCAATTCTGGTATGGCCGCGTCCTGGTCGAGGGACGAGGCGTTGACCGCGATGTCGCGGAAGGGCGCAGATGGATCGCGCGCGCGGCCGAGGTCGACATGGTGGACGCTCAGGTCGCGCTCGGCGAGATGATGCTGACCGGCGCCGGCGGGGCCTACGATCCGCCGGGTGCCTTGGCATTGTTCGAAAAGGCTGCGGCGAACGGCCATCCGGCCGCCATGTTTGCAAGCGGTGTCATCTATAGTGGCGTTTACGGCATACTGGCAAATCATGATGTAGCCCTGCATTGGTTCCGCGCGGCGGCCGAGCACGGTCATCCAGCGGCGCAGATAATGCTGGAGCGCTATGTCGCCCGCAAACGCCGGAGACCAAGCCGATCCGGATGATATGCGCCACAGACCAGGCGAGGATCTCGCTGGGCCGTCTACGGCGGATGACGCGGCAATACCGATCTCGGATTTACCCATTGGCACATTTTGACACAAGTCGGGCCTAACCGACTTGCGCACTCTGCAAAGCGGTCTGGTTCATTTGTAAGAGACGACAAACTTGCGTTCATGAGCCCGTCTGATGACGACCATGACCAAGAGACCGATCCACGCACCAGCCGAGGCGGACGCGAAACCGCCGACGCTTGAGGTCCGGCCTGGGATCCATAATTGAACAAACTCCAATGAGCCGGCGCATATGGCAAGCAGGATGCCGCTCGATAGCAATTGGATGGGACGCCAATATCCCATAGCCAGCAGGCTGCCCGCGACGAAATACGCGACGAAATGCTCGTAATAATCATTTCCCAATATGTGAGGACGCATTCTGCCTGGCATCACCGACAGAACAACGATGGTGAGCACGGCTAGCCCGGCACCCTTGCGCGTAAGCATCACAAGCTTCGCCACGGAGTCTCTCCTTTCCTCCGGTAGGCTGCCAAGGAGCGTCCGGCCCTGCACTCCAGTCGCCTCGACGACATCACGGCCAAGATCCCGGCCCCCGGCGGCGCTAAGGCGCCGGAGACCTGTCAAGCGATATCGACCGTCTCTCTGCCGACGGCATCGGAGCTAGTGCCGGCCTTGGCAGTTGCCTGAGCGTGGCGCGAGGGCCCCGTCGTGGAAGAGGGACGGAAGCCGACGCGGCAGCTGTCAGCGCTTGCGCCCCGGCGATCGTGGCAGCAGCTGTTGTTCGAGCTGGCTCATGGTCCTTGGTCTGTGGGGGAGCAACTATCAGCCCGGCAGCCGTTTCAGCAGGAGCAATGCTTGTTCGCGCAGCCTCCAATGACGCCGTGGCGGCATTTGGCGCCGGGTCCGGCGCGGTCTCGGCTCGCCCAGTGGCCGTAGCCGTCGCGTTTCCGGCGGGCGCGTTGGCGGTGGCTTCCCTCCCCTGCGCGGAGTTTCCAGCGCTTGCTGCCGCGGCGGCCGGTTCCGTCTGGGCTGCGAAGCCCGCCGTCTGCGCGAGCTTGTTCTTCCCAGCCATTTCGTCCAACCGCAAGGCAACCTCGACGACGTCGCCCGGCTGGAGCTCCGAGTCCTGATCCACAATGATGCGCTCAGGGCCGCTTTTGCCCTTTCTGATGACCGAAAGCTCCTGCTTGAATTCGTTTCCGCGTATGATTTGCGACCTCGCCGCCGTGTATAGCAACTTCTCGCCGACGCTCTGCAGCCTTGCTCGAATTTGGCCGATCTTCGTGCGGGCCTCCTGAAGGTCCTGAAGCCACTTGATTCTCCGCTGGTCATCGAGCCGCTCCAGCTGTCTTGCTATGTCGTCCTGCTGCTTCTTGACTTGCATCAACTGCGCAGCAGTCTGAAGTTTTCGCGTTGATGACAGCAACACAGCACGACGGGCATCGGTCACGCGAGGGCTCACCAAGGCGCCTTTGCCGAAGAGTTCATTGATCCTCTGCAGTTCCTCGGCGTCGGCCTGCACTCCTTGTTCCTCCTTGGCGTTCTGCTCCGAAAGGACCTTGATTTGCTCGTCGCCCTGCGTGATGGAGTGCTTAAGGAAGGCTTTTTCGCGCTCGTAGTCGGCTTGTTCGGTTTGCAAATATTCCGCTTCGACGCTTACGATTTCAGCCTTCCGAGATGGAGGGATAGGCACATCCGCCAGGAGCTTTTGATCGAGAGCGTCCTTCTCTCCCAGTTCGGTGTTCAACCGCGATACGCGCGCCCGTTCTTTGGCGAATTCTGCCCAAAGCGACTCGTACTCGCCTCTCAAGTCTGCCGACAGCAGAATGGGATTCTCCATTCGCAGGCGCAGGATGTCATAGCCGCCCGCTAGGGCTATGGCTTGGCGCACAGTCATAAGTGGACGAAAGGCTTGCTCACCAGGCTTGGACACGTCACCATTTACATATATCGGCCTATGCTGCACTACGATGGCGGTAACCTCGTCGGGCTCTATCGCCACCGCGTTTTCGCGTCCGTCTGGCGTCCTCTGCCGAAAGATCTTGGTGGCCAACGCGGCTTGAATATTGGCCTCGACCTCCGATGGAGACAGGCCAGCTGCGAGGAGCGTGCCGAGCAATGGAAATGAAATGGTGCCATCCGATTTCACGGGAACACGACGCTGCAGCTCAGGCACCCTTGCGACCATGATCTCGATCACATCTCCAACGTCGATTTGATAGTCTGCCGCTGCCACCGGAACGATCGAACAAAGGAAGCCGCCTGTCACCAGGCCCCTTTTGATGAAACAGGAGGCGCCGATTCGAAAAGCGCCAATCCCGCGAAGAAAGCCTTGATAAGTCCGCATTCGGAAATTTGACATTGCCAGCAGATCAATCGTTTTTCCTGCGAATACCCTTGCGGACGAGACGCACGATGTTCGGCAACGCGACATGGTTCGCTCCCTTGAGCGTCGGCAACAATGTTGATCCGTTCTCGTGCCCTGCAGATAGGACTTGTGCCACATCCAAACTGGGGAACGGCTCAACTGGCAGTTCCCCTAAGGAAGGCGAAGCGTCGTCCTTTGCCGAAATGAACGGGCCAGTATTCATGGCCCAAATGGCAGCCTGCGTGCGGTTGTGGACCCGAATCTTCCGAAGAATCGCTTTGACATGAACCTTCACAGTGGCCTCGGCGATGGCCATCTTGCGTGCGATGGTCTTGTTGGAATCACCCTGGATCAGGCAACCCAGAATGGATTGTTGCCGAGCCGACAGCTGCGGTGTGTAGCTGGTCCTGGCTTGATGTACCTGTTCATTCTTTGCAAGCTCGGTCGCTACCATTTCACCATCATCACCGTCATCGTCATCCGCTTGTCGGTCATCAGGGTCATCTTTGTCGTCAGCTGCGTGGCCATTGTAACCGGCTGGATGACCGTTGCCGCTGCGGCCCTGTCGGTCAGAGATGAAAGTCAAAATTTCCGGAGGCAAAATTGTCACACCGAGCATGACCAATTCGAGGGATTTGATAAATGTGTCGCAGGTCGCGATCTTGACCAGATACGCGTTGGCGCCAGCTCGAAACGCGGACATCATCTCGGTCAGCTGCTGCTGATGGGCCAGCACGGCGACGCGCCCTGCCGGATACCGTTTCTTGAAAGATTCGATTTGTTGCAATGCCGTGTCGAAATCATCGCTGACATCGATGATGAGCAGGATGGACTGCTCTTGCGGGATCGAGTTCAAGACAGGATCGTCAACGCCGGACGCCGAAGCGAGGATGCGAAAACCAGCCGTACTCAAAATCCGAGCTAGACCCTCCCTCAGCAATGCACTTGGCCCGACAAGAACGGTCCCAATAGGTTCCCGCTTCATTGCAGCCCTCGCTGATCTGGGACGGCCTGACGTCCGGCCCATGTGGCTTTCCTGCCTTGCCGCCCTTCACGTCAATCAGCGAAACGCCACCCCGCGCTCCGATTAGCTGTGCTTTCCGTATCGTCGCTCAGCGAAGGTCGCCCTCTCGGACGCCCATCCGCGTGGTGTGCCCGTCACGAGGTTAAATGAAAGCCCACTACAATCAAACGATCAAAGTGATTACCCCTTTCGTTATACGAGAGCGGACCTTGGTGCTCTGGGCTTGGCGTGCGTGTACCAGAATAACGTACCCCGAGTTCCGGTCACCGCCCGCCCCCGTTGAGGTTTGCCTTCATGGTATCGTCGAAAAAAGCAGACACCTGATTCCCACCAGCGACCGCGTGACGCAGGCATGCCGTGATGCTCACGACCGCTACCGGGTGTACTCGGAATGTCCGGATCGACATTCGGGGCCCTTTGGGCGCACGTCTCTAGCTGGCGCGCCCAATGCTTTGATACAGAAATCCGCGCTCTGTCAGTTCATTAGGATCATAGACATTGCGAAGATCAACGACGACCGGCCTCGCCATCTCGCGTTTCAGTCGATCGAGGTCAAGCGCTCGAAACTGCTCCCATTCGGTTACGATGACCAAAGCGTCGGCACCATAGGCGCACTCATAGGGATCTGCGGAGTATTGAATATCCGGCATTTCGGTGCGGGCCAGCTCCATGCCAACAGGATCAAACGCTCGCACGGTCGCACCCATATCCTGCAGCGCGGTGATAAGAGGGATTGAAGGGGCCTCGCGCATATCATCGGTGTTCGGCTTGAATGTCAGGCCAAGCACAGCAATGGTCTTGCTGCGCAGATTTCCGCCGAATGGCGCCGCAACCTTTCGCGCCATCGCCCGCTTACGGGTATCATTTACGGAGCTGACCACCTCCAAGATTCTGAGAGGGGCGTCGTAATCCTGCGCAGTTTTGATGAGCGCGCGCGCGTCCTTTGGAAAGCAAGATCCACCGAAACCAGGACCCGCATGGAGAAACTTTGATCCGATGCGATTGTCCATGCCAATTCCGCGCGCGATTTCTTGAACGTTCGCTCCTACCTTTTCTGCCAGATCAGCAATTTCATTGATAAACGTGATCTTGGTGGCCAGAAACGCGTTAGCCGCATATTTGATGAGCTCGGCGCTGCGGCGGCTGGTATACATGATAGGCGCCTGATTGAGATAAAGAGGTCTATAAATCTCACCCATGACTTTGCGCCCACGCTCGTCATTTGTTCCCACAACAATACGGTCGGGATGCTTAAAATCGCGTACCGCCGCACCCTCTCGGAGGAATTCAGGGTTCGAAACCACGGAGACATCCGCGGATGGATTCACCTGCGTGAATATTCGCTCCACCTCGTCGCCGGTACCGACCGGCACAGTTGATTTTGTCACCACAACGACGAAACCCCTGGCTGCCTCGGCAATCTCGCGAGACGCTGCGTAAACGTAGCTGAGATCCGCGTGACCATCGCCCCGGCGCGAGGGTGTTCCTACCGCGATGAAAATGGCCTCGGCGTCAACTACTGGACCAGCAAGATCGGTCGTGAAGAGCAGCCTGCCTGCACGGGCATTACTTTGAACGAGTCGCTCAAGATCAGGCTCAAATATCGGAATCTCACCACGCATTAGCGATGAAATCTTGGCCTCGTCCTTGTCCACGCAAGTGACATGATGCCCAAAATCAGCGAAGCAGGCGCCTGAAACCAACCCCACATATCCTGTTCCAACCACAACTATGCGCATGAATCGAGAACCTTCCTGTTCGAATTCGGCTTCGCGTGCTTACTATGGCATGTCAAAGGCTTCGTTTGTCATCTGGCCTTGAGAACCGATTAGATCGGCATGTTTGGCGCACAAGTGTCCGCACCCGCGCGAAAGAGCGCGAACAAGGCTAGGCTCTACGCCGTGGCATCGATTTTGCCGACAACTCGCAATCGGCCTTACCGTCCAAGGTAGGAGAACACAGCATCTCGCGTGGATACTCTGTGGTTCATCGGCCTGCCCCGTCATCTTCCAACCATGGAGCAATCCACAGAGCGAGATCGGCATAGGCGTCGCTGAAGCGCATTAGAACTTTGGCAATGCAAGTTCGCGTCTTTCGGAACCAGTACGCTTTCGACGCGGACGAGCTTAATCCGAAATTCCAGGTATTCATGACGGAACTCCTTCTCGCGCTTGACGCTTGGAGCTTCGCTTATTTGGAAGGCTCAATGACCAGATTAGCCAAGGAACGCGGTCGGTCACCCGCCCGTCCACAGGCCATCGTCGCAGTCTCACAAGCCAGTGACCGGATCCCAATCCCGCCGGACTTGTCCGAAAATAGTATTCCGCCCGCTCTGGATGGCCAAATTATTCGACAGTCACCGACTTTGCGAGATTGCGCGGTTGGTCGACATCGGTTCCCAAGGCAAGCGCAGTGTGGTACGCAAGAAGCTGCAACGGCAACACGAAGACGAGTGGTGTCACTAGCGCCGGCACAACCGGAAGGGCAAGCATTGCCCCGCATCCCGCCGCATGCGATGCGCCCTTGTGGTCCGTGATGAGAATCGTGCGCCCCTCGCGAGCGATCACCTCGTGCATGTTCGACATTGTTTTCTCGAATGTCGCGTCACTCGGCGCGATCACGACAACGGGCAGATCTTTGTCGATGAGCGCGATCGGCCCGTGCTTCAGTTCTCCGGCAGCGTAGCCCTCGGCGTGAATGTAGGTTATTTCCTTGAGCTTGAGTGCGCCTTCCAGCGCAAGCGGGTAGTTCGTTCCGCGGCCGATGAATAGCGCGTTGCCGGACGCTGCCATCTTGCGAGCGATCTGGCGGACCTTCGGTTCCAGCTCAAGCGCACTCGTCATGTAGCTTGGAACATTGGCGAGCGCCCGCACCAGCGGCGCTTCGTCGGCGGCCGAGAGCACGCCCCGTCGGCGCCCGGCCGCTATAGCAAGGCAGGCAAGCGTCGCCAGTTGACAGGTGAACGCCTTGGTGGAAGCCACGCCGACCTCCGGGCCTGCGAGTGTCGGCAATACGATTTGGCTTGCGCGCGCCATTGTCGAGCTTGGCACGTTGACAACCGAAAGGACGCGTTGCCCACGAACTTTGGCGAAATCCAGCGAGGCGAGCGTGTCGGCAGTCTCTCCGGATTGCGATACGAAGATCGCCAGATTGCCGGAATCGAGCGGCACATCGCGGTAGCGAAATTCGGATGCGATATCGATTTCCACCGTGAGCCCTGCGTAACGTTCGAACCAGTACCTGGCAATCAGCCCAGCGTAAAAGGCGGTGCCACAGGCCGTGATCGACACCCGATTGATATCCCGAAAATCCAATCCCGCGGCTCTCGGTATTTGAATCGTGCCGCCGGCGACGTCAATGTATTGGGCCAGCGTCTGATCAACCACCCTCGGTTGTTCGTGAATCTCTTTGACCATAAAGTGCCGATGCTCGCCTTTGTGAACGAGGATGGTCGATCCAGCGATTTTGGCTGGCGAGCGTCGCACGTATTCGCCCTTCGCGTTGAAAAAATCGATTCCCTGCCGCGTGACGACTGCGACGTCACCGTCTTCCAAGTAGCTGATCATGTCGGTAAGCGGCGCAAGAGCAATCGCGTCAGACCCAAGATACATTTCGCCTCGGCCATATCCGACCGCAAGTGGCGATCCTTTGCGCGCTCCAATTATCAAATTTTCGTAGCCTTCAAACAGGAACGCGAGCGCAAACGCTCCTTCCAGCCGCGGCAACGCGACGCGTACCGCGTCGACTGGCTCGCATCCTTTTTTCAGCTGTTGGTTTACGAGATGAGCGATCACCTCGGTGTCTGTGTCCGTCGCAAAGCGCACGCCAGCCCGCTTGAACTCATTGCGCAATTCGCGATGATTTTCGATGATGCCGTTATGAACGACCGCGACGCCATCAACCGCGTGCGGATGCGCGTTCTTTTCGTTTGGACGGCCATGAGTCGCCCAGCGCGTGTGGCCGATGCCTATGAGGCCGACGAGCGGCTCGCAAGTAAGCTTGCTCTCGAGGTTCTTGAGTTTCCCGACTGCGCGCCGCCGCGTAAGGAGACCGCGTTCAAGCGTGGCGATACCGGCTGAATCGTATCCTCGATATTCGAGCCGCCTCAGCGCATCCAGAATCGGAGTTGCGGCTGGTCCTCGACCCACGACACCGACGATTCCGCACATCATCTTCTCCGATTCATCTACCGTCCGTCGCGTGAGATTTGCTCGCTCAACACCAAGGCGAGTGCAATGGAGGTCATGCCAACAAAAACGATGATGATCTATTCAACGCGTTCTCCTTGAGTGTGCTGCCTCAAGTGTACGCCGCAGCGTAGTCGTGCGCGAACATTCTGGTCAAGAACGTTATGCCAAATGAGTGCGTGATCTACTTAATCGCCGCGATTGCTACAGTTACCCCCTTCTGACTACCTCAATCGCGACATCGGCAAACGATCGGTGAAGGTTGTCAGCAAGCGATAGAAGTCTGGAACCTCGCGAAGACGTGGAGTGCACCGGCGCAGACGCTGCGATCATGCGGCACTGGCGACCGAGACATCCGCTGGCAAGATAACGCTGCGCTGCGAGTTGATTTAACGTGCTGCTCTGAAGGTCGTTGGCTTGCTTTGCGACTGTGAATGGCGCGATCAGCGAAGGCGGTAACAAAATCCAACCTACTCGCAGGCATGGCGAGACAATTTTCGAGATACCGGCGATGTAGACAAACCAGTTCCTCGCATCTGGGTGGTCTTGCGCCATCGCGAAAACGGAGGGAGGCGGAGCGTTGGAGAAGTAGAGATCGCGGTACGGGTCGTCCTCAACGATTGTGATTCGGTTTCGCGCAGCCAGCTCCACAAGCGCGTGGCGCCGCTCGACATGAGTCATCCGGCCAGCCGGGTTGGAAAAGGTCGGAATTATCTAGATGAGCATTGGTGTCCGACCCGAGCGTCGGGCGGCTACGATATCCCGATCGAGATGTTCGACGTCGATGCCGCCATCGTCCGACGTTAAGCCCCTGACGTCCGCCTGCGAAAGATCGAACGTCTGGGGTGCCATTGCGTAGGTTGGGCGCTCGACGAAGACTATGTCGCCCGGATCGAGCGTGACCCGCGACAAGAGATCCAGGGCCTGTTGGGCTCCTGTTGTGAGGATGAGGCGGCCTGGATCCACCGACGCTTGGCGCCCGGCCATGATTACGTTCAAGCTTTCGCGAAGAGCCACGGACCCAATGGTGGCGCCGGCTTGCAAAGGGGCTCGCGGCTCATCGGCCTCGCCGCGGCCAGCCTCGATCAGCGTCTCCAGTTGCGAGCCGTCGAGATTGCAACGCATGACGCGCATGCCCTCGCGGTCGCACCAGTAGAGCTTGCCGCCCTTCTTATCGAGAACGATCTGCTTCGGGGTGTGGGTGTCTCCCTTCGCGATAACTGTCTTGCGGTTCTTTCCGTCGATGTCGGCCCGCTCGACGGACCCGTCGTTCAGGTTTGGGATGCCCATGTTGGTCCAGTAGATATGGCCTGCTTCAACGTCCACGACGATGCCGTCCGGCAGATGACAGCCCGTCACAATGGTCGTGTGATCCGAGCCGTCCGTATTCATCAAATGAATGCAACCCGCATTCAATTCGAGAACGAAGAGGCGTGGGACTGTGACCTTTGGGGAAGGGCTCGTGACGGTCTTTTGCATATCGCACCTGCATTTCTGGCCCGACAACGAACCGGTCGGGTGAGCGCGACTATGACGCGATCGCCAGCCTTCGGCTTGGCTAGGAATATCACCGCTGGAATGTTGCTGCTTGATCCCGCGCGAGATTTTCGCCCACCACGGATTGCTCCAGTATCTTGCGTTCGCGTCGCCAGGTCGATGGACTTTGGCCAAAGGCTCGCCGGAACAACCTGCACAGATGCGCGTGGTCTGATAACCCGACGCTCAACGCTATTTCGCTCAGCGGTTCTGACGTTGCCACCAAAAACTGGCAGGCTCTCTCGAGGCGCCGCCTAACCACGTAGGCATGCGGCGGTTCTCCGAACGTTTTCTTGAACGAACGGGAGAAATGCGCCGGGCTCCGCCGCGCTACAGCACTGAGATCTCTCACGACGATGCTCCGGTGAAGATTCTCGTCAATAAACGCCTCCAAGCGGGCTATCTGCCAGCTGGCCAATGCGCCTGACCTCACGATGTTACTGGACGAACGACGTTCAATTTCAGATTGAAGAATCGACGATGCCGTGAATAGCGACGCCTTCGCTGCCTCACGATCGCGATCGAGTTCGCGCCGAGCCGTCTCAAGGAGCTTGGCCAAGCTGTTTGCCACAGAGTCGAATTGTAAACCGATATCAGATTGCGAGACTGCTCTGGATTTGACTGTTGCTGCTAACTGATCTGGCATGCCTATCACGTTCCGTTCCGCCTTCTAGAAACCATCGTTCCGCGCACGAGACGGAGTGTGAACGCACACGCCGACAGGGCACCGAGTTCTCCGCGTACTGCCTATTCTCGCTATTTCATGCGCCTCAATAATTGGCTAGGCTCGCTCCAGAGTTAGTCCGGCTCCCTAGGTGTAGATTCCGCGCACCTCCGCATCTAACGGCCAAAGCGGAAATCAGCGCTGTTCGCGGTCCTGCTCGTCCCTCAACTTATATTCCACGATCATGAGTGGCAGGTGCTGGATGCTCAAACGCGGCAACACAGCCTCCACGATGTGGTAATCAGCGTTGGCGTGCCGCTCTCCTCGGCAAAACACACGTTCGCCGGCGTCCCAAGGGACTTCGAAGCTACAAATCCCATGTATGGCCAAGCTGTCGCACTCCACCCCAATGGGGACCGTCTGCAGGCCGAGAGAAAGGTCCACAACACTAATCCGCCTCGATACATCCGAACCAGCCATCCGCCATCGCAGTATCCCACGACTTATTCCTCCGGCCAGTTACGGCGGCCGCCACTCTGACAAACGGATCGTTATGTCCAACGTCCTCGTTCCGGCGATCGTGCCGGACAGCACCCAGCCGGAACCTCGCGCGAAGCCTGGGGCTTGTGAAGGTTCAAAACGGACAGCCGGCGGTCTGTACGGACATTTCTCGCCCGTCATATCCGGCGAGGTTGAGAACGGACGGCTGCATTAGGCGACGACCTACGCTCAAACGTACACCTCACGCCTAAGCGCTACCGTCCCGCGCAGACGATCGCAGTTGGCGCAGCACATCCAGGGCAGAGTTAGCGGAGGAGCGCGACCACCCCCGCCGCGATTGGAGCTCTTCTCGAGCGAGCCGGCGGCGAGTGGCCAATAGCAGCGTGCACGCCGGAGCCTGAGCTGCTCACGCAGTGTGATTATTAGCGAGAACTTGAATCGCTTTGACCTGAAATTGGTGGCGTGATTGTCGCCATCGGCCACTTCACGATCGACCGTCGATCCTTTACGTAGGCGATCGGAACGCCAAGTCTTTCCACGGTACCGACGATCTCGCCATCGAGATCCTGGTCGCAGTTCATCTGCGTCGGTGCAATGAAGAACTCCGACTCCTCCCATTTCGACCTGAAGTCCCAGTGCAATTGGGGAAGAGTGACGGTCTGATCGAAGGCCGGACGCTCTCCGCACACTGCGACGGAATAGGTTTTCGACGGATTGACCACCTCGGCCGGCATCTTATCGCGTACAAACGCCTCGAGGAGATGGATCGCCTCCGGCATGCTGTTGAACCAGTAATCGAGGTCGTAGCGGCGGAAAGCTCCCGGGAGACCCCCGATCAAAGAATTGTAGGAGAGGTTCTCGTAGGGGTGCAGCCGAACAAGGGTAACCCCGTCCCAAAGACAATAAGCACAAATCAAGGCAATAACGCTTGAGGCCAACCGGCCGCTCCACATTTCGAACACGTCGATCAGCTCGCTCAAGCCGACGCCGGCCAAGGTCGCAAGCGGAGGAAGCACGAACAGAAAGTGGCGCATACCCGTAAAGGCGGGTCCACGGAACAGCACTTGGAACGCCACCGGAAAGACAATCGCCGATGACGTCAGGATCAGGTCACGGCGCCGGGACCACGTCTGCGGTCTGAAGGGCCATAAAAACGATGAGACAATCCCCAACGCCGCGCCGGCAAGCGTGATCAGGGGCACGCGGACGAAGAGATAGCCCGGAACATAGAGCCTTGGCACGTCGGCCATCTCGTAAATACGTCCCGCAAACATCGTGCGGATCGCGTAGTGAAACTCGGAGAACGCCAAGAGCCCGCGAATCGCATTGAAGGGCGAAAGCGCAGCCCAGGGCCACGCAAGGACCATCACAAAAGCGGCCAGGGCCACCGCCGGGACGATCCGCAGGGCAGTTTTGGCCGCAAAGCCTGCGCAGGTCTCGAGACGCTCCTGCCAGGGTAACGAAACAACGACTGCAAGACCAAGATAGAATGGCAGCAGCAAGCCAAGGCTTCGTATCCCGAGTGCGGCACCGGCCAAGAGACCAAATCCCAGGAGATCGACGGGGCGGGGCGACGGCAATTGACGAGCGATGCGAATGACAAACAGCGTGGCTCCCATCATTGCAGCAGCAAATGGAATGTCCTTGGTGTGATTAAACATGGCGCCATACCATGCGCCGCAAAGCGCGAGGAGGACAGCCGAGACGAGTCCGGCACGCGGTCCTGCAATCAGCCGGGCCGTGGCTGCGCTGGCAGCGATCCCGCCAATCCCCGTCATCGCACAAAGCACGTGGCGCAGCTCATAGGGATCGACGGGAATGACGTATGCGAGCCCCACGGCAATGATGTCGAACAGCCCACCGTAGAGGTAGAGGTTGTCGAAGGTGAATAGATCGCGTACCTTGAACCCGCTTCGGTAGTAGGCGATGATCAGCTCGCCATAGTGGTGCTGCACGCCTTCATCGTTAGAGATAGCGTAATCCCTGAACGTGAACCATACGGCAGCCGCGAGCACTGCAAAAACCACTAAGATCAAACGATCATGCGGGTTTGAGGGCCTGAGGGCCTCCATAACTCTTCCCACAAGCAAAGCCGGCTTCGCCGTGCCCCGAATGTGATCATTTGGCGGCCTCGCATCGATACGTGCTGACGAGAATTCCGGTCTCATCTGCTGAGGCTATTCCACGGAGCTCTATCGGCAGACCGGACACGGCTCTCTCGGTTCACGGCACGAAGCAACGAAGGAAGACCCGGGCGCATGACGTGGGTCGCATCATGCTCTGCCGGGCAATGTTCCAGGATCCGACTTCGGGCCGAACCCGGCATCGACGAAAAGATCTGGAACCCTCTCCGCGCGGTTCAGAAGCCAAGCCACGGCGGTCATAATCGCAAACCCAGCGAAGCTGACCGCGAATTGCTCGATAAAGGCACTCTTCCACTGGACCAGAATCCAGTGCGCGCCGAAGGACAGGAATACGCCGAGACAGAACAATGGAAGCGAATGCTGACCGCACAATATAAGTGGACGAAGCCATTTCGACTGCAGCCCAGCCCAATCTTGATGGAGATATCGCGAGATGATCAGGGCAAAAGCGAGGAAATGGGTAAAGCGGAACATATCCAGGTCTGTCTTATCGATCGGATAGATCACCTTGAACAGCCATTTCGGAATGAACGATTCCAGGAACGCGCTGTGCCAACTCATCGCGATGACGAACGCAAAGAGAATCCAGCCGATCGCGACCACGAGAACGGCCCGCGAGTGGTGCAGCTGCTTGATCTGCGCTCCCCCGCTGCGCCCACACCAAGCGGCGAAGAAAAACAGCAATTGCCACGCAAACGGGTTGAAATACCAGGTCGCCCCCGCTGGATATGACGGCAGGTTCCAGTCGAAGTAGCGCGCAAGCACGTAGACCACAACCGAACCGATCATCGTCAAATTGGGCCGGCGCACCAGACACCACAAGACGAACGGCGCCACCGCAACGAGGACGATGAAGAGCGGCAGCACATCAAGGTCGACAGGCTTGTACTGCAGGGTCAGCGCCTTGGCGATCAACACGTCGGGATGCGCAAGAAAGTTCGCGATGTTGAACTCATCCTTGTACATGGGATTGTCAAACCTCCTCGCGGCACGGGCGATCTGCGCCGTGAAGACAAGGAAAAGGAGGAGATGGGCGACATACATATGCCAGGCCCGCAGCCACAGCCTTTTCAGGGCCGGCATGAACTGGCCCGCGGCGACAATCGGAGCATAAATGAAGCCGAGCAGATAGCCTGAAATGAAGACGAAGAACTCCGCCGCGTCGCAAAACCCGTAATTGCGCAGCGTCAGCCAGGAGACGACGTCGTCGGGTATGTGATCGATAAAGATCATCCAAAGACCCACACCGCGCAGAAGGTCGAGCCTCAGGTCTCGTTCAACGACAAAGTGGTCCGTGTTCTCGTTTGTCATGACAATCAACCCGGTTGCTCAGCTAGGCAGTCAAGCCGCGGTTCCGATGCTGCCTAATCTGCCGATTGCATGCGACGACCGCCGCCAGAGCAAGCCTCTTGCGAACAACTCCAGGTCCGAACATCGGCTTCCCCCAAGCTACAATCCTTGTCTGTCACGATTCTTGTGCTTTCGGCTTGGACGGATCTGCTGCTTCGCACCCGCGCCCGGACATAGCCCACTTGTACCAGCTTAAAGTTCTCGCAACCGTGCATAGAATCAAGATGCCCGTGATACCTGCCGTAAAATGCAATACGACACCGGCATCACACTCCATCAGCAGCGCATAACCGGCGAACGACAGCGCGACGCCGAGCGTGAATATCTGAAGAGAATACTGCCCGCAAAGGATGAGAGGCCGCACATAAGGCGACCTCAATCCTGCCCAGCCGCTTGGCACGAAGCGCAAAGTCACGACGGTCATCCCCAGAAAGTGAGCAAATCTGAGGGCGTCGAGATTGGTCTTGTCGATCGGATAGATCACTCGCATAAGCCGGCCAGGGATGAGGCTTTCCAGCGATGGAAAATGCCACGTCAAGGTCACAAAGAATGCCGCACAGAGATAGGCGACAGCTATCCAGAAGATCACCGATGATTCAAGCATCGGTGACAATCGCTGACCGCCTCCCAGCGCACACCAAACACCGAAAACGAAGAGCAATTGCCATGCGTAGGGATTGAACGACCAGGAGCCGTCAGGATCCGTCGACAAATGGAGATCGTATCGGAGGGCGACGATATAGAGTGCTACTGACAGAACGAGCGGCAAGTCCCTGTGGCACCTCGCGAACTGCAGGATCAGCGGCAGAAAGGCCATCAGCACGATATAAAGCGGCAACACGTCCATATTCAGTGGACGGAACCGTAGCAGCAGGACCTGGATCATCTCGAAGCCAGGTTGCCTAAGGAATTCGCCGACCTCCATTTCCTGAATGTAGAACGAAGGCTTCTGAGAAATTGTGGTGGCGTAAGCGATCTCAGCTATCAGCACCACGAATAGCAGCAGGTGCGCGGTGTAGATCTGCCACACTCGCCGCAGCACGCGCATCGTTCCAACTACGATCCCGGATTCGAAAGTAATTCTTCCGTAAACAAGGGCAGCCGTGAAGCCGGAGATAAAAATAAAGATCTCGGCGGCGTCGCTAAAACCATAATTGCGGATCGTGAGCCAGGTCAGGCCGTCCGGTGAAACGTGGTCAATATAGACGAACCAAAGCGCCAGTCCGCGGAACAGATCGAGCCGCAACTCGCGCTGGCCGGGTACGAAAGCAAAAGGCGGCTTCGAAACCGGCGATATGGGCGGAACGGTCGAGATCCTTTTGCTCCCGAAGCTCGCTTGAGCAATCCAATCGCTCACGGCCATCAATCCGAGACGTCGAAGGCGTGCTATCATCCCCCAAAGCTTCCAGCCCTTAGTATCGTTGCTGAGATACGCGTTCGTGTACACCCAACAACAGATTTAAAGCCGATGGAACATGATCCGCACCTGCAGCACAGCGTTGCCACGAACATCGATGCTGTCCTCAAGAGCAATGCGCGATGGTGATCGCGCCACTTCGCAACTAAAGCACGTGCTTCGCGCCCGGAATTTTCCGGAGCAGCATCGTCGCTCCCCAGCTTAGGAAGACGGTCAGCACGAAGGCTATGAGAACCTTGGCAATTGCAGGCAGATCGAAGTCAAACATCCAATATTGCAACCAGAGAATGATCGGGTAGTGCACCAGGAACATGCCGAATGCATCCGACTGCATGGGATCGAGCATGCTCCGGCCCGCTCGCTCGAATCTGAGGAAAAAGCCGAGCATCCCGAATACAACGGCCATGCTGAACCACGCGAAGAAGAAGCCGTAGATCCCCTCATACCAGTAAGGCAATTGCATCGGATTTCCCAGGATTTCGCGCTTGATGTAGACCAATCCCCACATACAGCAGTATGGAATGAGGACAGTGGGGATCCAAATCCAGTTGCCTTTTGCCAGCTTGCCGTCTGCAGCCAACAGACCGCCATTCAGGCCCTGAACACCTATCCCCGCGCCGAAAATGAAATAGGAAGCGTAAAACAGCACGCGGCCATGTTGTACGGAGAACGGTCCGAACTCGAACCAGTTTCCCGCTCCGAAGTAGATCCGTCCGGGAATGTAAAGCACGGCGGTCGCGGCAAACATCACCAGAACGAATTTCGCGGGCTCCTCGCGGGCCCGCAGCGACAGGCGATTGATCGGATCGAGCGCTTTCGGAGAGATCACATATAGGAGGCTCGCGATCACATCGAGGCCAAGCAGGACCCAGAGAAACCAGATCGGTCCGCTTGGCCACGGCCCCACTGTGACGGTCTTCCACCAGAAGTCGGCAAAGCTCACCTCCGGCTGGTGACGCTGCGAGAGTGCGTAATAGGCGATGGGAACGATCGTTAACGCGCCGATCGCGAACGGCAGACCAAGCCGCAAGAGCCGATCGAGCAGATAGCGCCACGGTCCCTTGCGCACAAGCCCCGGCCAAACGAACAGCCCGGAAAGCAGGAAGAACATCGCCATAAAGAAGCTGTCGGTGGCGATCACCACCATGTCGAATCCGATAAAGAATTTCGGATCGGTATGACCGAAATAAGTGTATGGGATCACGGCGTGATGAAACAACACCACCAAGGTGAGGAAGGTCCGCGTGCGATCCAATGCCGCATTACGCGTCTTGGTCCGTGGCGCCGCACGAACGTCGGTGGTTGCCGCCGATTGGGAAATGAAAGTCACACCCGCCCCCGCAAGCCGCATTTCTCTAACTTTTGCCGTCGGGAACTGGTGTTGCGCAGGCGTTAGCGTCGCTACCCGTCGCCACTGGCATCCCCAAGCGAGCTTAGCCGAAAGCCCGTGCGGCCACTTGGCGAATTCTGCTCACTTGAGGTTGGCCGCTGCCGGCTCCCAGGGCACCGCAGCGTCGCACAACCGATGGCCTGCAGAGCTGTCGCGCGCTCCCGATAGCACTTCTGTAAAGTAAGTCCCGCTGCGGAGCTCCTCCAGCGGAGTTAGTGACAGTTCGTGGGCCCGCAGACAAATAGCTCATCTTCAAGCGACTGATGCTCGCTGAACAAGCAATACATGGCAAAGAGGTGGTCTGGCTGAATCAGGGGGTGCCCCATCGCGGGTGAGTAGGCCAGCGGGGTCTCACCGCCAGCCTCTCCCAGAACCGTGCGTGAACCTCTCGGCTCACACGGCTCCATCAGGCAAACGAACCAATCATACCGATCCGCCAGTGAACAAAGAGGCCCGTGCTATCGCGAACCAGCCGCTGTAGAAAATGGCTGGCCCGGATTTTGTGACCCCTGAAGCGCTTGTACTTCCGCATCGCCCATGCCAGCAGCGTCTGATTGACGTGCCGGAGCATGGGAGACAATGCCGAGGGCGAATATCGACCGTAGTGTTCAATCCATCCCCTGAGGAGCGGATTTATCTGCAGAGCGATATACGACCGGCCAAGTTAATTGTCGCCGCACAGTCGTCAGGCTCCTGACAGACTCGTCCCAGAAGATTGTCGCGCTCCTGGTTTCGACGACACCTGTCATCATAACGACGCGTCATCGTAGGGTTGCTTTCGCTCGTCTTCCGAACACTTACCTGCTCAAGGTCTCGCCTCGAACTTTTGATCCGGCGCTCACCACCACGGCTCTTTACCGCAGCAGCCCGGACTGGTTTAAGACCTGCTCCTGAAAGCCGATCCCGAGGGGCCATCCCTCATCTTTCACGCAGCTTTACGACACCACTGTTAGGTCATTTTACCCTCCTTTCAGTGGGTTTCTGCATTCGTTCCGAACGGCGGTTGTGCGAGGAGGTTCACCTGAACCTCGCCTACCGCTGGTTCTGTCGGTTCGGGTTCGATGGCGAGGTGCCTGACCACTCGACGTTCTCCAAGAATAGGCATGGCCGCTTCCGTGACTGCGATCTGCTGCGAAAGCTATTCGAGACCGTGGTCCGGCGCTGCATGGCCGAGGGGCTGGTCCTTTGCGGTCGATGCCAGCCTGATTGCTGCCGATGCCAACAAGCAGCGCTCAGCGGCCGGGTCTAATGATGTTGACTGGGAGGCCATCGCCAGGATGCGCCGATCCGTCCGGGAATATCTCGATACCCTGGATGAGGCTGCCTGGGGCGCGGCCAGCGAGACGGTACTGAAGTTCATCTCCAAGTCGGATCCGGCCGCACAATGGACCGGCGCTCAAAGGCTGGCAAGCTGCGCAGTTACGCCAGTAGCGGACGGTCGATCCATGTCGGCATTCGTCCGTGCCACACCAAGTCCCGTGTGAGAAGCCTACGTCCGCTCGCCGCATGGAAGTCCCAGTCCCTGAGGTGCCACCCGAGATTGCCCGCCTTCAGGGCGTATGGATGGGGAACCGGGGCCCGGAAGCAGCGTCTTTAGCAACCTTCAAGGGTAACGCCTTGACCGACATGCTGGCTGGCTTGGCCGCGAACTCAGGCGATTCCAAAAAATAATGAAGCGCATTCTCAACTCCCTCCCCTCTTCATTCGCTGTACTACGACCTCGGTAGTCAGAACAATCGTTGAATTTCCCGTAATGCGGGATGCCTCCCCAGCAGACGATCCATTCAATTTATGTCCTTGTAGGGCATCCCGATTTGGAGGTGTGAGCCACGAGGACATAAAAGGGAGCCCGGCATGAAAATGCCGCGCTCTAGTCGCGAGGGCCCATCATCCGAGCACCTCTTGGTCCGGCCGGGAGGAGGCCGAAGCTCACCGCGCGGTTAGAACGATGGAGATGCTGCTCATTCGAATTCCTCGCACAGTAAACAAGGCAACGTCACTATCGAGCGATTCGCGCCCTATTCGCGCGGCACCGTGTCGCGTACCGCGGCCTTTGCCTCCTCCTCGGATTCGAAGATGTGCGGCGCGACGCCGCGTTTCGTGAGCGTTTCGCCGAGCTTAGCGTGCATGAAGGCGCTGGTGGTGAAGCGCGTCACGCCATGGTAGTAGCGCTCGCTAAGCTCCGTCACAGCGTCGAGGTAGGCGTCCTCGAGATCGCGGTCGAGTAGGAAGCCGTCGTAATTTACGACCGCATACACCTTGTGGCCAAGCGGTTCGACGATAGCTCTGATCCTGTCCTTGGCCGCATTCACAACGTCGATCGTCTTTACTTCGAGATTCTCGAAATTGAGGAACAGGACGTTGTGCTCATTATTGTAGCTGAACCGTGCCTCGAAGGGCATCCGCAGGAGATCCTCGCGCAGTCCCATGGGCTCAGATTTGAAGAGCCGGGCATCCATCAGATGGGGCTCGCGCACGATCGGCTCGAACTCCATCTTGTCCAGGATGTCGCGCTTGATGTCGATGCCCGGCGCAACCTCGATCAGTTCCAACCCCTCCCTTGTGAGCTTGAACACGCAGCGCTCGGTGACATAGAGAACGTCCCTGTGGTTCTCGGCGGCGTACTTGCCCGAGAAGGTGCGGTGCTCGACCTCGTTGACGAATTTCTTGTCCTTGCCGTCGCGCTCGATCAATAGCTTTCCCTCGACCACCGAGACCTCGAGGTCACCCGCCGTGAACGTGCCGACGAAGACGACCTTTTTCGCGTTCTGGCTGATGTTGATGAAGCCGCCGGCCCCAGCCAGTCGCGCGCCGAATTTCGAGACGTTGAGGTTGCCCTCCTTGTCGGCTTGCGCGAGACCGAGAAAGGCCGCGTCAAGGCCGCCACCGTCGTAGAAGTCGAACTGATAGGACATGTCGAGGATCGCCTGGGCGTTGGTCGCCGCGCCGAAGTTGAGGCCACCGGCCGGGATACCGCCGATGACGCCTGGCTCCGCAGTGAGCGTCATCAGGTCGTTGATCTTTTCTTCGGCCGCAACGGAGGCGATCCCTTCGGGCATGCCGACGCCGAGATTGACGACGCTGTTCGGCCGCAGCTCCATCGCGGCACGGCGCGCGATGATCTTGCGCTCGGTCATCGGCATCGCCTCGAGCGAGGTCATCGGCACGCGCACCTCAGACGCGAACGCCGGGTTGTATGCAGTCCCGTACGTCTGCATATGGCTCTCAGGCTTCGTCGTCACGACGATGCAATCGACGATCGCGCCCGGGATCTTCACCTGCCGCGGGTTGAGCGTCCGCGCCTCGGCGATGCGTTCGACCTGCGCGATCACCAGCCCGCCCGAGTTGTGCGCCGCCATCGCGAGCGACAGCGATTCGATCGTCAGAGCCTCGCGCTCCATGGTGATGTTGCCGTCCGGATCGGCGGTGGTACCGCGAATGATGCCGACATTGATCGGGACCGCCTTGTAGAACAGGTATTCCTTGCCCCCGACCGTCATCAATTCGATCAGATCCTCGGTCGTTTTCTCGTTGAGCTTGCCGCCGCCGAAGCGCGGATCGGCGAAGGTGCCAAGGCCGACGCGGGAGAGGTGGCCCGGCTTGCCGGCGGCGATGTCGCGGTAGAGGTGGGTGAGCGGCCCCAGCGGCAGGTTGTAGCCCTCGATCTGGTTGCCGACAATGAGCTGCTGGATGCCGGGGACAAAGTTGAAATGCGCACCGATCACCCGCTTGATGAGGCCGGGTTGGGCGAGGCGGCTGAGGCCTGACCCTTTGAAGGGATTGCCTTGGCCGACCGTGAAGAACAAGGTCAGATCGGCTGGCTTGCCGAAGTTCCCCGTCTCCTCGTCGCTTGCCTTGTAGATTTCGCCGAGCTCGTGAATGACCTCTTCGGCGAAGCCAATGCCACCGAATCCGCCGGTCGCGACCGTGTCGCCGGTGCGGATCAACCGCACCGCCTCGCGCGCCGTTACGATCTTGCCGGTCTCGCCCGACCGCGCGGTCGGAACGATTGTCGTTGCGCTCATCTCACCACTCCCTCGAGTTAGATTGCTGCTCGCGCAGCCCGCTCTTATCGATCAGTGCAGCTTGATGCGCGGCTCGGTGCGTCGCGTGATCATGTTCGCGAGAGTGTCGAGCGCCATCTTTGAGGTGCCGTGCAGCGCCTGTTGGTGCATCTTGTACAACGAACGGTACATGAGCCGGGCAAAGACGCCTTCAAGATAGACGGTGCGCTTGCCCAGCATACCGCTCAGATTGCCCACCGTGCTGTACTCGGAAAGATTTACGAGATTGCCGAAGTCGCGATATTTGAACGTCGGAAGTGCCTTGTTGTTGAGACGCGCGCGCACTGATTTCGCCATCAGCGACGCCATCTGGTGCGCTGTCTGGGCGCGTGGCGGCGCAGGCTTGCCGTCGCCGGGCAGGATGTATGAAGCGCTATCGCCGATGACGAAGATATTATCGTCGCGAGTGGTTTGGAGCGTGTCGCGCACCACCAGCCGGTTGATCCTGTCGGTTTCGAGGCCATCCAAACCTTTGAGAAAATCCGGCGCCTTGATTCCTGCGGCCCACACGACCATCTCCGCAGCGAGGAATTCGCCGCTGGCGAGACGCACCCCTTCGTTTGTGATTTCGGTGGCCTGCTGGCCGGCGAGAACTTGTATGCCGAGACGGCTGAGCATGTCCTGGATCGACGCCGCCAACTGCTCCGGCAGCGGCCCTAGGATGCGCGGTCCGGCTTCGATGATCGTCAGCTTGATCGACTTGTCGAAGTCGATCTGGTCCAGTCCGTAGGCGGCCAGATCGCGCATTGTCTTGTGCAGCTCGGCGGCCAGTTCGACTCCGGTAGCGCCGGCGCCGACAATCGCGCAATGCAGCTGGCCGGTCCGCAACTGTTCGTACTGGGCGTTGGCGCGGATGCAGGCGCTCATCATGCGCCGATTGAAGCGCGCCGCCTCCTCCGCACTGTCGATAGCTATCGCGTGTTCCCTGGCGCCCGGCGTGCCGAAATCATTGCCCTCGCTACCTACGGCGATGATGAGGGTATCGTAACCCAACACGCGCCGCGGAACCAGCGGGCGGCCGTCGTCATCGAGCGTGGCCTCGACGTAGATCTGGCGCTTGTCGCGATTGAGGCCGCACATGGCGCCGAGGCGAAAACGGTAGTGATGCGCGCGCGCATGGGCGAGATATTCAACCGAGTCCACATCGATGTCCAGCGTGCCCGAGGCGACCTCGTGCAGATGGGGCTTCCAGACATGCGTGCGGGTCTTGTCCAGGAGCGAAATGGAAGCCTTCTCCCGCTTGCCCAGCGAGTCCCCGAGGCGGGTGGCGAGCTCCAGACCGCCGGCGCCGCCGCCAACGATCAGGACGCGGTGCATAGACGATTCCTGCGCCGACCGGTTTTCCGGAATATCGACGAAATCAGATTGACTCATCGCGCCCCACCCCTCGCCTCTGCGAGTTCGAACCTCGAGGCCAGCGAACAGCCGCCGATCTCCGAATGGCGTCTCCTCCTCCCATCGTCCTCTTCACGTTTGTTTCTTCTTTTTTAGCCACGCAGTCTTGCCTGCCCGCATCAGACCCGCTCGAAGATCGCCGCGAAGCCCATGCCGGTGCCGATGCACATCGAGACCATTCCGTATTTGAGCTTCGGGTCGCGCTGCATGGCGCTTACCAGCGTCGCGACGCGGATGGCGCCAGTGGCACCGAGTGGATGGCCCAAGGCGATGGCACCTCCGAGCGGATTGACCTTTGCAGGATCGAGGTTGAGCGTGCGCAGGCAAGCAATGGCCTGAGCCGCGAAAGCTTCGTTGAGCTCGATCCAGTCGAGATCGTCCTGCTTGATCCTGGCGAGCTTGAGCGCCCGCGGGATCGCTTCGATCGGCCCGATGCCCATGATTTCCGCCGGTACGCCGGCGACGCTGTAGGACACGAAGCGGGCCAGCGGTTTGAGATTGTATTGCTTCAGAATCCTCTCGCTGACGAGGATGGCGGCACCGGCGCCGTCGGACATCTGCGAGGCGTTGCCGGCGGTGACGCTGCCCTTGGCGGCGAACACCGGCCTGAGCTTGCCAAGCGCCTCCGCGCTGACGTCTGGGCGCGGCCCCTCATCAACGTCCACGATCTTCTCGGCGATTTTCACCGTGCCGCTTTTCGGGTCAGGCGAATGGGTGCGCACAGTGTAGGGCGAGATTTCGTCCTTGAACTTGCCGGCGTTGATGGCTGCGACGGCTTTCTGGTGGCTCGCCAGCGCGAAGGCATCCTGATCTTCGCGATTGACCTGCCAACGCTCCGCCACCCGCTCTGCCGTCAGGCCCATCCCATAGGCCATGCCGAGGTTTTCCTGCTTCTCGAAGATCGCCGGATTATAGGAAATCTTGTTGCCCATCATTGAGGGCATCATGCTCATGGTCTCCGTGCCACCGCCGATCATCGCTTCCGCTTCTCCGAGGCGAATGCGGTCGGCCGCCATCGCGACCGCTTGCACACCAGAGCTGCAGAACCGGTTGATGGTCAAACCCGACACGCTCGCCGGCAAGCCGGCGAGCAGCACGCCCATGCGGGCGACGTTCATGCCCTGCTCCGCCTCGGGCATGGCGCAGCCGATGATGGCGTCGTCGATCACCTTGGGGTCGAGCGACGGCACCTGATCCGCCGCAGCCCGCAGCACATGGGCGAGCATGTCGTCAGGGCGAACATTGCGCATCACGCCGCGCGCCTTACCGACCGGCGTGCGCGTGGCGGCGACGATGTATGCGTCCTGAACCTGAGTGGCCATGTTGCTCTCCCATTTGATTGGAGCGAGATATGCCCTCGCAAAATCTGACTTGCCTAGTTGCGCAGTGGCTTACCCGTCTCCAGCATGTTTTTGATGCGCGCCTGGGTTTTCTCGGTTTTGGCCAGCTCGACGAACATTTTTCGTTCCACGTTCAGCAGCCAGTCCTCGTTGACCAACGTTCCGGTCTCCACGTCACCGCCGCACAGCCCGGTGGCGATGGCCTTGCCGACCCGGTAGTCGTGTTCCGAAATCGTGCTCCCGTCGCGCATGTTGGCCAGGGTCGCTTCCAGCGTTGCGATGCCGTTGCGTCCCGCTACCTTGACCCCTTGCGGCGGGAGTTGCGAACGATATCCCGCCTCGTACAAGCCGCGCGCCGTCTCTTGAGCCACGTATAGGACCTCATTCGGATTGAACAACACGACGTCACTTTGACGCAGGAAGCCCATGTCTCTAGCGTCGAGTGCATTGGCTGATGTCCTGCCATTCGAGATAGCCTGGAAGGGCCCGGTCAGGAACATCAAAGGATCGTTCATGGAGGTTGGCTGCGCGGAACGCGCCGCTCGCACGGCAAACTCTTTCAAGCCGCCTCCGCCGGGCACGAGCCCGACGCCGGTCTCGACCAACCCGATGTGGGATTCGAGCGCGGCGACGACACGCGAACAGTGCATCGCGATCTCGCACCCGCCGCCTACCGCCGTGCCGTTGACGGCGGCCACTGTCGGCACTAGCGCGTACTTCAGCGCGGCGGTCATCTGCTGGAAGCGGGCGATAAACCCTTCCAATCCGGCGAAGTCGGCCTCCTGGGTGAGCGCCGTAACGCCGTTCAGATTGGCACCGGCCGAGAATGGCGGCTTCGGTTGCCAGATCACCAAACCCTTGTAGCCCGCTTCGGCGCGGCCTACGGCCTCGATGATGCCTTCGGCGACATCCGATCCAAGCGTGCCGGCCTTGCTCTTGAAGGAGAGGACCGCCACATCGTCGCTGCCAGGCGCGGCGGTCGTCCACATCCGTACTGCGCCTGTTTCAAAAACCGTTTTGCCCTGCGGCCAGTCTTCGCCCAGCACCGGCTCGGGGAAATACTGGCGAGCGTAGACAGGCAGCGCCGAACGCGGTTTGAGCGTATTGGTTTTGGCGGAGTACGAGCCCTGTGGGGTGTGCACGCCGGCGCGGCCGTCAAAAACCCAAGCCGGCAGCGGGGCGCTTACCATCGACCTGCCGGCCTCGATATCCGCCTTGATGGCATCCGCGGTTGCCTTCCAACCGGCGGATTGCCAGGTTTCGAACGGCCCTTCGCGCCAGCCGAACCCCCAGCGAACGCCGAGATCGAGATCGCGCGCGTTATCCGCGACCGACCCGAGATGGCAGGCGCTGTAGTGGAAGAGATCGCGGAAGGACGACCATACGAGCTGCGCCTGCGGATGCGCGCTCTTTCTCAACTGAGCGAACTTCTCCGCGGGGTCTTTCAGCTTGAGTATCCCCTCGACGCCGGGATCGGCCTTGGCTCGCGACAAGAAATAATGCTGGTTTGCCGGGTCGAAAACTTTGATTTCTTTGCCCTCCCTTCGATAAACGCCGGCCCCGGCCTTTTGTCCGAGCGCACCCTGCTGGATCAGTGACGTTACCCATGCGGGCGAGTCGTAATATTTATGCCAGGGATCTTCAGGCAAACGATCCTTCATGGTCTTGACAACATGAGCCATCGTATCGAGCCCCACCACATCCATGGTGCGGAAGGTAGCGCTCGTCGCCCGGCCCATCAGGGGGCCGGTGACGGCGTCAGCTTCATCGAAGGAAAGGCCAAGAGACGTGGTATGGTGCACGACCGCGAGCAACGAGAACACGCCAACGCGGTTGGCGATGAAGTTCGGCGTGTCGAGTGCACGAACCACGCCCTTGCCAAGCGTGGTTGTCAGGAAGCTCTCCAGATCGTCGGCCAGTTTGGGGTCCGTCGTCGCAACCGGAATGATTTCGATCAACGTCATGTAGCGGGGCGGATTGAAGAAGTGTACGCCGCAGAAACGCGAACGTAACGCTTCTGGCAACACCTTCCCCATTTCCTCGATGGACAGGCCCGAGGTGTTGGAGGCGATGGCGACATTCGGCGCGACGTGCGGCGCGATGCGCTTGTATAAATCAAGCTTCCAGTCCATTCGTTCGGCGATCGCCTCGATGATCAGATCGCATTCTTTGAGCTTGTCGAGATGCTCGTCGTAATTGGCCGGCTCGACATAGCCGATGCGGTCCCTCGTGGCTGCCGGCGGAGGGGACAGCTTTTTCAGATGCTCGATCGCCCGCTTGGCGACCCCGCTTGGATCGCCCTCCTTGGCGGTCAGATCGAAGAGCACGACCGGCACATTGGCGTTGGCCAGATGCGCCGCGATCTGTGCGCCCATTACGCCGGCGCCGAGCACGGCGGTTTTCCTCACCTGCAACGTCATTGGGATGCCTCCTGCACGGCCTTGTCGTCCCAAGGACGAAAGCGCCGGGAACTCCAGTCTCCCATTTGCGAGGTCGCGCTTTTTGTAACGGGGTCGCGACCGATCAAAGCGGCGGCCTCAGCATGCAACTCGCTTGATGCGAACCAAGAACGCCGAAACTTCGACGACCTAGTCTTCGAACTTGAAGGAGAGCCTTACCTTTGCGCGATAAGCTTCCACCTTGCCGTCCGAAATCTGCATGTCCAACTGAACGATCTCGGCTACGCGCAGGTCTCTCAGCGTCTTCGCAGCTCTGTTGACAACCGCGGCCGCGGCTTTTTCCCAGGATTCGGGACTGGTGCCGACCACTTCGATAATCTTGTAAACGCTCTCCGCCATGGTTTTCTCCCTGCGCTATTGTTGTAATGTCTCTGAACTACCTGTTGTATGGTCTCGCTTCCTCTGCGGCAGGCGGACTTTTCTAAGCCGGCGCGGCAGCCCGCGCGGTTCTAGATGAAAGCGCTGAGGCCGGTGATCGATTTGCCGACGATCAGCGTGTTCATCTCGCGCGTGCCCTCATAGGAGTAGATCGCTTCGGCGTCTGCCACATAGCGACCGACATGGTTCTCAAGCAGGATGCCATTGCCGCCGAGCAGCTCGCGCGCCCAGCCGACCGTCTCACGGCATTTGACCGTGCAGAACGCCTTCGCCAGCGAAGCGTGCTCGTCGTGCATCAGCCCCTGATCCTGCAATTGTCCCAGACGCAACATCAGCGATTGGCAAGCGGTGACGTTGCTAAGCATGCGCACTAACAAATCCTGAACGAGCTGGAACCCGCCGATCGGTCGGCCAAACTGGATCCGGGTCTGCGCGTAGCGAAGCGCGTGCTCATACGCCCCGAGCTGACAGCCCACAGCGAACCATGCCACCCCGGTGCGGGTCATCCTCAGGACTTTTCCTGTGTCCTTGAACGTGTTGGCGTTCTGCAGCCGGTCGGCCTCGGGCACGCGGCAATTTTTTAGCGTGATCAGCCCGTTCTGCACCACCCGCAGCGCCATCTTGGTTTTGATTTTCTCGACCGAGAAGCCCGGATTGCCCTTCAAGACCACGAAGCCCTTGACCTGGTTTGAGTCCTCGTCGCGCGCCCAGATGACATTGATCTCGGCGAAGGTGGAATTGCCGATCCATTTTTTCTGGCCGTTCAGGACCCAGGTGTCGCCCTCGCGCCGGCAAGTCGTCGTCATCCCGCCTGACGTCGCCGAACCAACCAACGGTTCAGTCAGGCCGAACGAGCCGATTTTCTCGAAGCGCATCATCGCCGGCAGCCAGAGCTGTTTCTGCTCCTCGTCGCCACACAGGTAAATCGAACCCGCGGACAGGCCGGTATGCACGCCGTAGAACGTGGCGATCGATGAATCCCCACGCGCCAATTCCATGCAGATGAAGCCGTTCAGCAACCAACTGCCCCCAGCCGCGCCATAACCCTGATAACCGACCCCTCCGATGTCGAGCGCGGCCAATTTCGGCACAATCTGATGCGGGAACTCGTCCCGGGCCCAAAACTCCTCGATGATCGGCGCGACCTCGTTGTCGACGAAGCTGCGCACCCGCTTCAAAACCTCGCGCTCTTTCGCGTCGAGTGTGCCGGCGATTTGATAAAAATCGCCGTTGATCGGCGGCGGACTATATTCCGGCTTGCGTGCCGCTGCGGTTGTCGCCATGACTTCCTCCCTTGGCCAAAGACGTTTCGTCTTATTGTTAAGTATTCTATTTTTCTTGGACGGTGCCGTCTGCGCATTCGCCTTTAACGCGACCTCCGCCAATCATCTTCACAATCCCGGCCGAATCAAAGGTTCCAACCGGACACCTCGAATGGAAAAGCGGTCACTATTCCTTGCCGTGACCCTTTTCACGTCAGAATGAAATTCTTCGGCCGGATCGGCTCTGGCAAATCCTTCTCGCCGAGCAACTCGAGGACGTTGATCTCGACAACGCGAGCCATCGCATCGAGCGGGACTACCATGGAGGTGTCAGCGAACGGCGCTTCCAGATCATCGGCGAGTGCATCCAGGCCGAAGAATATGTAAGAGATGATCACAATGAGCAGCGGCGCCCAATAGCTGGTGAGATCGGAGAGACCGAACGGAAGCAGAAAGCAGAAAAGATAGGTGATGCGGCGGATGGCCAGCGTGTAGGCGAAGGGCATTGGCGTGACCTTGGTGCGTTCCAGCATGCCATAGGCCAGAGTCAGGCCGATCACCCGGTCCTCGAGGGTACGGGCCATCACGGGCGACAGCCGGCTGGCTGCGGCCGCCGCCGCAATGTCGGCGCTGAAAGAGGCGAGCAGGCGGTTCGCTGGATTGCGGCTCGCCACTAACGCTACGCGCTCCTCGGACGAAAGATACAACGCCGCGGCCTCTCCAATAGGACGATCGCGGAGGAAATCGCCCGTCACCTGCATGAAAACGATGCAACGCAGCGCGATGCGGCGCGACAGATCGTCATCGGGAGCCGCAGCGATGTGGCTTTGCGCCTGGCGCGTCAAATTACGAGCTTCGACCACGATCAGTCCGGCGACCTTGCGCGCCTCCCACCAGCGTTCATAGCTTGCCCAATTGCGAAAGGCAGCGAAGATGGAGAGGGTAGCGCCGATTACAGACAAGCCCAGCGGCGCGATGGTCGGAATCTGCGCCCAACCACGCCGGTGTAGCACCACCAGTAGCAGGGTCAGACCTGTGACAGCGATCATCTGCGGCAGAATCCGGAGAATGACCGAGCCGCGGGAAACAAAGAACAGTTCCCAGGCTGTTGGCTTTTCGCGAACGATCACCGTACGGCTCCCCGAAAACGAACTAACAACCACAACCATCAACGGACGAAATAGCTCTCTCTCTATCGCAGGCCGCACCGCGGATGAGCGGCCCCACGCCGAGACCCTTCTACTCCCGAATAGCGTCTTTCGACTTCGCCGCAGGTTTCTCTCTCGCGCGCGCCTGCGAGAGCAGACCGCCGACCATGTCGCTGAACAGCTCGGCCGTCCGAGGGCTTCCTGCAAACCACGTGTCCATCAGCCCGGCAGCAGAAAATTTATCCGCCTGCGCCATCACGCTTTGCTCGACCCTGGCCAGGGCAGCGTCATGCAACGGTTTCACATCAGGAAGGCCCATCAGTTCGCGGGCTTCCGACGGCGTCAGGTCAACATTGATCGTCACATTCATGGCTGGTAATCCTCATCGGCTGACGCTGGTTCGAGATTGACACCAAGACCGGCACTCGCCCGGTAACTTTTTTACGCAACTCGTGCAGCCGAACCTTTTGCTTATGTGCCAAGCTACCAACGCCGTTACCGAGACCCCGCACTACTGTTCACGTGGCGAAGATCTCGGGCAACGTCATCTCCCGTTTTCGGGAATTGCCCTTAGGCACGGCGCAAGCTGGCCCCGAGTTCATTCAGGCTTTCCTGCAACCGGTCACGGATGATTTTCGATGCGTCGGTCGTCGTCTGGGTTGCAAGTTGGGCAACATCGCGGGTGTTCTGAATCGTGATGTCGAATGCCTTTTTCGCAAACTCCGTTTGCTTCGCGAGAACCTCACTGGGATCTCCCGTGGGCTTGAAGTCGCGCGCCATCGCCGCCGCCTCACTAAATGCCGTCTCGATGATTTCACGCTGCTTGTCGGCCAGAGATTTCGCGCCCGTCGACGCGACCTGTGCCGATTGCTCAACCGCATCGAGGTTCTTGCGATGGATTTCGATCAATTTATCGACGTCGACTTTCGGAAGATTGAGATCACTCCCGAATTTCTTGAGCATCTCGAGCCATGATAGCGTTGCTTCAGTCATCTTCTCCTCCTCCATATTCGAACCAGTTGCTACCGGCCCTTGCTATGCTTCAGATTTTGCAGCCTTCTTCGGAACCACAAGGGCCAGCGATTCAGCAATCAACGCAGGCTTGTCTGATCCTTCGATTTCCAACGTGTTACCGGTCTTCAGAATCATCGAGCCGTCTGTTTTCCGCTCCACGCCGATGAGCGTCACACGCAGCCGGACGCGCGCGCCTGACTTGACCGGCGCCAGGAACCGCACTTTGTCCAAACCATAGTTGAAGGCGGCTACGGCATCCGGGGGGATAGCTCCGACTTGCATCGAAAGCGGCGCAACAAAGGAGAGCGACAGATAGCCGTGGGCAATTGGTCCTTGATACGGACTTTCTCGCTTGGCACGTTCGACATCGACGTGAATCCATTGCCGATCGCCGCTGCACTCGGAGAACTGGTTGATGACGGATTGATCTACCGTTAGCCAATCCGATACCCCAAGCTCGCGACCGGTGTATTCCGCGATATTTGCGCAAGTGATTTCAGCCACGGCGGGCCTCCCTGCCGATCCTGCCCTTTGCGATCGATTGTCCGGCCAGTCGTTGAGAAGCCGTGGTCGACCACAGCGGGCCGGTAATTTGGGCGCTGCCGCTCAAGCCAACAGTGGTGGCTTTGCCGGCCGGGGTTTCTGAACGAACGCTCATGCGATTGGCCATCGGAATCTGATCTGACCATGCAGGGCTACCGGCAATCTCATGCGCATCTCGCGCAAGCCGCCACGCATTTGCGACGTCCCCTTGGTTTCCTCGCGCGTTAGTCCGATCCCCCCGCTGCGCTGCAAGAACGCTAGCCCGGACTTTTCGGCCAACTTTGGACTTAGCCTCGCGCGTCTCCGCATCTTAGTGAAGGTTCTAAACGGTCGCCAACGGGTTGCATTCGGTCAAAAGGCCGAGGCATGGCGAACGTAGCGTGCAAAATCGGGCTTCCTCCTGATCTTGCGCTGACAGGGCTTTCAAGAGCTGAAAACGAGGCATTGCGGCTGCGAAGGCTCGCACTTCCACGGAGATGACTCATATGGCATTGCCGCGGTCAAGCTGATCGCCATCAGTCCTCGGAGGGAAGCCTGTAGTCAGTCGCCAGATGCTTGAACATGCTAGGCGATTCTTTGGTCCAGCGACGGAATGCATGCCTGAAATTGGCGGCATCGCTGAAGCCGAGCGCGAGAGCAATATCCTCGCTCGTCATGTCGGTATCTCTGAGATATTTGATTGCGACATGCGCCCTTAGTTCATCGATCAGCTCTCGAAAAGATGTATTCTGCGCCCGTAGCTGGCGCCTCAAGGTTCGAGGGGGCGTCCGCAGGAGTTTAGCAACGGTCTCGAAATTTGGGCAGTTCGCGATATCCTGGAGGAGAACTTGACGCACTCTGCCCGCAACGCCGCTGCGCTGCACAATATCGACGAGAAGGTCATCGCAAATGGCGATCATTGCAGCGTGGGTCGCGCGATTTCCAAGTGTTGGTGCCCGATCCATCCACGCCGCATCAAATGCGATCTGATTCGTTGGCTGTTCGAATAGGACTGGGCATTCAAACGATTCATCCAGATTCCGGTGCCCGGGAGGCCGATAGGTGACTGCGACTTTGTCCGGCGTAAACGAGGGGCCCATCACGTCACGCATCAATGAAATGTGGACGCCGAGCTGCATCTCGGTGATGAACTGGTAGAGCGCGGCGTCAATTCGGGGATGCGACAGCGGGGTGATTGTCCAGATCGCGCACTTGTCAGTTACCTCAAGCGCGATCTGGGCAAGCGGCGTCGCCAACTGATGGTACTTCTCCGCAAATTCCAGGATCTTTCTGAAATCGGTGCCGGAAAGCATCGCGTAACCGTACATTCCGTAGGTCGAAAGATGTATGGAAGAGCCAATACGGAACGCCAGCTGCGGGTCACTCGTCAGCCTGATGGCGTTGCGGCACGCCACAATCATTTGGTTCAATGAGATACGGGTCGCAGGAGAGTGCAGCTCGTCCAGCCGCACTTGAACGCCGTACAACGCCTCCTTCGGCGAAATGCCTTCATTGACAAGTGTCTCGACGATCGCCGCAAGTTTTGTCGCTGAGTGCAACTTCTCCCCGAACCCGATTTTGACTCTAACCGCAGGTCCCACAATTGCACCCAGGATTCGTTGCCCCAACGCGATCAGCGTATTCGAAAGGTTCGAGTTAGAAAAGATAGTACAGATATTGCACCATTAGCGAGCCTCGCAAATGTGGCACGGCCAACTTCATTCGCACCTGCACGCGCCTCCCCGTTCAAACTACCCATATTGGAAACGCGGGTCTGTCTGGCCGAACGAGAAAGCCGCGGGTTCTGTCAAAGATCAGTCCAGACGATCGTGGCCGGGAATGACCTTCCAATGGCCTCCCACAACCTTGAAGAAGCTGAACGGTCGGGAAACTGTCACGGCTAATGCCGGTCGCACGCCGCGATCGCGATCGCCGATGCCGCGTTGGTCTCGGCGAAGTCTCGCAAGGACATGGCCGATGATCGATGACGCCGTTTTCCTGGCGCGGATTCAGTTCGCCTTCACTATGGCATTCCATATTATCTTTCCGAGTTTCACGATTGGCCTTGTCGCCTGGATTGCGACGCTCGAAGCGATGTGGCTTTCGACGGGACGCGAGCGCTACTATCTGCTGGCGCGCTTCTGGACCAAGATATTCGCTGTTTCCTTCGCCATGGGCGTCGTGTCCGGGCTGGTGATGTCCTATCAGCTCGGGACCAACTGGAGCCGCTACTCGCGCATTATCGGCAACATCATTGGGCCGATGATCGGCTACGAGGTGGTATGGGCTTTCTTCCTGGAAGCCACCTTTCTCGGCATCATGCTGTTCGGCTGGAATCGGGTGCCGCGCGCGCTACATTTCGCGGCGACCGTCACCGTCACCCTTGGCACGACGCTTTCTGGATTTGTCAGCAAACAGCTGGATGCAAACACCAGCAGGTTTCGAAATGCGCGACGGCGTGGCATTCCCGCTCGACTGGATCGCCATCATATTCAATCCGAGCTTTCCCTATCGCTTCAGCCACATGATGGTCGCGTCCTACTTGACGGTGGCATTTGTCGTTGCTGGCGTCGGCGCCCGCTATCAGCTCAAGGGCCGTCACCCCGAACTCGCTCGCACCATGCTACGCATGGGTCTCGAGCTTGCCATCGTGCTGGCGCCGGTGCAGGCCCTGATCGGTGACATGCACGGACTCAACACGCTCCACCACCGGCCTGCAAAGATCGCCGGCATGGAAGCTCATTGGGAAAACGATGGCCCGGTGCCGCTCGTGGTGTTGGCGGTTCCGAACGAGATAGCGGAGCACAATGACTACGAGATTGCGATCCCCTATCTCGGCAGTCTGATCCTGTCGCACAGTTTGACTGGCGGCATTCCGGCCCTCAAGGACTTCCCGCCAAAAGACCGTCCTCCGGTCCTGCCGATCTTCCTGTCGTTCCGGATCATGGTGGGCATCGGGTTTTTATTTATCTTCATGGCCGGCGCCGGAGGCATTTTGTGGTCGTTCCGCAGGCTTGATCGCGCTCGGCTCTATCTGCTCGCGCTGCGCGGGTGCTGGCCACTCGGCTTTATCGCGATCATCGCAGGCTGGACGACCACCGAGGTCGGCCGCCAACCATGGGTCGCGCACGGCGTCCTGCGTACCGCCGATGCGGCCTCGCCCATTCCGGCGATGAGCATTGCGGTGTTCATCGCGCTTTTTGTCCTGGTCTACGGCGTCGTGTTCGGAGCCGGCATTCGCTACATCAGGCGCTTGATCAAGAACGGACCGGAAACCAAACCGGCCGCCGAACCCGAAATTCTGGCAAACCGGCCGATTTCCGCTGCGTTCGAAGAGGGCCAGGCAGCAGAGAACGTGGCCATCGCGTCGCAACGGGCGGAGTGATCCGATGGAATCCTATCTCGCGGTTGTGTGGGGCCTTTTGCTCGGACTCGCTATCGTCATGTATGTCATCCTCGACGGATTCGACCTCGGCATCGGCATCTTGTTCCCGACAACACGGATCGAAGCCGAGCGCGATCAGATGATGAATACGATAGCGCCGTTCTGGGACGGCAACGAGACATGGTTGGTTCTCGGCGGAGGCGGCCTGCTCGTTGCGTTTCCGCTGGCCTATTCGATCCTGATGCCGGCGTTGCATGTGCCGATCCTCGTGATGCTGCTCGGCCTTGTCTTGCGCGGCGTTGCGTTCGAATTTCGCTGGGTCGCGAAGCCGTACCACCATTGGTGGGATCGCGCCTTTTTTTGAGGCTCTACGATTGCGAGCTCCGCTCAGGGCTGTGTGCTGGGTGGTCTGTTGCAGGGCGTGACCGTGAAAGACAACGAGTTTGCCGGGGCGCCATTCGATTGGCTGACGCCTTTCAGCCTGTTTTGTGGGGCAGGGGTTGTGGCCGGCTACGCGCTGCTGGGCGCATGCTGGCTCAACTTTAAAACCGTCGGCATACTTCAGGATCGCGGCCGGCGCTACGCCAAAGGTGCGCTGGTCCTCGTGCTGCTATTTCTGGCCGGCGTGAGTGTATGGACTCCGTTCGAATTCCCCCGCATCGCGGAGCGATGGTTCACACCGACTAATCTCGCATTGCTTTGGCCAATTCCACTGGCTACCGCCGCCGCCGCGTTCGCCTATGGGTCGCTCAGGCGGCGCAGAGCACTTGCTCCTTGCATTGCCTCGGTTGCTCTCTTCCTGTTTGGTTTTCTGGGGCTGGGAATTTCGATCTTTCCCTATGCCGTGCCGCCGACCATCACCATTTATGCTGCAGCCGCGCCGCCGGCATCGTCGATATTCGGCTTGATGGGCGTTCTCTTCGTGTTGCCGCTGGTCCTCGTTTACACGGCATTCGTCTATTGGACGTTCCGCGGCAAGGTGTTACCCGGCGAGGGTTATCATTAACTCATTCTGCCAGAAATGCTTCGATAATCGCTGCGGTCTCATCGGGGCGCGTCACCATGAACAGGTGCCCGTCGTCGATGGTCTCCAGCCGAGCGTTCGGTATGAGGCGCGCCAGGACGCGGCCGTTGACCAGCGGCACGATCGGATCGTCCGTGCCGGCCATGATCAGGGTTGGCTGTTTCAACGACCACAGCCACGGCAGGCTGGTCCAACCCGTCATGGCCAGAAGCTGGTAGACATAGCCGAGACCATTTGCGCCAGACATGGCTTGCGCGTACTTGACGATAAGCTGTGGGTCCTTCCTGAAATCACCGCCGTAGATGCTTGAAGCGATATTGTTCATGAACCCCTTATCGAAATAGCGACGGGGCGTTGCGAGCTTCCAAAGCACGGATGGCTTGCCCGGCACCATGATCGTGCCCGGAGAGGTCGCCGCGAGCACGAGCTTTCGGCAGGCCTTGTCGTACTGATGGGCAAACTGCTGCGCCAAGGTGCCGCCCCAGGACACGCCGGCGACATCGACCTGTTCATGTCCGAGCCTTTCGACAAGGCCCATGGCCAATCGCGCGATCGTCGACGGCCGATACGGAAACGCAGGAAGCGGCGAGCCTCCCACACCAGGTATGTCAAAAATAATCGCTTCGGTTTGTTTCAACGCGGTCAGGAAAGGCTTGGCAAGTTGCCAGTTCGCGCCAATTCCATTGAACATCAGGAGGGGCGGCCGACCTTTCGGCCCGCGCTTGACGGCGACCTGCAACTGCTGGCCGTCCACCTCGATCATCTGCACATCAATACTGGTCAAAAGCATTTCGCTATCCACAATCGCATCCATTTGGAACCTTTGTCCTTTGCGCACGCGAATGTCGATCAAGAACCCATGGGTAGCGGCGGGCAAACGCGCCAGCGTGGCGGCGATGCGGACCGTCGCTGCCTCGGTTGTGCATTCAGGAAGCTTTCTCGAATACATAGGTGCCGGGAGCCTTGCCGAGCGGGGGATATCGTTCGTTCCCCGGTCCGCTTGGGGCGGCGACCAGCGGCCCTGAACGTACGTTCCACCAGGCTACGATGTGATCCCACCACGTACCCTGAACCTTGGTGGCGTTATCTAACCATTCGTCGGCGGCCGCTGGCTTGGTGGAGTTGAGGAAGTAGTGCGATTTGGCGTTGCCGGGCGGGCTCACGATGGTCTGAACGTGCCCACTGCCGGACAGGACGAACTGGCTGCGGTCGCCCAGCATCTGCGCAGAACGATAGACCGCGGGCCACACGCAGATGTGGTCGGTCAACGCGGCAACGACGTAGCTGTCAAAATCAAACGCGGCAATGTCGGCGATCGGCGTTCCCTTCACCGTCATCGCTCCGGGTGTGACGAGCGGATTGGCTTCCGAAAAGGCGGCGAACTCCTTGTTGTACTGCGCGGTCATACCGGTACCGTCCGCGTTCCAGTAGAGAACGTCGAACGCCGGCGGCTGGTTGCCCATCAGATAATTGTTGATCCAGTAGTTCCAGATCAGATCGTTGGGGCGAAGCATCGCGAACAGCAGGGTGAATTCGTTGGCGCTGATACGGTCGTTCTTCGGAATGTGCTTCGTGATCTTGGTGACACCGGGGTCCATGAAATCGCCGATGCCCTTCGCCTGCGCCATGCCGACCATATCCAGCGGAGATACCATCAGCGTGAGGCTGCCGATTTTGCGCTGCTTGCGTGCCGCGTAATAGCCGGCGAGCGAAACCAGCACCGGCCCCGCGCCGCAGACCCCGAACACGCTGGGATCCGCGACCCCGGTGATATCGTGGACGGCGCCGATCGCGACGTCCATGGCGTCCATATAGGCTTCCATGCCCCAGTGATCATGCGCTGTCTGCGGATTTTTCCAGACCATCGCAAACAGGGTGAAGCCCTGTTTGACGATGTATTCACACAGACTTCGTCCCGGCGCGAGGTCGAAGGCGTAATATTTGTTGATAATCGACGGAATGACCAAGATAGGCCGCTGTCGGACTTGCTCCGTTTGCGGCGAATACTGCAGCAACTCGAACATCTCGGTGCGTAGCACCACATGCCCTGGCGTGACGGCAAGGTTCTCGCCGACCTTGAACGACCGGCCGTCGACCTGTGACGGAATGGGTCGGCCCTCGGTAACGTCGCCGAGAAAATTCTGGAAGCCGTCCAGCAGGCTCTTGCCGTTTGTCTCGACCGCTCGCTTCAGCGCCTGGGGGTTGCCCAACAGGAAGTTCGTCGGCGCCACCGCATCGCTGACCTGCGACAACAGAAATGCCGCGCGCCCAGCCTCCTTCGCCTCAAGACCAGCCTTACCGGCGTAGTTTTTCAGGGAAGAATCAAGGGCCAAATAGCTCTGCAACATCGTGCTGTAGAGCTTGTTCTCTTTCCAGATCGGATCGGCGAAACGCTTGTCGCCGGGCTCAGGCGCCAGATCCGAAGTGCCTGAAAGCACCTTCTTCAGTTCGCCGAGAAAGACGTTGTATTCTTGAGTCAGCGGCGCGGGGTGCTTTGTCGCCTGCGCAAACAGCAGCTTAGCGGTGTCGAGCAAATCGTTGATGCGAAAATCACTCAGCATATTCTGGCCGGTGGCGGCCTCCGCGGCCTGCGAGGCAAGCTCGCTCGCATCGCGACTTGACGAACTCCGATCTTCATTTGAAGCCATTTTCGTCTCCTCCATGGGTGTTAGTCGAGCTGCTGAGGTGCCAGTTGCTCTTTAAAGACAGGTAATGCCAACTTCGAGGCCCATGTCAGTACCCTTCTGGCTCGCGCCGGCGAAACGATGGCCATGGTTTTGCAACTGCCTCTTTGGGCTTGCTGGTGAGCCAGCCCTTGACTTCCATTGCCCAGTCCCTCCCGATACAGCGCGCGGGCATGCACCGCATGACTCCCGGCTTGATTGGCTTTTCCAAGGTTGCATTCGGCCAACTGCGGGGGAGCCGCGGCCACGCATGTTGGCCTGACGCCTCTACGAGCGACGACGCGTCGCTATTGCTCTTGCCGATCGCGACCTGTGATTTTATGACGTGCGATCAGCGCCCATGGAACATTGGAAGTAGTCCAGCTCGGCGTTGCGCGCGCGATGAACGGCCCTCAACGCTGAGGTCCCATCAACCGATCACCGCGCTCTGCGCACAGAATGTGATGGTGAAGGTTGGCTATCCACTGACGGCCGGAAACAGTCATGTTCAGATATTTTATGCCCTCGGTCAGGTGCATCGAAACGCTGTTCCAAAAAAATCCTGGATACTTGTCGATCAGATCGGCCGGCGACGAATACCCGAGCTGTCGATTCATTCCGACCTCTTCAAATTCGAAATAGAGCGCGTTTGCCTTTCGCGAATACATCGGGTCGCCTAGCTGCCCGATGAGATCCGCGGCCTGCACCAATCTGGGCTCCATGCCGGCCTTCGAAGGGTTCCGGTCGAGCACGCACGGAAAGCGAGTAAACTCGATCGCTTCTGCCACACGTTCGGCATCAATGATCGGAGAATTTCCGAGCCGCTCAAAGGCAAACAATTTCGAACGATCAACATGGTAGGCCGTGAGGGCAGCGTCTGACGCACCGCGCGCGAGCGTGACTTTGTTCCCGCTCCGGTCCACGACGAACTCGGTTTCCGTATCTCCGCTCAATACGCCGCGCATATAGCCGACGTCATGCAGCAGACAGGCGACGATGAGATGGCCGTAGTCAGCAGGCTCAATCCGTTGAGACAACATCAATCCTTGCAGGATATTGCGTCCAACTATTGTGACTAACAGTGTGTGCTCGAAATTGTGGTAAAGGGCGTCGCTACTTCCGAGGCACTCAATCGTACTCCGTGCCAAAGCACCGAGACGCTCCGCCAATTCATCGTGAGCAGGTCCAAAAATGCGACGAAAGTCTTTGAACAGAAACTTGCCCAGCTGGTCGGCTGCCAATGCTGTGATC
>Ga0137412_10000169_pt1 | contig 41757 bp, 30 predicted proteins | sample CZODoug2_1_16fun_FD_122160 | JGI IMG/M metagenome (GOLD analysis project Ga0137412, IMG submission 122160) | Vadose zone soil fungal communities from Angelo Coast Range Reserve, California, USA - CZODoug2_1_16fungal (Hybrid Assembly) | ecosystem: Environmental > Terrestrial > Soil > Vadose zone...
ATTGTCCCCCATGTCAGTCAGACTGCGGGGGAAATGCCCACGCTGATCTCGCTGGTGGATGCAGGAATGGGTCTTTCGATCCTCCCCGCTTCGGCGGTCAGACATAGCGTTGCGTCCGTAGTCGCCTGCGAGATTGCGGATGCGATACCGATGTCGGAAATTGGGATCGCCGTAAGCAAAAACAATCGAACCGCCGTCGTGGACACCTTCAGATCCTTCGCCCTGGACAAGTTAGTTCGGCCCAAATGATTTTGCGTATGAGCGGCCGCCGAACGGGCTATTGGCGCGATCGATGCATCTTCTCCGCTGGGGGTTTTGCAGCCTGAGAGAACTATGGCCGGCCACCCAGGGTTGGTAGATTTCTGCGCAGCTTCAATCGCCCATGAAACCGGCGGGCCTTGCAGCAAGGAGGTTCTTGGGTCTGTTTGCCGACCATTTCGCCAAACTACGGTCCAAACTTCGATCTGCGATCTTCCTGGCGAGAGAGACGTAGGACGACTGCCGCTGTCCGACGCGTGCCAACCCTCAGCACATGCAAGTCAAGTCAAGGCAAGCAACCGCAAGCGATCCAAATCGATTGCGATCAATGTCTCGGTCAGGAATACCACGACACTGCAGGAGACCACCGCATGAGCCCGATCACACCCACTCGATCTCGCACAACTGGCAACGCCCCGGCGCAGGGCTCGCCTGGTGCGGCCATTTTGGAGGACCGCCAAAGCATTTCCGACCTGATGACGGGTTGGATGCATCGGGATTTGGCGGAGTGGGACAAACTTCGCGAGCTGTTTCATCCGGACGGCACCATCGAAGTCACATGGTTTGAGGGCCTGGCCGGCGATTTCATCGATGGCTCAATGCGTATGGGCAAGTCGGATTTGCGCACCAAGCACGTCGTTAGCGCGCCAGTAGTGACCTTCGGTGGTTGCAAGGCTATTGTCGAGACCAATGCGGTTCTCATTGGTGAGAACGTGTCCCTCAATCTGGGCGTAAGTGCACATGCCCGTTTCTATGATCAGGTCGAGAAGCGCAGTGGCGTTTGGAAGATCTTGAGGCGGCAGAGCATCTACGACTTTGGCTACTTCAATTTCCCTCAGGGTCAGATTGAGATCGAGCGCGACCTTGTCAAGATGTATCCGCGCGAATACGCGGCTCTCGCATATGTGCTGGAAAAGAGTGGTTTTCCGGTGAAGCGCGTCTTTGCCACCAAAGGAAGCGATCTGGAAAGGATGATGAAGGCCAGTGGCCAGGCATGGCTGGCGGCTTGATTACAGGAGAGCAACAGACGCTCAAGGCCGTGGCACCGGCACTCCTTTTCGGCTTACGCCTGTGGCTCTCCGTGATTCTTGCGCTTGCGTTCTAGCTTCAACTGGACAACGCGTACTAGGCCGCAACGTCCGCAGCAATAGTCTGTCAGCCGAGGCTTGGAGCTTCACTGCGAAAGGGCCGGTTCCGGATGATAGGTACAGGCATTAGCGCAGTTTTCGTAGTGGTTTTGACTGCCTGGTTTCCGCAACAGCGCAAGGCTAGCCGGGATTGGAGCCGAGATATTGAGTAAATTTGGCGGCGACCTGCGTTGCCGTAGTTCGGATCAATTTGCACTAAGCGCACGCAAGCGCCCCCTCATTAAGAACCCTATTGTCGCTCTCAACCGGTGCGGCATGTAGTCAGCAGCACTCTACGCGCGAACTAAGTACTGCGGCTCCCATGACACGGAGGCACTCGCGGTCATCCGTGAGTAAGCCGAAGGCCCGTTCTACCAACCTCACAATTTAATTTGGAGTACTCAAAAATGAATCGTCGCGAAATACTGCAGTCATCGCTCGTCGTAGCTCCACTCGGATTGGCGGCCGCATCGGTTGTGGCGCAAGAAGCTTCGCCGCCGGCGGCCATAACCTTCCGGAAGGAATCAGATAGCCTCGGCGAAGTAAACGTCCCCGCAAACAAGCTTTGGGGCGCGCAGACGCAGCGGTCCCTCGAACACTTCAGTATCGGCAAAGATTTGATACCCCGGGAAATGATCACCTCTTACGCCATATTGAAAAAAGCCGCCGCCATCGCAAACCACGATGGTAAGCGGCTCGACGAGACGAAATACAAACTAATCGTCCAGGTTTGCGATGAGATCCTCGCCGGTCAGCACCAAGACATGTTCCCACTGCATGTATGGATGACTGGTAGCGGCACGCAATTCAACATGAACGTGAACGAGGTAATATCAAACCGCTGCTGCCAGATCGCGGGCACACCCCTTGGCAGCAAGAAGCCAGTGCATCCCAACGATGATGTCAACATGGCGCAGTCCTCCAATGACACTTTTCCATCGGCGATGAACATAGCCGCCGCGCTGAATGTGAAGCAACGATTGATTCCCGCGGTCACGACGCTGCACGACTCGATTAATGAGAAAGCGGTGGAATGGAAGGACATAGTGAAAATCGGTCGTACCCACATGCAGGACGCGGTGCCAATCACACTGGGGCAGGAATGGTCTGGCTACGTCGGCATGCTGTCGGACAATCTGGAGCGACTCAATAGTTCGCTCGGAGGCGTTTGTCGCCTCGCGATTGGTGGCACGGCGGTTGGTACCGGCCTCAATTCCGTACCCGGCTTCGCCGAGGCGGCGGCCGCCGCAATCGCAAAGCTGACCAAGCTGCCGTTTGTCAGCGCACCCAATAAATTCGCCGTGCAGGGCGCGCACGATGACTTGGTACATCTCTCCGGAACGTTACGCACGCTGGCAGTATCGCTCTACAAGATTGCCAACGACATTCGGTTGATGTCATGCGGCCCGCGAGCAGGCTTTGCCGAACTGATCATACCGGCGAATGAGCCCGGATCCTCAATCATGCCGGGCAAAGTCAACCCCACGCAGGCCGAAGCTCTAACGATGCTTGCCATCCAAGTGATGGGAAATGATGCAACAACAGGATTCGGGGGCGCCGGAGGCTACCTTGAGATGAACGCGTACAAGCCGGTCATCATCTACAACATCACGCATTCAGTCACGCTGATGACGGACGGCTGCACTAACTTCAGCAGGTTCTTGATCAAGGGCACCAAGCCGAATCTAAAAAAGATCAAGGCGTATGTGGATGAGTCGCTCATGCTGGTTACGGCGTTGTCCCCGGTCATCGGCTACGACAAAGCATCGAAGATCGCACACTATGCGAACGATAACGATCTTAACTTGAAGTCGGCGGCCCTGAAGCTTGGTTACGTGAGTTCGTCGGAGTTCGATCGCATCGTTGACCCGAGGAAAATGGTGACAATGTACGTCGCCGCCAGTGACGAGGACTGAATGCGACAACTGATTATCTGATCGCCTCATCTCGTTGCCCAAACCGATAACGGTGATTTACGCGAAGCACAAGTGGGCAGCCGTCTGGGTGATAGTCCTGGCGACTGCCGCTTGCGGATGGCTGCGAGCGGCAGAGTCTCCAGAAGGCCTACTAGGCGATTGGGGAGGGCTCCGTACATTTCTTGTGAATCAAGGAGTGGTTCTGGATTTGAGCTACATCAATGAAGCCGCAAGTAACGTGCGCGGCGGCGCCGGTCAGGAAACGGCGGACGCGGAACAGATTTATTTCGGCGGTTCGCTCGATCTGGAGCGCCTGGTCGCCGTGCCGGGCGCGAAGCTGATTTTCTCGCTGACGGATCGCAACGGCGACAGCCTCTCGATCAAAGCCAAGCTCAACACGCTGTTGGAGGTCCAGGAGATTTATGGGGAAGGCAACTACCTGAGGCTCAATCAGCTTTACTGGCAACAGGAGCTATTTGATAGCGCGGTTGAACTCAAGTTCGGGCGTCTAAGCGGGACCTTTGACTTCATGCCTTTCAGCTGCAACTTTCAGAACATCACATTTTGCGCCACGCTGCCGTCTCATAACGTGGTGGCGCACTGGATCGCGTTCCCCGGTGGCAATTGGGCGGGTGTGGCCAGAGTCAACTTTAAAGGTGATTGGTACCTGCAGGCGGGTGTTTACGCAATCAATCCGCATTTTGCGGAGTACAAGTACCGGTTCGCCTTGGGGAGCCCCTTTGGAGGTATTGGCAAGCGCGTCGTGGGCGAGGCGGGTTGGCTCCCGAGGAGCGCCGGGCCGGATGGCGGCTACCGCGTGGGCAGCTGGTATGACGACGTCGGCGGCACTGATCTCTACTTCAATACCGCCGGACAGCCGTTGGTGACGAGCGGCGGCGCGCCGCTGCAACGCCATCACGAGTCCGGATTCTACGCGATGGCGCAGCAACAGGTGTGGACGCAGCACGGCTCTGATACACGCGGACTCTCGCTGTTTATGAACTTCGTGCAGACCGACCACAACATAACCAAGATTGGGCAAATTGCAGAAATTGGCCTTTTCTGGACCGGTCCGTTGCGTGCGCGTCCCCAGGATGACCTCGGTGTTGCTTTTGGCCGGGTCCATGTCAACAGTCTCATTGCAGACGCTGAGGTTCTGTACGATGCTCAAGTCGCACCGGGTTTGAGCCTAGCACCGGTGCCGGTGCAACACACCGAGTATCCGACGGAAATCTACTACAGTGTGAACATCACACCGGCGGTCAGTCTGCGGCCGAATATCCAGTTCATCCGCGCGCCGGGCGGTGTCGACGATCGCGCCAATTTGCTGGTGCTGGGCCTTCATATGTCCGTTAAGTTCTAACACTAGCCGAAGCCGCGGCGATAGGAGCTTGGAGTCAGTCCGGTGACCCTGCGAAATGCGGTCGAGAAAGCGCTTGCCTCGCTGTATCCGACAGTGAGGCCAACGTCGGTCGCCGTCGCACCGGGCTTTGTCAACAGGGCCTTGGCGCGCTCAATGCGTTGACAGGTATGGTAGCGTTGCGGTGGCATGCCGAAGGATTGGCTGAACGCCCGACAGAAATAGTTCGGGCTCAGGCGAACTAGCTGCGCGAGCGCGGCAAGTGGTATCGGCTCCGATAGGTGCTGCTCGATATACTCGGCCACCTTACGCCGTTGCCAAGTGGCAAGGCCACCAATAATTGAGATCTCTGCCCAATGTTTACGCGCATCGAGCCCCTCGAGCTCATGCACCAAGACGATGCCGAGAGCTTTGGCGTAAGGTCGGTGATTGGGTCCGCCACTTTCAATCAATGTTCTCAGCTTCGAGGCTGTGTCCCATACGGCGGCATCTTCGAAGAATAACCGCGGCGCAAAAGGCATTCTGGAAAGTCCAAGTTCCGGGCCAGACGCGAGCCGAGCAGAGTCTAAATAGAAAAAGGTCACGCGCGGAAGCATGCGTGGCTCCTGCCAGTCATGGTATTCGTAGCCCGCCGGTACAAAGACGAGTTTTCGGCTGCAATCACGCAGCGTCGATTGCGGTAAACCTTGAATAAGGGTCTCACCCTCATGACGCACGCTGCGTTCGTACATTGCCAACATATGGACGGGTGCACAGAAGTGAAAGTCAATCCTTCCGCGTCTATTAGCCTGCACGATCTCGCCGGACATGCCGGGCCACGTCACGTTACGGCGGCTCACGGCCTCCGAGGGAGAGATCTTGACCATCGGATCGGCCGTGTCAGTCGCGGTGCGACTATGCAAGATGCCGTGATGTGTATAGCCGCGATGCGGGGCAATTATGTGCGCACCGATACGAGGCTCACGCTCCGTGTCGAGGGCCTGATCGCAGGGTGCGGTGTACTCGAAGAAGTTCATGTCTGTCCCTCCGGAAGGTGCTGTCGTTCAGCATCGTCCCCGCATGCGAATCCCAAGACACGCCACTAACGGAGTACACGAAACTGACACTATCGAGCGGCCTGGCGAACGCTGAGGTCGCTTAGGATCAGAGGGCAGACCTAAGTTATGGCGGCGGTAGTACGACGACGCGGCGCCCGAAGCGGTACGCGTCAATGGAATAAGCGCCGGGACCGAGCAATGCCAACGCCAGCGCGTCGAGAAGCGCAAGGGCGGTCATTCCCGCGGCATCGATGCCCAGGTTCGACCACACTAGGAGGTGAGCCGACAGCGCAAGGATGGCCATAATCGGAGTGAGGAACCCCGCGCAAAGGCATGCGGAAAGCACGGCCAAGGTGCCGAGCATCCAGCCGGACAACCCGAGTCGGTGACTGTAAGCTTCCAGGAGTACTGCGGTCGCGACGGATCCCCTGAGCAGTAACAGCGCAAGCCCAGGCCACCCAGGCGGAAACATGGAGAACAGCCTCTGCACGAATTGGAGGGTGCCGTTCCTGCAGATTGGGGCGTAGCCTATAGAGGGGTAGCGCGCTCTGCCTCTTTCGGGAGGTTCGTGCGGCACCCAGGCAGGTAAAGCTGCGCGTGGTTTGCCGGAGTCCACCACCCTTGAAACGCATTGGCCTGTGTTTGCTTGGACTACTGTACTGCAGCGCGGTGCGGTCGCTGGAATCCGATTTGACGCTGCAACAAATGAATCACCGGGCATTCGCGGTGACTGGCGGCGCGCCAAGTGAGGTCCTGGCCTTGGCGCAGGCGACGGATGGGATACTGTGGGTTGGTGGTCAGACAGGATTGTCCCGTTTCGATGGGCTTAAGTTCGTGCGTTACCCCGGCCCCACTGATGAACCGTTGCCATCGATCAATATTTCGGCGCTCCTCGCCGCTCCCGATGGGGGATTGTGGATCGGCTTTCAACTGGGCGGCGTCGCCTTGCTCGGAGCCGGGCATCTCACTCATTACGGCCCGCGGGACGGTCTGCCTGAGGGCGGCGTCTGGGCATTTGCCTGGGATCACGACGGCGTACTGTGGGTGGCCGCAAGAGGGGGACTGGCGCGTCTGCGAGGCGAGCACTGGGAGAGAGTTGCCAGCGATTCGATCCCAACGGCAACCTCGCTGTTGGTAGATCGCGCCGGAACATTGTGGGTGATGACCCGCGACGCTGTGTTCGCACGAGTTGCCGCCGAGCGCAATTTTCGCGAAATGGCGAAGTTGGACAAGGCAGCCAATCCCCGCACCTTATCGCTCGCGATGTCGCCCGACGGCCAGGTTTGGGCGGGGACCGCACGGGACGGTGTAGTCATCCGCATGGGCTCACCCTTGGATCCACAGCCGGGTGAACCCCGTTCGTTTCACCTCACCGAAGGTAGTCAGCCGTTACGGTTCGATCGCGAGGGCAACTTGTGGCTGGCACACGACGCGCTGCTGCGCGTTCCATCCCGCGAGTTGATGGATGATCGAAGTTCCGGACAGCCGGTCGCCCCTGAGAAATTCACTCACACGGCGGACGGCTTGAGCAGCGACCTGGTGCGCGTAATTTTCCAGGACCGCGAAGCCAATATATGGGTCGGTACCAACACCGGTCTGGACCGCTTCAGTCGCAGCAATGTTGTGCCGTTGGTCTCGCTACCGCAGTGCCATGGAATCGGATATGCGCACGCAGCCGGCGACTCCGGCACTCTCTGGTCCGCATGCCCGAGAGCCGATTCAACCATGGGGTTCGTCACCGAGTCGCGTGACGGTCGGCTGGTTGGGCAGCAAGACACCGGCATTTTCACGGCCGGCTATCGCGACCCTGGCGGTGACGTCTGGTTCGCCGGGCCCTCGGGACTCGGGCACCTCGAGAGGGGTCGATTCGTCACGATCCCTCTGCCGGAACCAGCACGCGGCTTTGATGTACAGGCGGTGGCTCGTGACCGCAGCGGCGCCATGTGGGTCTCCGTGGTTCGCCAAGGCGTATTTCGTTTCGCCGACGGGCAGTGGTCGGCCCCGGACGCCGTGCCCCGGGAGCCGGCAATCGTAATCACGGCGCAAGCCGAAGGTCCCTTATGGTTTGGTTACCCGCGCAATCGCATAGCGCGCCTCGAGGGCCGGGCCATGCAGCTTTTTGACTCGACTTATGGACTCAAGGTCGGCAACGTCACGGCGATCTTTGCACAGGGGAAGCAGGTCTGGGTGGGCGGCGAGCTCGGCTTCGCCCGCTTCGACGGCACGCGTTTCGTCCCCGTCATCGACGCATCCGGCAACCCATTCACAGGAGTTTCAGGAATCGTCGGCACGAACGCCGGCGACCTGTGGCTGAATGCAATCGGCGGGATTGCGCATGTCCCGGCGCAGGAGGTCGAACGAGCGATTCGCGACCCACGCTATCGCGTGCGATACAACACGTTTGATTCCCTGGACGGTGTGCCTGGATCACCGCTGCAGCTTCGGCCCTTGCCTTCCGCGCTCCAGACGACGGACGGTCGCTTGTGGTTCGTGATGAGCGATGGTCTGGTGTGGATCGACCCGACTCATCTCGCCCGTAACACGCTTGTGCCGCCCGTCACGATCTGGTCCATCGGCAGCGGCGGAAAGCAGTACTCGAATCTCGCCACGGATCTTCGCCTGCCAGTCCACACTACCAGCCTGCAAATCGATTATACGGCCGGTAGCCTGACCATCCCCGAGCGCGTGCACTTTCGTTACAAGCTCGAAGGCACCGACCGCGAGTGGCAAGACGTCGGCAACCGTCGCGAAGCGCTCTACACCAACCTCGGTCCGGGCCGGTATACATTCCGAGTCGTTGCGTCGAACAACGACGGCGTATGGAACAACATGGGTGCGTTCTCGAATTTCACGATCACTCCGGCGTTCTATCAGACGAAGTGGTTCTATGGCCTGTGCGTGCTCCTGTGTCTGGGCGTCCTGTTTGTTCTGTACAAGCTGCGTGTGCAGCAGGTGGGTGCCCAGGTTCGGGGGCGACTCGAAGCGCGCCTGGCCGAGCGCGAGCGCATCGCGCGCGAACTGCACGACACCCTGCTTCAGGGTGTACAAGGATTGATTTGGCGCTTCCAGGCAGTGGCCGATCGCATCCCCGTACACGAGCCGTCGCGAGACCTCATGGAGCAGTCGCTGAAGCGGGCGGATCAGGTGCTGGGGGAAAGTCGCGACCGGGTCAAGGATCTGCGCGCCTCGGGGAGTGATGTCGCCGACCTGCCCCAGGCGCTCGCGGCCGAGGGCGAACACCTTGCGTCGGCGCACCCGGCCCAATTTCGGACGAGCGCTGAGGGAGTTCTTCGGGATCTGCACCCGATCGTGCGCGAAGAGGTGTTGCTCATCGCACGCGAGGCGCTCTGCAATGCGTTCCGGCATGCGGGTGCCCATCACATCGAAGCGGAAGTGTCCTATACCGAAGCGGTGCTACAGGTGAGAGTCCGCGACGACGGCCAAGGCATTAGTGCCGATGTGCTCGATGCGGGCGGTAGGTCGGGACACTTTGGGCTTCTTGGGATGCGTGAGCGCGCAGCGAAGATCCGAGCGCATCTGACTGTCTGGAGCAAGCCGGGCGCCGGCACCGAAGTCGATTTGCGGGTGCCGGCGGACGTGGCCTATAGACAGTCGCAGAATGCGACCCGCCGCACTCGGTCGTGGCGCGACTTCCTCGATTGGTCCGCCGATCAGCATAAGCGTCACCAGCCCGGTGGTGGAGCAGCAGAATGAACACCACGCGCAATACCCGCGCAATTCGGATTCTCACCGTCGATGATCATCCGCTGCTGCGTGAAGGAATCGCCGCGGTCCTCGAAGGCCAGCCGGACATGGTACTCATCGGCCAAGCCATCAACGGGCGGGAGGCCATCGAGAGCTATCGGCAGCATCGGCCCGACGTGACGCTCATGGACCTGCGGATGCCTGACATGAGCGGTATCGAAGCGATCACAGCCATCCGTGCCGAATTTCCGAATGCTCGCATCATCGTGCTCACGACCTATGCAGGCGACGTCCAGGCTGCTGGGGCACTGAAAGCCGGCGCTTCCGGATATCTGCTCAAGAACCTGGTCAGATCGGAGCTGCTCGAAACCATTCGCCTCGTGCACGCGGGTAAGCGCCGTGTGCCGGCGGAGATCGCGACAGAAATTGCCGAGCATGTGGCCGACGATGCACTCACCGAGCGCGAGATCCAAGTGCTGCGGCGGGTTGCCGCGGGGAAGTCGAATAAAGTAATCGCCGCCGAACTCGACATCTCCGAGGGCACGGTCAAAACACACATGAAGAGCATCCTGCCAAAACTCGATGCCAGCGACCGTACTCACGCCGTAATGATCGCCCTGAAGCGGGGAATTTTCGACGTCTGAATGCGGCGGCAACGGGCGCCTCGGGTCGGACTACTCGGCGCGCCCCGGAATGTCTTGAACCGCGCGGTCTCAATGACGCCGGGCCAACCCGTCGCGGTGGGAAAAAGACCGTATTCCCTACCAATTCAGGCAAAGAGCGAACAAGCGGCTATCGATCAAGGAGCGCGCTACTGTCGCTAGCAAGCAGATTCATGTAGAAGATCACACCAGCCAAGACTAGACTTTTGCGACTGGTGGAGCAAGCCGACCGCCACCGAACGAGCTATGGGCGCGATCGATCTCTCCGAAGAACACCATGATATCGTTCGGATCAGTGCCCGCATCGTCGAGCGCTTCAACTAAGGCTGCCAGCAGACGCGTCTTTCTGTCGGCGTCAGTCCCGGACGACACCAGGACTTCGATCATCAGCATCTTCTCCGTTCGGGGTTTCGGCAAACCAGGATAGTTGAGATCGACCTTCAGGTCGGCCTGCTCAAGACAGAGAAAACGTTGGAACATGTCGTCCGCGGGATATCCTGCCTTGACGCTTGCTTCATGTATTGCGCGAGAGATCGCATTTTTTTCGTCAGCGGCTCTGCCGGCTTTCATTGTCACGGTGAACAATGGCATGAGGGTCTCCTTGATCGGCATCCCACTGAAGGAGTACGTAGCATCGCAGCGTAAAGACAAACTAGATAGGCGCAGGGCAGGGCGGCCGAGCACTGCCGCGCCCAATCCGTGCGCCGCGTACCCAGTCTGCCACCACTGCGCGTCAGGGCACAACGCCAGAGGCCGCCGGCGATGCTCGGAATCGTCGCCGAGCCCATTCGCGCCTGCTCACGGCGAGCACAGAAAATGTGAAAGCCAGCACCAGCCATCCGGTCCAAGCGCGCGTCGATACTTCGGCAGCGCTCTTGCTGAGGGCGTTGAAAAAACGCAGCTCGATGAGCCCGCGTCGCAGTTCGGCCTGTGGACATTCCAGCGTGAGGTGACCCTGGGGATCGGGAGCGGTGGTACACCCTGGCGCATACCATAGCGAGTGATAGGCTTGCTGGAAGATGAAGCGCGTCGTCGGCAAATTGGCCTCTTCGCAGGCGGTCCCCCCTGAGTTGGCGAGTGGACAGTCCAATTGCAGCTGGATGGAGCTCCAGCTCGAAAAGCGCGCGCGCCATACGGCAGCCACCGCCCCAGGGGCAGACGCATCGGCGGTAGTGACCAGACTTGCGCCGGCCTCAATGTCCGCGCGTTGAAAGTCATCCATGTCATAGCAATCACTGACCGCACGAACGGGAGAGATGAATTCTCCCTGGTAGTGCTCCTCGCCCACGGTGACGTAGTCAATATGCTCAGGGCCCCGAGCGAAAAAGCCTTGGTGAGGAACAGCCGCGTAGCGAGGCGATTTCGACCATAGCGCCCAGAGAGTATCTAGTTGAAACCCCAATGGCAGTGCGAGCATAGCCATCAGGCAGAGCGTCGTGCGCCAACCTTCCCGGCATTCTTCTGCATATCGCGACAGTGCGCCGGCCGCGCACAAGCTCAACGGCAGAACGGCGAATCCCCAGTATCGACCCGTGACACCGATCGAGCGGAATCCGGGCAGAGAACGCAGCAGGTCGAATGGACTCAACCATGTCGGAATATGAATGAGCCGGAGGCTGCCCATGCCGAGCACCAGGCTCACCGCGGTCACGACAAACAGCGGACCCTTCATTTCGCGAGGCATCGACGAGGTGATCCAGCTTCGATACTTCCAGATGAAATACGCTATAACGGGTCCGATGAAGACACTGAGCTCATGGCCATTGCCGTTGGCGGGAAGCACTTTGCCGCGCATCGGCAGCAGCGCGAACCATAGGAACGAAATTATGCTGGTGAATGTGTCGACTGTCAGGCGCGGAAACTCGGTCTGCGCCTGTACCATGGGCCACAAGTAACCGGCATCCAACACCGCCGCCACAAGTACGGCACATACCATTAAAGCCGTCGGGCGCCAGGACCGTGCCCAAACGGATAGAGCCAGCGCATAAACACCGACCCAGAGAAGGAGATGAATGATGGCAACGGGCGAGCCGTCGATCACCATGGCGATAAGGCCGCCGGTAAGAAGCGTTACCGACCCCCACGTGGCACCGATGAGCGGGGACGCTTTGACAGTGAATGACGCACCGCTGGTTGAGCTGTGCAAGATCCAAAGAATGAGGGGCAGCACCAGGAAGGGCACGAGATCAAAATGCCCGTACGCCACGCGACACACGAAGAAGCCGTTCCCGATGAAGAGCGAGGCGGCGAGCATCCGCTGTTCACGAGACTTGAGCCAGAGACCCGCGTATAGGAAAGCGCCGATCCATCCCAACGAAAAGTAAATCGGAATGGCGATCTTCAGTCCCCAATAAGGCCCGAGCAGGTAGCTCAGGCACATGCTGAGGGACATGAATGGAATTTGCGGCTCGCCTGCCATTGAGAGTCCCGCGCACATCAGTGGGGTCCACTGCTTGGCGAGACCAAACATCGTCGCATTCCAGTATTGAAGACTGTGGAACACCAGAAACTGATCCGCATCCCGGGGACCGGTCTGGCCCAGGAAGGTGATAAAGAACACACCGTAGATCACGATGATTGCCACGGAAAGCACCATCAGCCAGCATCGTGCGCCAGTCCGCGCCCGCGTGGCAGTTCCCACTGAATGAGCGAATCTCAATAGCTGTCCGGAAAGTGTCGTCACCACAGCAGACTAAAAAGCTGTCGTAACTGCCTGATGTTCGATACGTCATCGCACGGAAAGATTGTGTCAGCGCAGACACCGAAGGCACGGACGCGCAGCAGCACTGCTCATACGCGTTCCAGCCCAAAATGTTTCTCCAAAGAAACAATGTGGCGATCTCGTCCCAAAGCACACATCGAATCTTCAATCGCCTAGGCGACGCTATTCAGCGGATGGACGGCGGCCTGAAATCGCAGCGCTGTGGAGAAAGATGGTGAACATTGGTGTCGGTCTCAGTACGGTCCTTGGGTTTGCAGCCATGGTGTACATGTGGGCTCAGTTTCCGGGCAACAGCACACTGTCGCGGCGCGCCCAGGCGAGCTACGTGGTCAGCGCTGCGTTCGACGACGTAGGACCGCTGACCGTAGCTGCGCCCGTGAGGATTGCCGGCTTCAAGGTGGGCTATGTGAAGGCGATCAGCCTGCAGCCAGACGGCCGAAAGGCGATGGTGCTGCTGTGCCTCAATGCCGAAATCAGCAACATTCCGGAAGACAGCGCCGCGTCGATTCTCACCGCCGGTCTCTTGGGCGGTGTTTATGTGGTAATCACGCCGGGCGCCGCCGCGACGTATCTTCGTCCGGGAAGCAATATGGACATTACCGAATCCGCCTTCAGCCTCGAACACCTGATGAAAGGCCTGACCGAGGCAGCCATTCGATAAATTGCGGCGCGTAAACGTTATGTGTCAAACCACGGCGGACGACAATTCGGCGTGATATCGAGCACGCACGCGTCCGCGAACCGAACCCAAGCCCCGCAATTTAGGACCCATCATCTAGAATTTATAGATGGCACCCATCGCAAAGTCGACGCCATTCGCGCGATCGGTCAAGGGACTGTCTTTGGCAGCAGAACCTGCAACATCTCGAAGCGCAAACCGCGTCACGATGCCCCAGTGCTCGGTGAGCGCATAGACGCTGGTTGCGGTGAGCCCGACGGTGCCAATGCCTGAGCCGGGTCGGTAGGGTGTCAGTGGATTTCCTTGCGCGCTTGCTTGTGCAGCCTCGGCGGGTGTAATGCCATAGAATTTTTGGTTGTATTTACTGTCGTTCCAATTTGCGACAACACCGGCGGATATGTGCCACCGCGGCGTTGGCACATATAAGTAAGAGGCTCGAACGGAAAAAACGTTGGAGGGTTGTGAGCCAAATTCATGGTCCACCTTTGCCTCAAATGAAAACGGCTTGATGGTATAGGTAATGAAACCGGCTACCGACAGTGCGTTGCCGATATCCGGTAGACCGCGCAATCGAGAAGCATCTGAACTTGTTCGCCCTCCCGAATAATTGACCGAAGTACCAGCGCGAAATCCCCCCGATTCAAACAGATTGATGCCGAGCCCGCGCAGGTCGGACACGAAGAGCCGGTCGTGCCACAGGCCATGGATATCCACATAGGGAAACGGGCTTACTTTCGTGGTCTTTGAGCCGTCGTACACGGGAGAAACTCGCGCGGCGAGTCCAACGACATAAGTGGTGATGCCTCCTACAGAGGGTTCGGCATCCGGCGTGTCGGACAAGCTGATCGCTTCGGCATCAATGGCGGTCTGCTTAGCACCGGTGACCTCTACCTCTTCCACCTGCGAAGTGGGATCGGCCTCTTCCGGTTGCGAAGTGGGATCGGCCGCCCACGCCGGCCTATTGGAGTTGATCGTCAACGCGACAACCGCCAGTACTGCCGATATGGACGAAGAAAGGAGGCGGCTGATTGGACTGAAGGCCCGCGGCGGACCGAACAATGGAGAGGAAACCGAAAAATGGTGGTTCATTGATAGCCCCTAAGTAATAAAACAATCGACCTCTACAGGTTGACAGCCCCCGTTGATCGCTTGATGTCCGAAATACGGGAAGGTCGGCTACATTCTGTCTATGTTGAAATGTACGTAGAGGCCGGAGATACGGTTTCTTGCGTAGTCACGACTGTGCGCCCAGATCCTGTTTGATTGGTCTGCATTGCATTTCGTCAGAGACACAATGTGTAGAAATTGACATGTGCGGCGCGAACCATTCACGGCGCTGACACACGTATCGAGCTGAGTACAAAGCGTGTTTCAATAGGCACTTGCGCGTGGAGAACAAATTGTCCGGAAACCTCAGGCGACCGATGTCGTCGCATGTATATGCGTCATGGCCAAGCCCAATGGGTGCAGGGCAGTCGATTGCAGCGGCGGGGGTAGTTGAATTGACTTGGAGTGTGATGCCATGAGCTCAACGCTGCGACAATGGTTGTCGGACACGATCGCTCGGCGCTTTGTTGTCGCGGAGATCTTGACCATCGCGGTAGCGCTTGTGCTGATCGGCATTTTTAATCAGATCGCCGGCTCGTTTTCCCAAGAGTCCCTGGATCGCAGCGGATTATTGGATCGAGTGGCCGACTTGACTCGCGTGATCGATGCCGCGCCGTCCGCGATGCGCCAATCGCTGTCGCTGGCCGCCTCGAGTCCAAGCATATTTATCGACTGGTATTCGGCGGATTCGCAAGCGGCGGGGTCACTTGAATGGATGCGCAGCGCCGAAAGACCCGTCTACATCAGTAAGGTGTTTCCCAACCGCGTCTTTGTGACGGCAGAACCGGATGCGCACACCGTTATCCCGGTGGGGCTTTCCAACAAGGGAAGTAAGACCCTAATGCCCTACATCCTGGCGCTTAAATTGACGGATGGCAGCTGGCTTGTGTTCACGGTGGTGAAAAGACTGTGGGGTCTTCCGCAAGGGTATCAGTGGGCGCTGCGCATTCTCTTTGCTTGCATTGCAATCGCGGTCGTGTCGACTCTCGCGGCGCGGCGATTTGCGAAACCGGTCAAGCAACTCGCGGATGGTGTGTTGCAGTTCGGAATGAACCCGATGGCAGCGCCCATGGCAGAAAGGGGGCCGAGAGAGATTCGCCAGGTGGTGCGAACGTTCAATTTAATGCAGGCGCAGATTAAGAAATTCGTGGAGTATCGCGTCATGATGGTGGCGGCCATCTCTCACGACTTGCGTACGCCGCTGACGCGATTACGTCTGCGAGGCGAGTTCATCGAAGATCCCGAGCAGCAGGCGCGCCTATTTCGCGATGTCGATGAGATGCAAACGATGATCGATGGCGCACTTGCGTTTTTTCGCGACGATGCCGCTGCAGAGGAACAGACCACGTTCGACTTGCCGCAGCTACTCCTCACCATCGTGAACGACTACACGGATCAGGGAATCCATGTCATCTACACCGCACCGGTCCGAGGCAGCTACCATGGACGGCCGTTTGCCATCAAACGAGCAATCACCAATCTGATTGAGAATGCCATTAAATATGCCAAAGACCCGGAAATCGAGGTGAAATGTCAGGCGGATGCCTTTCAAATCGTAGTTCAGGACCGCGGCGGAGGGTTGCCGGCCGATGCACTCGAGAACGTATTTCTGCCCTATTATCGGATGGACAGGTCGCGGAATCGAACGACGGGTGGCGTCGGGTTAGGACTCACAGTGACGCAAAGCATCGTGCATGGACACGGCGGCACCATCTCGCTTCGCAATCGGCAGGGCGGGGGTCTGTCAGCGTGTGTGACGTTGCCAATCTTGTCTGCAACGCACATGACTCTTAAGAGCGCGACATGAACACCGCGACGCGGGGTGGGACGATGAGACCCGCGTAGCCCACATAGAGCCGATGAGTGTCCGAGTCGACCGCCAACGTATGTGCGCCGTAGTGTAAATGAACGGTATCAATCACATGATACGCGTCCGGCGTTTCCTGCTGTATCACGACCAACACACCCGATTTACCAGTGGTGTAGATTCGGTGCAAAGCCACATCGTACGCGACCGAATCCGGGCCACCGCCGATCTTGACGGTGGCGATGACGGTTTTCCGGATCAAATCAAAAACGACCAGTGCGGCGTTACCGGAGCACACGATAAACAATCGGCGGTTCGCGTCGTCCAGAGTCATCCCGGAAGGTCCCTCGCAGCCTTGCAGGGCCCATCGATTTGCCACGGTTTTGCTGTCAAGATCCACCGCAACCACGCTATTGGTGTCTCTTAGATTTTGATACATGATGTGGGATTGCGGGTCATACGCTGCGAATTCTGGTTTGCCATCGAGCGGTATGGTGGCCACTATTGCGCCAGCAGCAGGATCGATCACCGTGGCGAGATGGGCGTCACCACTCGCCACATAGAGCACTTTGTGCAGCGGTTCATAGAAGATGCCGTCCGGATCGTCGGCGACGCTGATTCGCTTCGACAGTTTCATATGCGCGGGATCGAATACGTCGACGGTATTGGCCTCACTTCGTGTGACGTAGGCCATCTGGCTGACGGGATCAATGGCGACCCCGTGGGTCGCCGGTTCTAACGCAAAGGTCGAGATGTCACTCTCGCCCGGTAACATTTCAGCGCGCAGCGCGATTTTATAGACATTCCCTGAGCTTTCCTCCGTGACAAATAATCGGTGGTCACTGATGGTCAGGTAATCGAGTACCGATAAGATGCCGGTCTTGGGAAGGACGATATAGCCCTGAAATGCCAAATGCTCGGCGGATCCCGGACTTCCGGGATAGATCAACCAAGAGGCGACGCAACCGCAGATCACCAGCACCGTGCTGAATATCCAAACGGATGCCTCGAGTGTGTTCTTCAGTACCCTAATCATTGGAGTTCCCCCTTTGCTTTTTTATCACGCACCTTAACTGACAGCGACGCCTGATAGCACAACATCGCGGATTGCGGCCTCCTTTGTAAAGAAGCTGTGTTGCGCTTCGATGTTCAGATTGTGTCTCCGTGGACACAACGGCGAGCGCTACAGTAGAAGGCCCATCAGGGAGTCGCGGTCTGAGCGGCTGCTTGTGGAGGCCGCTGCCGTGCAGCCGCCTCAGCCCGCTTCTTCTGCATGTGCGCGGTAGCGGCGGCCAGTTCAGAAGGTTCGATATAGCCGTCATGGTCGGCATCGATGAATGTAAAATTCTCCGCGAGGACTTTACCAATGGGGCCAGTCAATTCCGATGGATCTAACTTGCCGTTGAGCTTTGTATCGAACATGCCGAATTTGCCGCTGGCATCGAGGGCCTTGTCGTAGGCAAGATAGGGCTCCATATCGACGGAGGTTTCACCAACCCAGCGGTACTCCAGCGCGGTATAGAGCATTTCGTCAAATGATTGAAGTCCCCAGGGCACCACTCGATTGGGGTCTGGATTGGCCGGATTGCGGACCGAGTTATCATAGCTGTACATGGCAATGAGCTTGGAACCTGCTGTCACCTTGATGGGTTCGACGAAGTTGTATTCCCTCTGCCAATTGAAGTCATAGTGCGGCAGAGACAGCAATAGCGTCTTGGCGCCATCGGGCGTTTGCATCCACAGCTGCGATGAAGCGCCGCGATAGTGCGCATGCGGGAATGCGCCGAACAATAATGCATCCTTCGGAAACAGGAAATAGGATTGAAACTCCGCATTTCCATCATTGGCCGGAATCATAAGATTCTGGTTCGTGATCACTTGGTGGTGCATCACGTACGTGGGTACATCCTTGTAAAAATACAGCGCGATCTGCGAATGTTCGGTGACCTCACGGCCGAATGGAGTGTAATGAATTTGAAAGCCGATCGCGCCACCTGGAGCCATGTATACCCCCGTATCGGGGGGCAGTTGGTAGGACTCAGCACCGAGCGCGTAGGTACCAAACGACGATTTCCACGTGCTTTCGAACGCCTCAGCGCCAGGAGAGGGAACCTCGCTCATGTAACCGGAAAGAATGTGGTGCACCGCTTGACGATTCGTGACTTTGATGCTTGCCGCGCGCACCCATTTCCCCTCCTTAAGGGGATTGGCCACGAACGGCCGCTGATAGTCGACGATGCCGGTTGCTGGGATTGTATAAGCCGGCATATCAAGGAGCAGATCGGGCTTCCCGAGTGGCCACTCCGACGATATGAACGACTTGGCGAGCAACGGATCCGCGCCCGATCCGCGTGGCGCGCCGGACTCCACCCAGTGCACGAGCGTCTTGATTTGTTCACCCGACAAGCTTCGGTCTCCCATAAAATGACCGATGGTCGGATCAGCGCGCCACGGCGGCATGCGCTGCGTTCGTATCATTTCACGAATCATCGGTGAGAACGGTTTGATCAGGTCATAGCTGGTCAAACTCATTGGGCCTATACCACCTGGCTGATGGCAAACTACGCACTTCTGTTCGATCATCGGCGCAATGGTCTTGGCGTATGAAATTGGCGCCCTTCGCAATTCAGCGCTTTCCGAAAAATGAATGAGGCAGCCAACAGCATCTTGTGAAGAAGCCTCAACCGTCTTTCCGGCGAGCATTGCGTCGAGCACATCCTTGACCCAGGTATGCTTGGCGCTGATTTGTTGGCGTTCGTCACTGACACGATCGTCGATAGGACCACGATACGTGATTTTCCAGGTTCTTGGATCGATGACAAACGCTTCGTCACTTTGAGTCACGCCGAGTTGTTCACCCACCAATTGATAATAATCCATTAAAATTGGAAGATCATAACCGTGCGCTTTTGCCTCGGCGACTATCGACTCACGCTTATCCGATGGCGTGGAGTTCAACATTAGAATTTCCACCCCACCATGGGCGTAGACTTTCTGTAATTCCTTCACGGCCGGCGAGGTATTTCGGCTAACAGGACAGCTATTCTGCTGTGTGATCAAGACAATGGCGCGCGCATCGCCAAGCTGCCGCAATTCGTGCGACCGAAGATTCTGGTCCGTCAACCGAAAATCATCAACTGTGGCCGGCACACTTAGGGCAGTTGAAGTGGTGTCAGCCGCCACACTCCTGCAGCCGATGTAACTGGACGCGAGAGCTGCGCTAAATACGGCAGCCCCGATATATTTCATTGATTCCCACATGATTTTCAGCACTCCCAGTTCCGATTTTTGGCGACATTCGTGTCCGTCGACTGCCACGCTAAAGCACTGATATTGCTGATCGATGTTTAGATTGTTTCTGAACCTACATAAATTATGGATTTGTCAGTCGACAGGGCAGGCGGCCTCGCCGCGAAAAAGCGGAGTTCAGTCAACGCGCTGCAAGCATCAGACAATCCTCGCGCTGACACCTATACCGGGAGCGGACCTGAATACAGTCCTTTGCTATGCTGAATTTCCCCGACTTGATGCTGCTCTATTGCGTGCGCGATCCAGCCAGCAGCTCGGCTTAGAGCAAAGAAGAGGTTACGCGGCGGCAAACCGAGTCGCTGCGCCAGAAAGAAATAGACCAGCGCGTTGGTCGGTTCGATGTTTTTAACTTCCCTCACTACGGCCAGCGCTCTTTTGAGACGCCGGTAGCCAATTTCATCCGATAAGGTTTCGTCGCAATACTGCAGCAATGCGCGAGCGCGCGGATCCCCTGCTTTATAGATCGGTTCGCCCTGCCGATACAGAGGGGGATCAAACCCGGGCAGCGATTCACCATCGCGCAATCGCAGTATGACCGGGTTCTCGGGCTGGGTACTTTCCGTTATCTCCCTCAAGAATCTATGCGTTGCATCCTGCCCGGCCAGTCGTCCGAGTCGACTATTCGCCACCAGGAGGCCGGTCATTACGGCCCGCCACGGTGTCACCCCCACGCTGGCCACTGCGCGCACGGCGTAGGCACCGGGCTCAAATCCATGGTCGGCCCAAAGCACCAACATTCGGCGTATCAGATCCGAATCGGTATCCGGCCGTTTGAGCGCTCTCGTAAGAAACAGATGAATCGGTTCGCAGCACGGCTTCTTTGCATGAACCGCGAGAGTCGCCAGCCATCGCAACACATCCGCCCCTGTGCGCGCCATGCCCAAGGGGGAAAGATCGTAAGACCGCGTGTCGCTGACTTCAAGCAACGGAAACATGGCGGTGGCGCGGTCCACATCCGGCTGTCGCGCCATCAAACTCTCGAGCGGCTTGAATAGCGGCGGCACCTTGAGCGGCTGCCGCGTAAAGATTTGCTCCTCTTTCGAATTCCAAAGAAGCGCGGCGACGGACTCGAATGAGGCACTTGCGGATAGCTTGATGACGCTGCGGCCGCGATAGAATAAATCGTCTTCCGTCAGAAGGGTGATTTCGCTTTCAGCACGCACCGCCGAAGCTGCTGGCAGGATCTCCTTGTTACTCTTACGCAAGCGCTCGATGTCGGGTCGCCAATAACGGCGATACTTAGACCCCGGAATAGGTTGCGACCTGATGCCTTTTCGCCCCACGTACACATACAGTGTTGCCAGGCTCACTCCCAAGAGCTTCGCAGCCTCAGCCGAGGATAGGTATCGATCGTCCACGTTAACTTCGGCCCTCCCGCCGTAGGAATTTCTGGCGCTCGGTTTTCGCATGACCTACCCGACACCGTTCACATAGACTATCATTGTTTATGCGAATTGAAAGCAGTGGTCGGTACCTCTGATCATCACAGTGAGTCCCGCGCCTGCTCCGGGCTTCGCTCATTTCATCGTGGTGATGTCGCCGCAATGCCGTCGGCCCCTCCAGAATTGGCCTCATCTGAGAGCACCTATGCGACACGACGGTGATGCGCGGAGCAATAAAGCGTGCAGTGCCGTAATCCCAATGCTCTGTGTAAACCGCCTCAGCATCTCTGCTTGCAGCAAAGGTCTCTAAGAGGGATTCTCCAGGGAGGCCACCAGCGGCTTTCGCGTGCGATTGCGGATGGCTTCGGTGGCAACGCCGCGCGTCTTAGGACCAAACAATGCCACCACAAACACCGCGACTGCGGATACGGACGCGATGAAGGTAAGCACGCCAGAAACACCGCCTGCGACAAGAATGAAGCCGATGAAATAACTGTTAAACGCGGCCGTCAAGCGATCGAGAGAGTACACAAAGCCAATCCCGCGGGCGCGTAGGTTCGTGGGGAACAGCTCGCTGCGATAGGTGTGGGTGCCATAGGCGTTCAGGTTGCTACCGAGCGTGATCAGCAAGCTGCAGGCGATCCACCCTGCGGCTCCGGTTTGGATCACGAACAACAACCCCATCGTCGCGGTTAGACTCGCGCCCGCCACGATCTGCCATTTTCGCTCCACTTTGTCGGCAAACAAGCTGAAAAGCAAAGGAGCAAGCGGATAGGAGAGCGCAACGATTGCCGTATAAGTTAAGCTCTTGGTGACTCCGACGCCTCGCGCCTCCAACAGCGACGGTAGCCAGTTGTTAAATCCAAAAAAGGCAATTGTCGTGGCACAGCTGACGATGAGTAACATCAGTGTTCGTTGTAAGAGTTGTCCTCGAAAAAGATCGCCGAAGTCGCCCCTGATGTCGACGGTCACCGGCACAATAGGCTCGATTGGCGGTAGCGGCCGGCCGGTCTGACGCGAAACTCTTGCCTCGATGTCGGCTAGTATGGATTTCGCCTCCATATTGCGATCATGTTGTGCCAGCCAGCGCGGTGACTCCGGCAATCCCCTTCGCACCCACCAGATGAGAATGGCACCAATTACCGGCACAAACAGCATGATGCGCCAGCCCTCGACACCTGCCACAGTTTTATTAGCTAAGATAGTCGCCAGTATGGCGGCAAGCGGCACGGCGCAATACTGGATTGCCTTGCTGATGGCAAAGCCTCGGCCTCGCAAGGCCTTGGGGGTCATTTCAGAAATATAGGCGTCGACCGCAACAATCTCCGCGCCAACGCCAATCGCCGCAACAAATCTCCAAAGACAGATTTCCAGCGCATGCGACTGAAAAGCCATGATGAGTGTGGCCATCGCGTACCAAATCAACGAGTATGTAAAGATTGGACGCCGTCCAAATTTGTCCGCGATGACCGAAAAGAGCAGGGCGCCTACAAATAGACCGAAAAAAGTCGCAAAGCCGAACGTCGCAAGGTCTGGCAAGCCAAACAGTCCGCCCCTATCCTTGTGAAAAATGCCAACGCGCACCAATAAGGGCGCCATAAAGCTGGTGAGCGCCGTCTCGTAGACCTCGAAGAACGCCCCAAAGGAAATCCTAGCTATCCAAGACCAAAGTGGCCGCGACGCCGGCAATCGGTCCAGCCGTGCCGAAATGAGCAGAGCTTCATTGAGATTTTCCATGACTGCCTTCAGTGACTCGAGAGACGAGGCAAGGTCCGGTTCCAACTCGCCGGCATCCACCAATTCCAGCGGCCCATGAGCGAGACGAGAGCGGGGACCAACAAGGATCGAATCACCACCGCGTCCACAACGACGCCGATAGCCAGCGTCGTCGAACTAATTTTAACGATTTGATTGGGATCGAGACTTAGGGACAGAAAGGTCACCATCAGAATCAGCGCCGCACAAGTCACGAGGCGTCCCGTTCGCGCCATGCCCGCGACGATGGCTTCCGGCGTGGAACCAGTCCGCTCATATTCTTCTCGAATGCGGGAAAGGACGAACACCTCATAGTCCATGGAGAGGCCGAACAATGAGGCGAAGACCACCGTGGGTATCCACGCGCGAATGGCGTCGGTGGCTGGCACACCATAGATCAAGAGCGATCCATGTCCTTGTTGCCAGAAAAAAACCATAAAACCGTACGCAGAGCCAAGTGAGACGATGTTCAAAATCACGGCTTTGAGTGGTAGTACGATCGAGCGTAGCGCCACTACAAGAATAGTGAGGGTCACGGCGCTGACCGCAGTCAATAATAACGGGAAGTGTCCATATACTGCACTGGTAAACGCCATGTCTCCCGCCGTTGCGCCGCCTACTTCGGCGGGCCCTCCGGGCAATTCAGACAAACGCTCGCGTAAGCGAGCAACGGTCGCCTTACCTTCTGCGAGGCTGCCTTCGACCTTCGGAATGACCGTGATTAAGGCATCCGTGCCGCGCCGATACGCCGGTATATCAGGGCTCAGGACAGCGTACACACCGGGTGTGGCCTTAGCGATCTCAGTGGCATTCAGCAATGCCGCCGCGCCACCGTGCGTCATGATATGGATAGGCAGGTCGACGGCACTCGGGATCCCATGCGCTTGCAGCCGATGAAACGCATCGGCGGCAGGCCCGACCTGCGAAAGAGAACCGATCAGGGGGAAGCCGGTCTTCAAAGAAAAAGCCGGGAGCGTCGTAATTCCAATGATGAGAATTCCGAGCCCGGCGGCTTTCCATTGATGCCGTAGCACGAACCTCGTCCATCGTTCCCAAGCGCGACTATACGTAGTCGCGCCTCGCGGCCAAACACTGTATCTGTCGAGCGCGGGACCAATCCAGGCAAGGCAGACCGGCAGCAAGGTGATGGCGACACAAACGGCGATGAAAGGTATCAACATGCCGCCGTATCCAATACTTCTCAAAAAAGGTACCGGAAGCGTCACCAAGCTAAAGAGACCGACAGCGGCCGTTATACCGCTGAGCGCGACAGCGCGTCCTGCGTGGCGTAGGGCGGCAATAACCGCATCGTCGTTATCCAGCCCCCTGACTCGCTCCTCGCGCCAACGGACCACGACGATGAGCGAAAAGTCGATTGAAATACCCAGGCTCAGGAGTACGACCATGTACTCCACGAAGTAGCTCACCTGAGTTACGTAGGTCAATCCAATGACGCAAAGAAAGGTCACGCAGACCGCCGGAATCGCCATCACAATGGGCAGGATCGCAATGGGTGAACCGTACACCAGGAACAGTGCTGTAAATGCGAGGCCCGCGCCGATCATCATGCCCGTAATCAGGTTGGCTTTATTGGGACCGGCATTGGACAGCATCGCTGCAAAGCCCGTCATGGTGAGTGAAGACCCGCTGGGCGTGGCCTTTTGCAGCGCTCTGGGCACGCGGCTCTCGATGCCTTTCCCCACACCGTAGTCGGGATTGGGGATACTTATCATTGCCCAAGCGGCGCGTCCATCGTCGAGGATGAACATCGGATCGCCCGTATTCGAGAAATCGACCACTGCCAACGGTCCAGCATCGTATGCGCCGTTGAAGACCTGCGCGGCCCTTGTCCGTCCCTCCTCGGAATTCATAGTCATTCCCTGAGGAAGGTCCAACACGGGAATCATCGCCTCGAACTCCGCGTCGAGGCCAAAGCGCTGCGTTATTTTTAGATTGGCCTCATAACCGGGCTCGCCTGGGGTTGAGTACGTGTAGTCGAGTCGCTGCCCGAGCTCTCCGATGAACGCGACGCTCAGGGCGCAAAGAATCACCCACGCCAGTACCACTGACACCTTATGCCGCAGAATGAACCTCGCCATCAGAACGCATTTCCCTTAGTGTTTGTAAGTAACCGTGATCCCAAACATTCTTGGCGCGTTCCATTCGCCCACATACATCTTATTGGTGTTGTTGCCCGCGGCGTCGGCGGCGAAGAACTCCGGCACGGTCGCATAGAACGCGGTCAAGTCGGTGGCGTTGACAACGTAGCGCTTATTGTTGATGTTGGTCGACCATAACGACACCATCCATGATTCATCCGCAGACGACCAGTTGGCATGCAGATTCGCAAGGCCTCTGATTCGCGTATTGTCCGTAATAAAAGAGTAGTCATTGTTCTCATTTTCGAAGAACTTTCTGCCCTGAAAAGTGACATCGCCACCGATTCGCACCGCACCTCCAGCGAGTTGCGGGGACACAAAGTGAAGTTCCGCGCCGACTGTATAGTGATACTTAATGTCGAAGGGAATCTGATTGCCAGTGAAGACTGAACCATCTCCTTGAACATAACTGCTGTACTTTGCGTTCATGTAGCTGTAGTTGCCGGTCAAGGTGAGCCATGGGAGCACGTTGAAAGTCGTTTCGATTTCCAACCCCGGAATATTCGCGACGCCGGCATTGGCAGTGATGTACTGAAGGTTCCGGAATTCCTGAACTTGCAACTCCTTGTATTTGGCGTAGTACGCCGCAGCGTCGAACACCAAACGATTGTCGAAGGTGGTGATCTTGGCGCCGACTTCATAGCTCAAGACTTTCTCTGGCGCAAACGGAGTTGCCAACCCCTGGTTCGTGAGAGCGCTCGTATCGAAGCCGCCGCTCTTGAAACCGCTGGCTACGGTTGTGTAAGCGAGGATTCTCGGAGAGGGCATAAAAGACACCGTGGCCTTCGGATTGAAGGCCGTCCAACTATGCGAGTAGGTCGCGGCTAGATCGGGGGACAAGCCGCTGGTGTCGTAAACTTCGCTGTGCCCGGACTTATCTTCACGTGTGTAGCGCGCGCCGAGAGAAAGCTTCCAGACGGGCGTGAACGCGTAGGTGGCATCGGCAAATACTGCGTAGCTGCGCGAATGAACGTGTTGATCGTTGATCGCTGTGAATTGGCCCGCGGCGTAGGGAACAGCGAGCGCCCCGGCAAGCGTGTCGGGTAACGCGTTCAACCCATATCGGTGGAGACCTTCTCTGGTCGAGTTGAGTAAGAACAGGCCACCCACCCAATCGAATCGTTGGTCGGACCGAGAGGCGACGTGAACCTCCTCCGTTTCCTGGTCGGCGCCAACGCGATAACGCTGAAGTATCTCGTTGGCAGGTTCTGCGCTGGTCGAAAAGTTATCCAGTGAATCGGCATGTCGATAGCCTGTGATTGAACTGATGGTGCCAAACGGCACGGTATAATCGATCCGAAGCAGTGCACCGCTGGAGCGCGCATCGCCGGTCGGCTGAATCGCCGAATTGACATCAGTGGGTCGATACGACAGTCCAGGAAACAATGCCGGTTGAAAATTGCCAATCAGCTGCGTCTGTTTGGGGGCCGTGCTCTTGTTGAAATCCACGCCGCCAAGAATCCGCAGATCGTCCGCAGACGTCCACAACAGTTGTCCGCGAGTGCCCCAAGTGTGAAATTCCGAGGTATTTTCACGCAGGGTGACGTTGTTGAGAAATCCGTCCTGCCGCCGAACATCGAAGCTGATGCCGCCGGCCAGCGTGTTGTCGACAAGAGGTCCTGTCACATAGCCGCGGCCTTCCACCATATTGTAATTGCCAAGGGTCAGTTCGGCCTTCTCTTGGGCTTTGAAGTCCGGCGGAAGCGTGTGGATCACGATCGCCCCGCCAGTTACATTGCGCCCGAACAGGGTTCCCTGCGGTCCCCTCAGGACTTCAATGCTGCCCAGATTAAACAGGTTTGGATTGTTGTCGCCAACTCCGGTGGTTGGAATGTCATCAATGAAGACGGAGACCCCGAGGTCAGATCCTGGCGCGTCGTTGCCCACTGTGGTTCCACGAATGGAGGGATAGGACTCGCTGGGGCTCAAGGCCGTAAACACCAAGCCCGGCGAGACGGTGGCGATATTGCCCAAACCGATGAAGTGCTCTCGGTCTAAGTCGCTGCCGGCAAAGGCAGTGATCGCTACGGGCGTCTGCTGCAGCAATGTCGGACGGCGTGTGGCAGTCACGATGATCTCCGTCAATTCCGGAACCGTGTCCTCCGCTGCGCCGGGCGTGTCCGCCTGACTGGGCGTCGCGAGACACTGACTTGCGCCGAGGAACGCCGCGCCAATTAGCACCGAAGCCTTTGTCTTCATCCATCGCTCCCCGCCCTAAGATGTTTTCGTTATCGGGAACCTGCCCACTGTATAGCGACACAAGCTTACGGGTGTCAATCTTGACGGGCGTTGTATAGATTCAAGCGACCGGAGCCGCGAGCATTTTGTCTCGGATGGATGTGGCCGGCCCTTCGCGGGTTGTCTGCCAAGTGATATAAAGGCACTGAAGTCTTTCGGCGAACTTTTGAGATTGATTTTTTGTAAAGAACTCGACGGACCGACTGATCCACCATAGCCGCTCGGGCGGTTAGCAAAGGCGATAGCCGACAAATTGCGCGATCCTTAAATCGGTCACATACCTATACATACGGAGTCAATATGATTTGGAAACTTCTGCGGGCTCAGACTCTTGGCGCCGCTCTTATGCTCACTGCCGCAAGCGCTCCCGTTGTGTTAGCGCGAGCGGCGGCAACTCCACGAGTCGACTATGAATTCACGGGGGACATCTCATTGGGAGCGCCGGCATTCAACGATTATCTTACTCTCGACTCGCCGAACCATCGCTTGTATGTCTCGCACGTCGATCGCGTAACTGTGGTCGATACGACCGCTAGGACGGTGGTCGGTACCATCGGGCCGTTCAAGGACTCGCATGGAATCGCCATCGTCGCAAAAGCGAACAAAGGCTATGCCGATAGCGGCGACGATGGCGTGATGAAAGTGTTCAATTTGACGGATCTTAAGATCATCAAGCAGATAAAGATCAGCCCCGATGCGGACGGCGTGTTATACGACGAGCACACTAATTCGGTATTGGTCGTGGCGGGCGATGCGCACAACCTGACGGTGATTGGCGTCGGCGATGATTCGGTTAGTAGGACGATCATGTTGCCCGGGAAGCCCGAGTTCTTTGCGCTGGATGAGTCAGGCACCGCCTATGTCAATCTAGCGGATACCGCGGCCATCGCTAAAGTGGACATTGCGAGTGGAGCCGTCTCGGCCAATTGGCCGCTGCAGAATTGCAAGGCACCCCACGGTCTTGCTTACGATCCGGCTTCCAAGCGTCTATTCAGTGGCTGCGCAAACGGCCGATTGGTGGTAGTGGACGCCGTGAGCGGGCGCAATGTCTCGAATCTGCCGATAGGTATGCAAAGCGATGGGGTCTCAATTGATGTGAAGCGCCGCTTGGTATTCACCTCAAATGGCCCAGGCACTGTTACGGCCATTAGCATCGGTGCCGACGATCAGTACACCGTCGCACGTACTCTGCCCACCTTCTTTGGGGGCAGAAACATGACGCTCGATCCGGCGAGTGGCGCTCTGTACGTTACTCACGGACACATGAAGGTCATGAGTTCGATGAAGGATCTGCTCAATCTCCGCTTTGGTTGGGATGGAATCGAGGTCTCTGTCTTTGAGCCGCGCTGATCGCTACGCCAGAATGCCGGGCCACGCGGTGGCCCAGCATCGTCTCACGACGCAATCGAGTGGTTTTGGCGATGACTTGGTTCAGCAAGTCCGCGACTATGCCAAATTTCACATCCTAGCGAGACTTTGCGCGTAGATCGCCATGCGCTCTTTTGCCTGGTTCCTGGTTCTGATTGCACTCGGATTCGCGGCGATTGCTGTGTTCACGTATCCCGCCTGGCTCCTGATACATCCCTACCTCTCCGTTCCGTTCCATCGCCTTGGCGAGCGAATCGGTCTTTTGGCATTGGTCGGTATGTTGTTCGTCTCGGCTCGCCGACTGGGCATCCGAGACCGCCTCAGCTTGGGTTACGGGCTGCCTCGAGCCGCGTTTCTGAAGGAGATGACCATTGGCCTGTTGCTGGGTGTCATGACCATGCTGTTGGTGGTTGGGCTGATGAGCCTACTTGGGCTGCTCGATGGGTCAGCGCTACGTGCGCTCGCCCCGACAGCGCTCGCTAAGATTGCCTTAAACCGATTGCTCAGCGGGTTCGCGGTAGCTGCCATCGAGGAAACCCTGATTCGCGGGGCGATGTTCACCGCGATAGAACGCGAGTCGGGCGCGACGCTTGCTGTGCTTCTGACCTCGGTCCTGTATGCGGCGAGCCACTTTTTAGCGAGTTTCCATATCGCGCCGGCAGAAGTTCTGGCATCGAGCGGGGTCGACCTGCTGGTCGGCACTTTGAAAGCCTTCGCGCATCCCTTGCACATCGTCGATGCATTTATGTGCTTGTTTGCGGTAGGTGTCGCTTTGAGTGTGGTACGGATAATCAATGGCAACATCGCCGCCTGCCTTGGCCTGCATGCAGGATGGGTGTGGGTGATGTTGATGGTGCACGAGGTATCCCAACCCGTGAGGACTGCACGACTCGGCTTTCTCTTGAGTCAATTTGACGGCTTTGTTGGATGGTTGGTCTTTGCGTGCACGGTTCTCATAGCCCTCGCACTGCGAATGTTCTACAGCCGCCGAATGGCCGCCGCGTCGCAATCCAAAGGCTCCCCATGCGCAGGTTCGGTCGGCCGTGCGCAGGAGTGCCCCATGGCACCGCGGATTCGGTGACCCACCCGAGACTTTCCCCTGCGATAGGTCGCCCCGGTACACGCTGAGTCCGGCAATCACGCTGCGCAACCGTTAGTCCAGCTCCACATCGAGTAAGCTTGCGTACTGCTGACCCCCATGCATATCGCGCTCGCCCATCCAGCCCTGCGGATGAGGGCGGGCATAGGAAATCTTCAGCGTCATGAGATTGTCGACCGGCAGCCGCTTGACCAGCTGGGGGTTCGTGCCGTACAGACGCTCGAATAATGCGGGCCTCAACACCGCCGAATCCCGATACTGGGCATAAAGTTCTTGGCTCTTGAAAAAGAAGTCCACCGTGATCCAAAAGGGACCGGCATTCTTTGAGCGGACGTGCCGGCAAACGTCGGCGACCTTAGCCATGCGACGCGGACTCCGGTGGAATTGCAGTCTCGAACCAGTCAACACGAACGAGTTCGTGACCATCGCGAGTGTGAACGACGTGATTCAATAGGAATTCGTAAACCTGTCCGCGAGGAATTTCTGCGGGAGTGAAGGGAAACGCATAGCTGGGGAGTTCTTTATTGAGATGCAAGGGCATGTGGAAGAAGTGGGGATTACAGGCCTTAGCCATTTGATTCGCCAACTCTTGAGTGGGGGCCGTAACAACGAACATCACGCCCACGTCCCGCGGCGGTGCCGTACCAACGGGAACCGGCCGCCCAGATGTGCCATTCCACCCATAAAAACGCAGCGATACGTCAAAGAAGACGGCTGTCGTATCGAACGTAGCTTCGATTCGCTTAACGAGCCCGCGGTGCAATGTGTCATGAAAGGCATCCAGATTGGCTAGCACTTCTGGGTCTTCAATGCCCATGATCATAATGGTTTGGAAGTACCCAGCGCGCGCACCCTCTAGTTTCATCGTGTAAGGCATCGGCTCCCAGACAGATCCCGTCACTCGGGTCACCCGCTCATTGATTTGCATGTAAGTCGCGTTAGATACATCCAAAACCCCACCGGGCTCTGTGAGGCGTTGCGGATCGCTCGATTCATACAGCATGTGTGCGGACACACTTTCGGGTGTAGCCCGATTATCAGAGTCCAGCGGCTCAATTTCGAAACCTTGCTGGTCCACTCGCATCAACACGCCACCTTGCCGAGGGTTAACCGTGCATTGACCGCCACATTCTGCAACCTTGGCAGCATGCCAGGCCGCCGCAGGATCTGCACCCATGAGCAGCGGCATGGCGGCAAGCACTGCGGTATCCGTCGTTCGTCCACCCAAGATGATCTGGGCACCCGATCGCAGGGCGGTGACATAGGGTTCCGGGCCCATTAATGCGACGATGTGTGTACAGGATTCCAAAACTGCGTCGTCTATCGCCCCGAGCGGCGGGAGTGGCGAAACTTGCCCCGCTCGATTCCTTTTGACCAACTCTGAAGCCCGTTGCTCGCTATAGAGACACGCTATCTTTGGAGTCACCTTGAGATCGCTCGCCACTTCCAGGGCGATATCGCGGGTCCAATTCACCATAGCATCCGTGCCACAGGTACCGCACGTGCCCACCAGCAGAGGGATATTGGCGGTCAAGGCTGCGCTCATCAAAATCTCCAAATCGCGCTTGACGGACTCTCGATTCATTTTTGAGACACCGCGCGCTAAATACGATGGACCGCTGTCGGTTGAGCCCGCATCCAGTGCGATGGCGTGCGCTCCAAGTTCAATGCCCCGAAGGACATGCGCGCGCTGTATGCCCGCTCCGAGCATCCCCGTCGGAACCAAGACTAAAGCGACCTTCGCCACAGCGCTCATATTGCGCAATTGCGATCGAGGCGTGCGACCTCCCCGCAGCCCGGCACGCGAGAATGCCATGTCGGCGCACTGGTCATCGCCAGACGAGGACCAGGGCTTGCGGATGCGCGCCTAGCGGCATTCGAATATTCGACGCTTTGCGATCTAGCGGACCTTGTAAACCAGAATTTGCTCATTGGCTTCCTTGAAATGCGGCGCGCCCACGTAAAAAAGCTTCCGATCGGGCGCGTACGTTCCGGTGCGCGCCAGCGGCAAGGTCGAGACCTCGCCTAGAGACCTGTAGTGATCGGGGTCAATCTGCTCGAACACTTGAACGGTGGCGTGTTCCTCCTTGGGCGAGCCCTTTGCGGTTACGTAGAGGTGTTTGGTGAGCGGGTCCCAGAAAATGTCATCGGAGAACGTATTGATGGGAATGGCGGTGATTTCCTTTCCTGTCTGGGTGTCGAACACAATTGTTTGGCCCGAGCGGCAGTTGACAAATAAACGATGGCCCACCGGATCGAGCGCCTCGCTACCCAGCCCTGTTCCAAGCGTCACAGGCCAAGTGGCCGTGATCTTCCGTGTGGTGCGATCAACCACCGTCATCTGGTTGCTGGTTCTCAAGCCCGTGTAAATATTGGGACTTGTGGGGTCCATGGCGAACGCGGTGATGACCGGGTCCGGCATCAAATATTGACCCACGATATCCCCCGAAGTCGTATCGATGATGCTCACCGTGGAGTCCGGCTTTTTCAAGACGGCTCCAAGACCGCTCACATACAAATAGTGGGTAGCCGGGTCATAGCCACTCCAGTCCGCCAAGGGAGGCAAATCGATGCTCTTCCACAATCGATTGGACTTCATGTCAAAGATTCGAACGGCGCCCACTTGAAGATCGCCGTCCACCACGTATAGCCGATCTAGGTCCTTTCGATAAAGGAGCGAATGAGGAGTGTGCAGGTCGCCTTTGCCCAAAGACTGAACCATCTTGTTGGTGCGAAGATCGATGACATCGACGACCTGATGGCCTTCATCGGCGGCGAACAACCGATCACCCGCCGCATCGACCAATAGATGGTCAAATTCCCCGCCCGGCCCGCCATCGATGGGTATTATTTGCACCAGTTCCATTGGTGTCGCTGCCGGTGGTGCGGCGCTCACGCACGCGATCCGCATCAACATGCAAGCCAACGTCACGACGATTCTTCTCACGATAGTCTCCAAGTGCTGCACCGGGCCCGATATGTCTTCTTACTTCGCTTGGGAGAATGTGTTGGTCTGATATTCCCAGAGTCCTGCCGGGCGCTCTCCGTAAGCAGGTACGGCTACCATCAGCCGATTGATCGCCGGAATCAAATACCCGGTTCGCGCACCAATGGCAGTAGGGACGTTCTCCAGGGCTTCGTAGTGGTCTGGGTCTCGCTCTTGGATGACATTGATGTAACCGGCGGAATTGATGTTGTAGAGCCGCTTGGCGCTGGAATCGAACAACAAATCGGCGGAGATGCCGCCCAAAGGCACTCGAGTAATTTCCTTGCCCGTCTCGGTGTCAATGACCAGCAGATCGGACGGTCCCCGGGCGGCCACGTACAGTCGGTGTTCGGCGGCATTCAGCGCCATTGGCGTGGGTCTTTTGGCATTCGGGTAGTCCCACCGCGTCAGCTTGCCGGTGGTACGATCGATCACCTGCGTGGCACTCGTGCTATGCAAGTTCGCGTAAATGTAACGGCCAGTCTCCTCAATGGCAAAGTCTTCCGCAGGCGCGTCGAGCTTGATCGTGGTGGTCTCATAAGTGGCAGGATCGATCAGAAGAAGGCCACCCGCATCCTTTGAATCCCCGAACGACGTGATGATTTTCTTCGAGACCGGATCGTAACGCAGATAATCCGCTTCCTTGCCGATCACAATCGTGCGAATCACGTGGTAAGAATTGTCCATCACTTTCAGCGTGCCATCCCCGACGTTGGCGGAGAACAGTTTCTGATACTCGGGCAGATACAATATGCCTTTCGGTTCGTTCATTCCCTTGATGCTCATGATCCATTTCGCCTTCGAAAAGTCGAATACTTCAATGCTGTCATTCCCAAGGCCCGAGACGAAAAAGCGGATGTGATTGGGATCGAGCGTAATGTGATCCAAGCGACCGACTACATCGGGTGCTGGAAACATTTCGACCAGTTGCAAGGATGGTAAAGGCGCCGCTTTTGTAGAGGCGGCAGATGCAGAGCCACCCATCAGCAGCGACCCTACGATTGACCATACGACAAGAATTCTTCTCATTGAACGCTGCTCCATACGATTGTGGTTGCTCAGACTTTATTTCGCGCCATAAACGAGTATTTGCGGCCCTTTGGTCGCGGTTTTCGGCGCCCCCACATAATATTTTTTGGATTCCGGCACGTATATGCCTGTTCTTGTACCCTCCGATGTAGTGGCCTGCCCCAATGACTGATATCGTTCGCGATCAATTTGTTGAATCACCTCGATAGTTGGCGTTCCATCCTTAGGAGCGCCACGGGCCACAATATATAGCCGCTTGGTTGCCCGGACGTATTGCAGCTCATCGCTGTGTTGATTGATTGGAACCGTGGCAAGTTGTTTCCCTGTCTCTGTATCGAAAACGAGCATTTGCCCCGACCGACAATTATCAAACAGAAGATGGTTGTCCGGGTCTTCGGCCATGTGCCCAAGACCGGTACACCCAGTGACCGGCCAGGTGCTTATGATGTTGTGTGTGGCACGGTCGATAACTGCAATCAGATTCTTCGTCCTAAGACCGGTATACAACACTGGCTTCGTCGGATCGATGGACAAGTCTGTAATGACATTGTCGTCCACCGTAAAATCGCTCAAGATCTTCCCCTCTGTGGTATCGATCACTTGAACCGTGGAAATGGATTTTTTTTGAACTATGCCGATTTCACTGACCCACAACTGCTTCGTCTTGGGGTCGTATGCACTCCAGTCACTCATCGGCGGCAATTGAATGGTTTTGAGAAGACTATATGATCTTGTGTCGTATATTCGCACCGCGCCGTATTTAAAATCTCCGTCCACAACGTACAGGCGGCGTATATCCGCTCGGTAGGTCATCGAATGTGGCGAGTGAATGACCCCTTTTCCAAGTACCGTGATCACCTGGTTGCTGTCGGTGTCGAATACATAGACGGCGGCGTGGCCCTCATCGGCCACAAAGAGGCGATGGCCGTCGACGTCGGCCGTGAAGTGATCGAACTCGCCCCCGCCTTCGCCCGGCACGGGTACGGTGGCCTCTATTGCAAAGGGCACTGCGCTACTCGACTCCGCCGATAGGACCGTCGTCGCGCAACCGGCAGAGAAGGCTAACAGGCCAGCTACGCTCTTCCAATTCCGAACCATCTTTTCAATCATGAAAGTTCCCCATAAGTGAGCCGCCAGTCCAATTGCCAGACCATCAAGTCATTGCAGGTGGTAAGTGAAAGAAATTCCGTACATTGCCGGTTGGTTCCAGGAGACTAAATACATCGTATTCGACGGAATTTTCCGTTCTGCCAGCGTCTCGTAGAAAACTGCCAAACTGGTCGCATTGATGATGTGGCGCCGATCAGTGATGTTGCGACCCCATAATGACCACTCCCAGTGCTCGCCGGGTGAGGCCCAGCTCGCGTGAAGATTCACGTCGCCTTTGACTGGTGTCTTGTCATGAAAGAACGGCAGGTCATTGTTGGCATCCCGGATATAGAAGCTCGACGCGTAGGCCACTTCACCTCCGAACCTGACCGTGCCCCCGAGCGTGCTCGATACCCAGTGCACCTCACCTCCCGCATGCCCTTGGTTCTTAGGCTGATACGGAATCTGATGACCAGCGAAGTTCGTGCTGCCATTGGTGTATTGGGTGTAGTACGCGCCGGTATAGCTATATCCGAGATTTAGGTCCAACCAAGGCATGGGTTTTGCGAACACTTCGACTTCCGTGCCTGGGATCCGCGCAATGCCGGCGTTCTGAGTAATTGATTGCAGCAGTACTTGATCAAATACTTGGAGCTGGAGATCCTTATAATCCGCTCTATAACCATCGGCGTTGACAATCAGTCGATCGGATAACAGCGATAGCTTGAAGCCTGCTTCAAAGCTGCGGACTCTCTCGGGCTTGAACGGTGTTTGCAATCCTGCGACCGTGATGCCACTTACGTCGTAGCCGCCGCTCTTAAAACCGTCCTCCACGGTCAAATATCCAAGGAAGACGTGGCTCGGCGTGTATTTCAAGCTAACCTTTGGGGTGAACGCAGTCCATGTATGTCCATAATCACCACTTATAAGCGGCGCGCTCAAGCCGCTGGTATCCGTGAGTTCGGTATGCCCGGTCTTCCTCTCCCAGGTGTATCGCCCGCCGAGCGTGAGCGCCCACACCGGAGTGAAGGCGTAGCTGGCCTCGCCAAAAGCTGAGTAGCTATGATCGTAGATGTGTTGATGCGCGATGCTGCTATAGTTCAGCGCCTTGTAGGGTGGCGCGAAGGAGACGACCGTTCCGGGGACTATACTGACATTGTAGTCGCCATAGTTTGTTCGGCTGCCGGCCAGCAAAAAAGTACCCGCCAACCAATTGAACTTTCCCGCCGTGGAGGAGGTAAATCGAATCTCTTCCGTAAATTGATTGTCCTTTTCAACCGCGTTCTGAATCAGTTCGTCCGGCGGGTCAGCGGTACTTGAAAAGATAGCCAGATCGTTGACAGATCGATACCCACTAATCGAGGTGAGCGTACCAATCGGCACGCTGTAGTCGACACGCGCGAAGGCACCCCCGGTGCGCGCATTGCCAGAGGAAGGCACGCCCTGGTCTGCCTCTTCTGGCGAATATCCCAATCGCGGAAACAAACTCGGCTGAAAGTTTCCATATAACTGCGCAACTTTGTACGGCGATCGGTCGACGTTGTAGTCCGCGCCAAACAGCACTCGAACATCTTTATTTGGATTCCACAGAAGTTGTCCGCGTACACCACCAAGCTGCGTGCTGAGCAATTGCCGAGCGAGGTAAGGATCGTGAACGTAACCGTCTTGCCTACGCGCCTCAACGACGACTTTGCCAGCCAGCGTATTATCGACAAGCGGCCCCGTAATGAACGCGCGCAACTCGGCCAAGTTGAAGCGTCCATACGTCAACTGCGCCTTTTCGTCGTATTCCATGCTTGGTGGCAGTGTCTGAAGGAGGATGGCCCCGCCGGTGGTGTTCCGTCCGAACAGGGTGCCCTGCGGCCCGCGCAAGACTTGAATGCTCTGCAGGTCAAATAGATCTATGTCGTCGTCGCCCACACCCGTTGTAGGGACGTCATCGATGAACACCGAAACGCCTGAGTCGGAGCCTGCCGCGCTACCGCCGCGCGTGGTACCTCGAATTGAGGGATAGGATTGTTGACGACTGAGAGGCGTAAACACGAGTCCCGGCGTGAGCTCAGCGACGTCCGAGAGACCGACAATGCGATGTTGGTCGATGGTCTCTTGACCTATAAATGAAATAGAAATAGGAGTTTGCTCGAGCGTTGTCTTGCGTCGAGTCGCCGTTACCAGAATTTCTGCTATGTTTGATGAATCGCGACTCTCCGGTGTGTCGGAGTCCGTGGCGAATGCGATCGTCGTTAGCATCGAGACTGAGCAGCCTAGCGCTATCAGTTTGCTGAACACCATCACCCCCCCTTATTGCCAGCATCCCTACGATAGACTCGCGGGATTTCTTATCCTGGGAAAAGATTGATCGCAAAAGTCGGGGTCGTCAATCTTGATGCGAGATGTAAAGATGACCCTGGTTTGACCGTAACGGTGAACCTTTCGAGGACTCTGAATATAGTTGGCACAGCGATTTGCGGCGAAACGCCTTCTGATTCGCGAAGAAATCCGACCAGGGCTATTTGTCACGCAGTACGGTGGTGACTAAACGTCAGGATGTCGGTGCGAACGATTGGTCACGGGCGTAACGCATGCGCTACGCGGGCAGTTTCGCGGATTTAGTCGGGAAGCATATCGAGCAGCGGCTCATGGGCAAACCTGCGGTATCGCTCGGCAATTGAAGCCTCGAATCAGATGGCAACGTATCGACTGATGAGGACTAGCTCCGCTCGGAGGCGGGCTGCGTCTTGATGGCGCCCGCCACCCATTGAGCCCACCAGGTATATCAGGAATGTAATGGGCCGCAAGGCCGCTGTTATATACGTGGTACAAGCTCTGCTGAAGGGGACCCTTTTTCCGTGAGGCAGGTCATAGCGTTACACCTGCTGCCCCTGTAGCGTTCGTTGGACAGATTGCAGCGGATGCGGTGACGCAGTTCTCATCGGGGGTCAGTCATGCGAAGTCTAAGCTGGTTGCGTACGAGCCTGTTGGTAGTTGCTGTTGTAACCGTGGCGGGTTGTGCCGCGATGAGCAAGCGCGAGTGCCAGCTTGGCGACTGGCATACAGCCGGTTTCGATGACGGGGCAATGGGTCTACCGGTTACCAGATTGGCTGATTACGCCAAGGCCTGCGGTAAGTACAGCATCAGTCCCGATTTAGCGACTTACCGCACCGGTTACGACCTCGGCCTTGAGACCTATTGTCGAGATTCGAACGGATTCGCGGTTGGATCCAGAGGTGCGGTGTACGGGGGGGTGTGTCCAGCCAATCTGGAAGTTCAGTTCCTTCAGGGTTTCCGTGTGGGTCACCAACTCTTCGAACTTCAGGCCGAGGTCAACGGTATCGAAGGGCAGATTGGCGAGCGCAGAGCGATGCTGCAGGAGAGCACAGAACGTTTGGCGGCGACCCAGGCAGCGATCATCAGCGACAGCACATCGGCCGATCAGCGCATCATCCTCCTCGCGAAAGCCGGTGAGCTTTGGCAGCAGCAGAGGAGCCTGGAAGCGGAGATCGTCCAGCTCCAGCGCAATCTTGCTGTCAGCCAGCAAGACCTGAGCCGATTCCAAGGGTCTCTCGCGTACAATCGCTGATGAACGTCAGAAGGGCAGCGCGTCATCCATCTTTCCGCGGCTGAGGTCTCTTCGACCTGGCGGACGTCGGAGTCTTCGCTTTCAGCCGTCGGAGCCTGCGCGTCCTAGGCATTTTTGATTTAGCGCTCCTTGCTGACTTCGGTTTCCGCTTTCCGATGGGCGAACTAGCAGCCCGTCGCTTCTTATGCACTCCTTTGTTCGCAGTCTGACGTTCCGCAATCTCACGTGCTGGCAACTCTTGGGTGGCTTGTTCCTTGCGCAGTGCGCCTGTGAGTTCATGTAGGCGCAAGTTTAAATCTTCGATGGTGCGAGGCGTGGCAGGCGGACTGGGAGATCTTCGTCGGTGTGAGCAACGCGATCCAATTCATCGGAGCACTGACTTGTCAGGTCGCAACCGTAAAATCCTCGTGACCGGCGCAACGGGTCAGATCGGCGGTGTGCTGGTTCGCCTTCTCGCCGGTGAAAGCGGCTCATTGAGCGACAAATGATTTCGCGACGAAATGCGCGAACCCACCGTCGCGGAACTCAGCCGAGAGAAGAGGGCGCATGGATATCACGTCAATGACTTGGACCGCTTCAGCCTGATTATGGAAAATGCGTGTCCCAATTTTGGTAACGGAGCAGGGGAGATAGAGGCGACCAGGGCAGCAAGCGGGCTGCACTTCCCATGGCGGCGCCGAAAAGCACTGCATTTTCAAAAACGGTCGCGGCGCGAGCATGAATGCCTTGTGCGCCTAGTATTCGAACCACCCTTTGAGCGCCTGATTCTTCGCGTCGTTGAAGGGTGAATAGAGATGGTCAATCGCAACGTCGGGCGGGGAGAACAGGATGGACTTAGCGTGGCTGAGTGCATCGAACCCGTATTTTCCGTAGTAGTGACCCATCCCGGCGGATCCTGTGCCGCCGAAGGGCATCGTCTCAACAAACAAATGAACGTTCACAAGGTTCACCCCGCCGCCGCCGTAAGAGAGTTCGGCGATGAAATGGTCGATAGTTTTCTGATCGCGGCTGAAGATAAACCCCGCGAGCGCCCGCGGGGTCGCTGCCATGCGTTTCATCGCCTCGTCGAAGGACTTGAATGTCAGGATTGGGAGGATGGGACCGAATATCTCATCCTCCATGATTTTGTCCTCCCAGGTGATGGGATACAGGAGCGTGGGATCGAGGTAGTGCGATTGAGGATCTGATTTACCACCGGCAATTACTTTGGAGGGATCAATGAGTGAGGCCAACCGCTCCACTGCGCGTGCGTTGATGATGCGGGAATAGTCCGAATTGGATTTCGGATCTTTGCCAAAGAGTTCCAGCAGCGCCTTTTTGGCTTCCGCGACGAAAGCTCCTGCGATAGATTCGTGAACATAGGCGTAGCCTGGCGAAGTGCACCACTGGCCGCCCCACGCCATCGCGCCCCACACGATCTTTTTTGCGGCGTCCGGTACGTTGGCGGTCTGGTCAACGACGGCAGGGTTCATGCCACCCAGTTCGAGAAGGACGGGCGTGAGGTTCTCCGCTGCGGCGCGTGCGACGATCTTGCCGACCACCGTGCTGCCGGTAAAAAAGATAAAGTCGAACGACAACTTCAGAAGCTCGGTATTCTGTTCCTTGCCGCCGGCCACGACGGTCACTGCGGCCGGGTCGAAATATTTGGGGACCAGGTCCAGCAACACGTCGGTCGTCGCCGGCAGCGCCTCACTCAATGTGAGAAGACAGGTGTTCCCTGCCGCGAGTGCGGCCAATGCCGGGCGGATCAGCAGCAGCAAGGGCCCGTTGAAAGGACCAATGATCAGCGCGACGCCATAAGGTTCTCGATAGACGATCCCCTTGTGGCCAGTTTTGGCGAGGAAACGGGGCACGGTCGCTTCAACTGGCTTCATCCACTCCTTCAGCTGGCTTTTCTGGACCTCTGTCTCGCCCGCTGAGGCTTGGGTCTCGAAGATGACCTCCTGCGAGGCCGTCTTGAAGTCTTTGGCCATCGCCTCCTGGAAGCGCTTTTCGTTCTCTCTGATCATGCGCGCCATGCGGTCGAGCTGTTCGACGCGCCACTCGTAAGTGCGGGTGATTCCTGAGGCGAAAAGCGCCTTTTGCGCGTCGAAGATTTTCTGAAATCGATTCATGGCAGCCTCGCTCAAAATATGAAAGGTATCCTCCATCCTCAAAAGTCCGACGCTACGGTCCGTCGCGCTCGACGTTCTTGTCGGGCCTCGATCAAATGCGCCTAGAGGGCGCTCGCCTTGATGGCGTTTATGGCGGTGTTGTCCCAATAGCAATCCAAGCGCGAGATCTTGCCGTCCGTGTTGAAGCGTACGATGTAAGCGTGGGCGATCCGTCCGACCTCACCCTTTTTTACGAGGCCAGGGACATCCGCAGGCATCGTTCCACCGACCAGCGCCTGCACGATGATGGTGTTCTCTTCGGCTTGGATCATCTCGATGATTTCGGCCCCGAAGTCGGGGACGCCTGCGGAAAGCCGCGCCAAATTCGTTCAAGGCCGCCACGGATTGGCACGACACTGTTCTTGCCGTAGGGGACATATCGTCCTTGAGCCCCGTCAGCTCAAAGAGTGAGCATGCTTCGACGTCATGCGCGTCATAAGCGGCGAAGAATTTCTTAGTGATCGCTTTCAAATCTCTATTCACGTAGCCTCCGTGTCAGCGCGCCGAATGTCGAAGTGCGGCGCTTAGCTCATGGTCAGAACCATCCGAAATCGTGCCTGTCCCGCCATCATCCTTGCGTAGGCTTCGGCGGCTCTCTCAAGCGGCATGGTCTCCACCATGGCCGTGACGTCGGTTATGGTGCTGAACCGGAGCGTCGCGTCGCCGGCCGCTGGGGTCCCTGTCAACGCCCCTTCGACAGCTAAGCTCTGGAACAACAGTGCAAAGGCCGACAATTCGATTGACTCGTCGGTCGCGCCGAGGGAGATCACGACCCCGCCACGGCGCAGTCCGTTGACGGCGGCCGCCACCGCCTTGCCACCGGAGGCAGTGGCTAAGACGACCGTCGCGCCCCCGAGAGCCTGGAGTGACTTGGCGATGTCGGAGACGGAGCTGTCGACATAGTGGTGCGCGCCCAATTTTTTCGCGAGCTCCGCTCGATCGCCGGCGCCACGATCGATTCCGACGACCTCGAAGCCCATGCGGCGAGCGTATTGCACGCCAAGGTGCCCCAGCCCTCCCACTCCGAGTATTGCGACGAGATCGCCTGCTCGCGCGGGGGAGTTTCGCAGAGCGCTGAATGTCGTGAGGCCTGCACACAACAGTGGGGCGGCATCGACGGAGGACAGGTCGTCGGGCACGGACATCAGCCCGCTGGCCTTGGCAATCATCGACTCGGCGTAGCCACCGTCCTGCTGAACGCCGGTGAAACTCTGGTTCTTGCAGTTGAC
>Ga0137412_10000170_pt1 | contig 41386 bp, 37 predicted proteins | sample CZODoug2_1_16fun_FD_122160 | JGI IMG/M metagenome (GOLD analysis project Ga0137412, IMG submission 122160) | Vadose zone soil fungal communities from Angelo Coast Range Reserve, California, USA - CZODoug2_1_16fungal (Hybrid Assembly) | ecosystem: Environmental > Terrestrial > Soil > Vadose zone...
TGCGAGTGCGCGAAGAAATCGTCGCCGATTTGCGCGCCGCGATAGATGGAGACGGAACTGTGGAGGACGGCGTTCTTGCCGATCACGACATTTTCGTCGACGAAACAGTGCGGGCCGATGTGCGCGTTGGCACCGATTTTTGCGGAGGCGGCGACGACGGCGGTGGGATGAATGCCGAGCGCGTACGCAGGCGGTTGGTAAAAGAGTTCGAGGGCTTTGGCGAAGGCAAGGTAGGGATTGTCGCTGCGAACGAGGGTGACCGGCGGCGCGCCGGGATCGCGCGAAACGGATGCAGCGTTGTCCACGAAGACGGCAGAGGCGCGAGTGGTTTTGAGCAGGGGAGTGTAGCGTTTGTTGGCGAGAAAGGTGATTTGGCCTGGCTGGGCGTCTTCGAGTCCCGCAACGCCGGTGATTTCGACATCGGTGTTTGCGCTGGAGGTCGAATCGAGGCGGCAATCGAGTTTTTGGGCAAGCTGAGACAGCTTCATGGAAGTGGCTCCTGTTGTTAATGAAGGATGAGTCTGACACAGGAAAGCGGCCCGTCGCAAAAGACGCTTGCGAAGAGGAAGAGTTGCCACAGAGTCACAGAGTGCACAGAGAAGAGGCGAAGAGCGCATGAGGATCAGGGATTGGAGAACGGAAGAAGGGAGAGAATATGACGGTACTAGTCCGAGGGAGGGGGTATAGGTTTTTTTGTAACTGCTGATTCTGCGGGACTTTAAGTCCTTCGTTCTGTAACTGCAGATTATAAAGGAGTTACAAGGCGGTTTTTCGTAACTGCAGAATATGAAGGACTTAACGGAATTTTGCGGGAGACCGAGAAGGTGGTGCGACGCCGCGAGGCAGGAGGAAAGCGTCGAACCGAACACAACGCATACTATCAGGAGATGTTGCTCAAGTCAATAAGATAATTGATTAGGTAATTCGAATGGCTGTGGAAATTTGTTCGAACGGAAAGAAAAGTCAAAACCCGCACCCTGGAAACCGTAGGGATGCGGCACCCAAAATCGTCCAAACGTTTTGAGCGCCTGCCACCCACCGCCCGTCGCTAGGGCTTTCTAAAGTCTACGTATGGCAAGAATAACTTTCTGGCCTCTCCCATTTGGCCAAGGAACCACGTCATGATCTCCGTCTGTTGTGCCGCCCCACCGGGGCCTACCTGAATTTGAGCGTGGAGCGCAGTGGCCTTCTTGAAGACCTCATTTATGAAGGCTGCCACCTCCGGCCCGAAGAGGAACTCGTGGTCGCGTGTTTCCCGAATGAACTTGAAGCATTCCGATAGGTCAGGATTTGCCGTCTGATCGACGGATGCGAGCATTTTCATCGTGGAGTTAAAAACCGCCATGCGTTTCTCAAAGAGTGCGAGGCGATGCTGACGACGATTTATTGCGAACTGCTGCCAAGCGATGTAAGTGACGATTCCGGAGATAACAAGGGGGAGCGAAGCGGATAGTACCGTTCCAACGGTCGCCCAATTTAGATGGCTGAGGCTGCACATACGCGAATGAGTATAACGCGTTCAAACTCCTGCGGCGGGCAGGCGCGAAGTGGCCGTGAGAGAACAGCAGATCCCGAGGTCGTCAAGATGCGACGACTTCGGAATGACATCGTGGTGAGGCGGGCGACAGGTTCGGGAATTGCGACGTGGTGCCGGGGTGGCGGCGCTGTCGGTTGGAAAGAGAGAGAAGCGACAAGCAGATTCCGAACGCGCCAAAATACGGCACGTTCGGAATGACAACCTAGCGGGGGTGGCGAAGCCGGAATGACAGGGGAGTCGTGGGCGTAGTGGATTTGGGAAGAGAAGAGAGCAAAAGCAGATTCCGAAGTCGTCAAACTACGACGACTTCGGAATGACACAGTGGTGTGGTGGGCGACGACTTAGGAATGGACGACGGAGTGGGGTGGCAAGGTCGGAGCGCCACGGTGTTCCGGTTTTATAAGGGTTTATTGTCATCCCGCAGCCGTTCGGGCGAATTTGACGAACGGCTGCGGGATCTGCTTTGGGTGTTTTGGGTTGGGTAGACGTGTGGAAGTCGAGCGGCGAGGTCATGCCACGCTGGATTTTTATGTTCGATAAGACGACTTTTCTGTTCGCGATGCCACACTTTGATTTGTTTTTCGCGGGCGATTGCGTCCCGAATGTCGCCGAAGAGTTCGAAATGTACCAGGCGGAAGATTCTATAGCGAGTGGTGAAGCCCGGGACGGTTCCGAGGCGGTGCTGCAGGACTCGGGTGTCGAGATCGCCGGTGACTCCGGTGTAGAGGCGGCGAGAGCGGCTCGCGAGGATGTAGATGGCGTAGGTGCGCGGCATGGAAAGAGAATCGGATTACAAAGGATTCCCTCGCGACACATCCGACGGAAAAATCAAAAGCAGATTCCGAAGTTGTCAAAAGGCGACAACTTCGGAATGACAGCCGCGTGTGGTTAGCGGCGGCTTCGCAATGACAACCTAACACTATATTCCTCACAGGTAAACTACATTGTGCGTTAACACCAAGTGCACTACAGGGTCCGAGCGAGAGGCAGACAATTTCCGGCGCTGAGTTACGGGCGGAAGGTCCAGCGGAGTTTGAGGGTGACTAGGTCGGATTGGGGAATGATGCTGACGTGCTGACGTTGGGATTCCGCGGCGGGAAGCGATTGCAGACAGGTGTGAAGCCGCTTGCTGCCATCGCGTCACGGTGGCAAGCGGCTTCATGAGAATTGTGAACGCCTGCGAACTTAACGACTAGCGGTCTTCCGGTGACGCGAAGCAGACCTGGCCGGAATAGCGAAACACGGTTCCTTTTACGAGATCGGCTTCGCCGATGTTGGTTACATCGCCGGTGGCTCCGGCAAATTTTCCGGTGCCGCCTGTAATGTGAACGGGATAGGAAACGACGGCGAAGAGAGTATTGGAGAGCGGGACAGTGGTCGCGGCGGCGGGGTCAACAGTGATGGCATCACCGGATTCCGTTACCCAGTGATGTTGGATGCGGAAAACGACGGTACCGCCGGCGCCGGGCTGAGGCGCGCCAAGCAACGTGGCTGCGACGGCCCCTTTGAGGTCACCTGTGGCGATTCCCAGGGTTGTGTTTTGGTCGACGGCGCCGAAATTGGTCATGACCATGCCGCCGACCGGAATGCAGTGGCGATCTCCGTCGCCTGAATGGGGAACGGCCTTTGGATTTCCCTTGGCCGGTACGAACGCGAAGAGAAGGACCGACGAAGATAAAAGCAGAGCCGTGGTGAAGAGTTTACCGAGAGTCATAAAAGCCTCCGTAAGATAGGGCCAGAATCAGATGACCCAGCTGAGATTTGGGAAGCCAGGGCTTCCGCTACTCTCTAAAGCGGAAACGGCGGGAAAAACTGTAAGGCTTTTTTACGGGCGGCTGACGAGAAGGCGGCGGTGTTGTAAGTCGAGTTTCGACCTTTTGTGTCACGTTCATTGAAATCCAATCTGAACGGTTGACCGCGAGGTTCCTGCCTATAGGTACGACGTAAGTTATGGTAGGGTTGTGCAAACAAGGTAGCTCTCCCAACGCAGCCGTTCACATGTCTGAAACGTCATCCCACGAAGTCACACAATTGCTTGAGGACTGGTGCGGCGGCCGAGCCGGGGCGCTCGATCAATTGATGCCGATTGTGTACCGCGAATTGTGCCGGATCGCGCGCGGCTGCATGAACGGCGAGAATCCCGGCAACACGCTGCAAACGGGCGCGCTTGTGAATGAAGCTTATCTTCAGCTGGTGGAGTTCTCCGGAGTAAGTTTGCAGAACCGAGCACATTTTTATGCCGTCTGCGCGAAGGTGATGCGCAGAATTCTGATTGACGCAGCGCGGGCGCGGCGGGCGCTGAAGCGCGGAGGCGGAGCGGAAGAGCTTTCGATTAAGGAAGAGTTGATTGGAGAAAGCGGGAAATCGGTTGACGTGCTAGCGCTGGATCAGGCGCTGCAACGGCTGGCGCAGCTGGATGAAAGAAAGAGCCAGGTGGTGGAATGCCGTTTTTTTGGCGGAATGAGTGTGCAGGAGACGGCGGAAGTGTTGAACGTTTCGGAGGAAACGGTACTGCGGGACTGGCGATTGGCAAGGGTCTGGCTGTTTCGCACATTGGGCTCGGAGGGCTGCCATGCAGGCTGACCGGTGGCTGCGCGCCGAACAGATTTACCACGCTGCACTGGAACTCCGCGAGGACCGGCGAGCGGCGTTTTTGGAAGAGTCCTGCTCAGCGGACGAAAGCTTGCGGCGGGAAGTTGAGTCGTTGTTGGAAAATGAAAAACTGGTTGGAGACTTTCTGGAAATTCCCGCGATGGAAAATATGGCGCGGCTGATGCCGCGGAGAAGTCCGGAGGAAGCGGACGGCGACACGCTCGGAATTGTCGGAACTACGATCTCCCATTATCGGGCGATAGAGAAGCTCGGGGGCGGCGGAATGGGAGTGGTGTACAAGGGCGAAGACACGCGATTAGGGCGGTTCGTGGCGCTGAAGTTTTTGCCACAGGCCGGGCGGCCGGATGGCTGGGCTGTCGAACGGTTTCGAAGAGAGGCGCGGTCAGCCTCTGCGCTAAATCATCCGCACATTTGCACGATCCACGATATTGGCGAGCACGAGGGGCGGCAGTTCATCGTAATGGAATTGCTGGAAGGGCAGACACTCAAGCGCCGGATTAGCGCCGGGCCGATGGAGGCGGCAGAAATCAGAAAGTTAGGCATGGAGATCGCGGATGCGCTGCAGGCGGCGCACAGCAAAGGAATTGTGCATCGAGACATCAAGCCGGCAAACATATTTGTGACAGCAAGGGGAGAAGCGAAGGTGCTGGATTTTGGATTGGCGAAGCTGCTGCTACCTGACGGCGAAGAAACGTTGACGAACAACGCGGAGGAAGCGGCGCTATTGACGCGAGGGCCGGTGGGGACGTTGCCATACATGGCGCCGGAACAGGCGTTGGGAAGAGAAGTGGACGCGCGGACGGACATCTACGCCCTGGGAATGGTGTTGTACGAAATGGCTTCGGGGAGGCGGCCCTTCCGTGAAGACCTGCCGACGCACTTGATCGACGACATACTGCACAAAACACCAGAGCCGCCGAAAAAGAGTGACGGAAAGCCTAGCGCCTTCGAGGCCGTGATTTCAAGGTGCCTCGCGAAGGAGGCGGCCCATCGGTTCCAGACGGCAAAGGAAGTAATGGCCGAATTGGAGGCGTTCGGGGCGGGTGGTGCGAGCAAAGAGTTGCGGCCGAGGCGGGCGCGGTGGAAAACCGGGATTGGAGTCGCCGCGCTTGCCGCGGTTGCGCTGATTGGAATCGCATTTCGATCCAACTTGCGCGGAGCGTTGGTGCGACTCGGACTGGTTGGTGATGCGGGGGGAATTGGGTCGGTGGCAGTGTTGCCGTTCAGCAATGTGTCCGGCGACGCACAACAGGAATATTTTGTGGATGGAATGACCGACGAGTTGACGACGGATTTGGCGCAGATTGTGGGACTGCGAGTCACATCGCGAACTTCTGCGATGCAATTCAAGGATTCCAAGAAGCCGGTGAGTGAGGTCGCGCGGACGCTTAATGTCGAAGCCGTAGTGGCGGGGACGATTATGCGGTCGGGCGAGCGGGTACGGATTACCGCTCAACTGATCGATGCCAAGACGGACCGGCATCTTTGGGCGAAAAAATATGAGAGAGATTCGCGAGATGCAATGGGCCTGCAGGACGAACTGGCGCGCGATATCGCGGAGGAGATTCGCGTCACGCTGACGCCAGCGGCGCTCCGGCATCTTGCCTCAGGGCGTGCGGCGAATCCTCAGGCGTACGACGCATATTTGCAGGGGCGGTATTTTTGGAACAGGCGAACCGAGCCGGAGCTGAAAAAAGCGAAAGACTATTTCGAACAAGCGATTGGGAGCGACCCAAGTTATGCTCCGGCCTATTCGGGACTGGCAGATACGTATTTCTATTTGTCGTATGCGTGGGGACACATGGCACCGCTGGAAGGAATGCCAAAGGCGAAAGCAGCGGCGCAAAGGGCGATTGAGCTGGATGAAGCTTCGGCGGAAGGACATACATCGCTGGCACTAGTGAAAATGAGTTTTGAATGGGATTTCGCAGGCGCGGAGCAAGAGTTCAGGCGGGCGACGGCGCTGAACCCAAATTATGCGACGGCCCATCATGGGTACTCAATTTTGTTGGGTCTTCTGGGGCGCTCAGAGGAATCCGTGGCGGAAATCCGGAAAGCAGTTGAGGTGGACCCGCTTTCGGTACCGGTGAGAAACATGCTGGCGGCGAAGCTCGCGTCGTACGGCCGTTGCGACGAATCGTTGAAAGAGGACCGCAAAACGATGGAGCTTGACCCGAATGCAACTCATTTAGGGATGATCCACGATCGAATGGCAGAATGCTACACGAGCAAGGGAATGGCGAAAGAGGCTTTAGAAGCGAGAGTACAGTCGATGATCGCGAACGGCGCGACACCGAAAGAAGTAGAGGAATTCAAGAGAACTTTAGCGAGCGCGGGACAAAAAGGAGTCTTGCGCAAGACGTTGCAAGAGACACTTGGACGCTGGGAGAAAGATCACTGGCACACAGATGGTTTTACTATCGCGACGACGTATGCAGATCTCGGGGAATACGACCAGGCTTTTGCGTGGATTGATAAGTTGATCGCACTGCGATCGACGATGTTGTTCTGGATCTACGACAAAGGGCGAGACGACCCGATGCGCAAAGATCCGCGATTCGCCGAAATGAAACGTAAAATGGGCGTTAAGGATTGAAGTTTGGCACCAATGAGTGGTTTTCCGTGTCGAAGTCGAGCGGAATTTTTCCACGTGAGTTATTCCGAGAAAAGTTTGGGTTGTGCAGCGATTGCGTTGTCCGTCGGCGAGCACGGGATGGCGGCGGATTTATTCTGTGAAGAGCTTTGGCTGAGATGGTGCTGCCACGGCGGGCTTGCGGCGGGCGATCCCGACGACGCCGAGAACGGTGAGGGAAGAGATGGCGGAGCGAGGGACGAAGATGCGGTCGGTGTTCGAGCTCAGGTCGGGCGGAGTGAGCTGAACGCCGTTGTCGAGGAGGCCGAGAAGGTCATTGGGGACGACGCCTTCGAGGATTTCGCCGTCAGTGTAACGGAGGCGGATCCAAAGGCCGTCGAGTTTGGGTCGGGAGAGAAAGGATTTACGTTCGGGCTCGAAGTCGCCATTGAATTCGCGGACGAAATAGAGGGAGCGGATGCGGTCGAGGGGAATCTGCTCGTGCTCGCCGTCGGGCGTGAGGAGATCGAGCGGGTCGATTTGCCCGAGGCGGGACGGATTGAGGTATCCCCGCAAGGACTTGCGGTCCATCAGAGATACAACGACCTTCTTATGGGTAGAGGCTGGGTTACGGAGCTTCAAAGTTACCGTTTCTGGCGCTACTTCAAATCCTGCCGCTAGTCAGGCCGGTGAGTCTGGATTCTGCCTATTGTGTCACGATCTGCAAAATTCAAAACGGTCTATTGCCGGAGTTGTGATCCGTCGAAGCCAAAAGCCCGAAAAACGGGTTCGAGGGGCTGCAAAGAGCGAAAATTTGCGCTTTGTGAAAACGTATGTTATGTTAAGCGCGATTTTCCTGTCAACCTATTGTTTTCATTGGGGTTAGGCCTTGGAGGGCCACCCGTTGACCGACAAGAAGCAAATCCTCAAATCGGCTTCGATTATAACCCTGGTCACCATCATAAGCCGCATTTTGGGCTATGTGCGCGACCAGCGCATTGCAGTTTTGCTGGGTACAACCGAAATATCGGTCGCCTACCAACTGGCGTTCCGCATCCCCAATCTTTTTAGGCGGCTGGTGGCGGAAGGGGCGATGACTGCCTCGTTCATTCCGGTTTTTGCTAACTACATGCGCGAGAAAGGCGCGAGGGAAGTTTGGGATTTTGCAAACAAGCTGTTCTGGACGCTGGCGCTGGTAGTGGCGATCATCACAGCGTTGGGGATGGTGTTCTCGCCCTACGTGATTCATTTGTTTACCTCAGATGTCGGGAGCGCGGGGGGATTGGATCTCGCGGTCGGGCTGAACCGAATCATCTTCCCGTACCTGTTTTTTGTGGCGTTAGCAGCCCTGGCGATGGGCATTTTGAATTGTTTTCATGTATTCGGGCTGCCGGCCGCGACGCCCATCTTTTGGAATGTCGCGTCAATCATTTTCTCGATGGCGGCGGTGTGGAAATACTTCAAAAGCCCGGCGATGTCGCTGGCGGCGGGTGTGCTGGTCGGGGGAGTCTTGCAGTTTCTCATACAGGTGCCGCAACTGGTGCACAAAGGGATGAAGTTTGACTTCGGGATTTCGTTCTCGCATCCCGGAATTCGCAACGTCGCGCGCCTTATGATTCCCAGGTTGTTTGGCATTGGCGTGGCGCAAATCAATCTACTGGTGGATACGCGGTTTGCCACGGCTAGCATCATGCCCAAAGGCAGCCTGACGGCGCTGTATTACTCCGACCGAGTGATGGAACTGGTGCTGGGTGGATACGCGATTTCCGTGGCGACCGCGATTTTGCCGATTATGTCGCACCAGGCGGCGGCGAATGATTACAGCGGACTGAAGAAGACGCTGGTGTTCGCGATACGGTTAGTGGCCTTCATTACGGTGCCTGCGATGCTTGGGCTGATGATTTTACGGGAGCCGATCATTCGCGTGTTGTTCCAGCACGGCGCGTTCGTCGCAGAGTCCACGCGGCTCACGGCGCGCGCATTGTTGTACTACGCGATTGCCCTGCCGGGTCTGGCGACGGTGAAACTGATTGTGCCGGCGTTTTATTCGACGAAGGACACGAAGACGCCGGTGATTGTAGCCGCGATTTCCATGGTGCTGAACGTATTGCTGAACATCGTGTTTCTGGAATTTTTCTTTAAGCGGGTGCAGAACGGTGGACCGGCGCTGGCGACGGCTCTGGCGTGTTACTTCGACTTTTTTGCGCTGTTCGTTATTTTCCGCGTGCGATACGGAGCGCTAGGGACAATGGAGATCTTGCGTTCCTTCGGGAAGATTTCGCTTTGCGCATCAATAATGGGAGTAGCGTGTTGGCTGGGCGTGCACTACACGGAGTTCGCTATGCACTCACGGTTTCTAATCCAGCTGCTGATTTTCGCGGGCATGATACTGGGCGCGACGGGATTATACCTCGGGCTGGCGTGGGTGTTCCGGTGCCACGAGATCGAAGAAATTTACGGAATTGCGACGCGCCGGAAGCGCGGCGGGGAAGCGTACGTGGAAACGTGATGGAACTCGCGAGCGCCATATCTTCGTTTTTAACGCACGTGAAGGTCGAAAAGGGCCTCTCCGTGAATACGTATTCGGCGTACAAGCGGGATTTGGCGAAGTTTGAAGACTTTGCAAAGAAGCGGAAGCTGGCACTCGAAAAAGTTTCGCGGGACGACTTGGTGGATTTTCTGGCAGGGCTCTACCGGCAAAAGCTGGAGAGCAAAACAGTTGCGCGAAATCTGGTGTCGCTGCGGAATTTTTTCCGCTTCGCGCAGGTCCACGATGCGATAACGGATGATCCGGCGGCGAACCTGGAATCGCCGAAGATTCGGAAATCGTTGCCGGGATATTTGCGGCTGGAAGAAGTCGAACGCTTGCTGGAACAGCCGGACGGAAGCACGCCGCAAGGTTTGCGTGACCGCGCGATGCTCGAAGTCTTGTATTCGACCGGATTGCGGGTGTCGGAATTGACGGGACTAAAAGTGAGCGACCTCGACGCAAAGGTCGGGTGCGTGCGGTGCATCGGGAAAGGTGATAAAGAAAGGGTGGTGCCGGTGGGGAAAAAAGCGCTGGCGATTGTCGAGCGGTATTTGCGCGACGGCCGGCCGGAATTACTGCGCGGCGCGCGCAACGGTCTAGTCTCCCCGTTTTTGTTTGTGAACCGGCGGGGCGTAAAGATCAGCCGCGTGGGCGTGTGGAAGATTCTCTCGAACTATGGAAAGCAGGCGGGGCTGCGCGTTGCGCTGACTCCGCACATGCTGCGACACAGTTTTGCCACGCATTTGCTGGAGCGTGGCGCGGATTTGCGGTCGGTTCAGTTGATGCTCGGCCATGCCGACATCTCGACGACGCAGATCTATACCCATGTGGTCGAAGAGCGGTTGAAACAAGTGTATAAAGCGCATCATCCACGCGCATAGCGTGAGGGCCCGGAAGTGAGCGCGGGTGCCGCCGCGAAATTGCGGCCGCATCCTAACGGTGAAGGAGTGCGATGCCTGATTACATGTTTTTGCTGGAGAGCCGGCTGCTGCCTGAACAAAGAGCCGCGCTGCTGCGAGTGCAGGAGCTGTCTGCGGCGATGGGCTTCAACGTCTATTTGACGGGCGGAACGGTGCGCGACCTGATAACCGGCGCGTCGCTGCGGGACCTGGATTTTACGGTGGAAGGGAATCCATCGAAAATCGCGCGCGAATTGGAAAAAGGCGGCGCGAAGGTGCTGGCCGAAGACGAAAAACTGCGGCACGTGGAGATTTTATTTTCCGGCGACTGCGAAGGAAGCATTGCGGCGGCGCGGGACGACCACTATGTGAGGCCAGGGACTCGGCCGGAGATTCGCTGGTCGACGATTATGGAGGATTTGCGGCGGCGTGATTTCTCACTGAACGCGATCGCGATTTCGCTGAATCCTGCTTCGCGTGGCCTGTTGTTGGATCCCACCAACGGCCTGTCAGACGTCGAGAGAGCGGAAGTGCGCGCGCTGATCATTCACAGTTTTACGAACCAGCCGGTGCGATTGCTGCGGGTGCTGCGATTTGCCGCACGAATGGGATTCAAGCTGGAGCAGCGAACGCAGGAGTGGTTTGACCTGGCAATCGAGCGGGACTTGCATCACACGATTACGCCGGAGGACGCGGGCACGGAACTTCGCTCGTTGGCGCGAGAAGAAAATCCCGCGGCGATTTTGAAATCGTGGGAAGAACACGATTTGCTGGAGACGGTTCATCCGATGCTCGCGAAAAAGCACCTGGACCTTGACTCGGTCAATCGGCTGAGCAAGGTGCGCGACGATTTGTTCATGGCCGGACTACGGCCGCGACTAGCCACGCCGATGATGCTGGCGATTCTGGGGCGGTTGAAGGACCGCGAACAAGGCAGCTTGCTGCACAAACTAGGCTTCCGCGCAGCGGAAGTGGACCAGATTTTGAGTTTTGAAGAAGAAGCGCACGCTGCGGGGAAGGAGCTAGCCGGGAAAAAGCTGGCAGCACCGATTGACGCGTACCGCTTTTTGGAAAAGATGCGGACGGATATCCTGGCGCATCTGCTGGCGTTTTCCTCGAACTCAACGGCCGTTTCCAAAATCCGTGCCTACTTGAACAAGTGGCGACCGCTGCGGCAGGGAATTCCAGCGATCGTGAACGAACTGACTGCAATCGGGATGCCGCCGGGGGCTAAGTTTGACGCCGTGGTAGACCAGGTGTTCGCGATGCAGATGACTGGCAGAGGGAAAACGCCTGAAGAGCGCGTGAAGATCCTGCGCAAGCTTTCCGGAATTAAAGAGCCGCCGAAGCCGAAGGAAACGAAAGGCAAAGAGAAGAAGCATGCCGGGAAAATCGTTGGAAAGGCGGCACCCATACCAGTGGGCAAGGTTGCCGCGCCGCCCGCAAGAATGTCGTCGGCTCCAGTAAAGACACATAAAGCTGCGGCCCCCGCGAAAGTGGAAAAGAAAAAAAAGAAGAAGTGAAGCAAGGCGTCGTGCTAGCGCGGAATTCCTTTGCAGTACACCATGTTCCACAGAGTGACGCCGAATGCCTTGAGCGGATACGGCTCGAAGCGTTCAATCTTCAGATGGCGTTCAAACAACGAACGCCAATGGTCCAGCGGGCGTGGAAATTTCCCGCGGTCCGCTTTGGCGAGGAATTGCGACACGGATGCTTTCGGCGGATAGACGAGTTCGAGAATGTGGATATGCCCGTCCGCGGAGAGCCAAAGGTGCATCCGGGCGAGAATCGCATTCGTAGAAGCGTCGTCAACGTGGTGCAAAAAGCTATTTAGCAGAATGAAGTCAAACTTTTCTTCGGGAACATCTTCGTAGGTAGTGACATCGGCAACGAGGAAGTCGCGCTTAAATTTAGTCTTGGCGCTCTCAATATAGCGAGGATTAATATCCACGCCGAGATAGTCCGTGCCGGAAAACAAAGCCGTGTTCGTGCCCGGACCGCAGCCCACATCCAAGACATTTCGTACCGAATTCAGATTTACTTCCGTTAAGATTGGCGCGAATTTTGCTTTTGCGAAGGGACCCTGCCAAAGGGAATAAATGGCTGTGCGCTCCAAAAGAGAATCCAAGAGTCTCATCTGCTAGAGATATCTCCCCGACGCGAGAAAGTCTGTGCAAAAGTTGTGAAGTCGCGACGATTCCGATAATACGCCGAGACCGGTGCTGGTTCAAAAAGGCAATGTGATTTAGAATCGAGATTCATGGGACGACCCGAGTTCGTTCACCTTCACGTTCATACCGATTACAGCCTGCTCGATGGCGCTTGCGAAACAAGCGAGCTTCTCGATGAAGCGTCCCGCCAGAAAATGCCGGCCGTGGCGATTACGGATCACGGCAATCTGTTCGCGGCGGCGAATTTTTTCAATGAAGCGAGCAAGCGCGACGTAAAGCCGATTATCGGCTGCGAAGTGTACGTCGCCAAAGGGAGCAGGCACGACCGCGGCGAGAAATCGGCGCCGAACGCGGCAAACGACCGCGATGATTGGGAGCCCGGTCAGCGCGGCAACAATCATCTGGTGCTGCTCTGCGAAAACCTCGAGGGCTACCACAATCTGATCAAGCTGGTCTCCGCCGGTTTCCTGGAAGGTTTCTACTACAAGCCGCGCATTGACTACGATCTGCTCGCCAAACACAGCAGCGGGTTGATTGCGCTGTCGGCGTGTCTGCAGGGTGCGGTGACGGAAGCGGTGGTCGAAGAGAAATACGATCGCGCTCGCGAGAATGCATACCGCTTGCGCGATGTATTTGGAAAACAGAATTTCTTTTTGGAGATTCAGGATCAAGGACTGGAGATCGAGAAGGGTGTGAATCCGCATTTGGTGAGGCTTTCGAAAGAGACCGGGATTCCGCTGGTGGCGACCAACGACTGCCATTACCTGCATCACGAAGACGCGCACGCCCAGGAAGTTTTGCTGTGCATTCAAACCGGCAAGACGATGAGCGACGAGCGCCGGATGAAATTTCCAACGGACCAGTTCTATTTCAAAACGGCGGACGAGATGTTTGGAATCTTCCGCGAAATTCCGGAAGCGCTGCAACGGACAGTGGATATTGCGTCGCGTTGCAACGTGAAGATCGATCGCATTCCGAATCCGTTCCCGGAATTTAAGGTGCCGGATGGGCACACGGCGGGAAGCTATTTTGAAAAAGTAGTGCGCGAAGGATTTGCGACGCGAGCGCCGTACCTGGAACGGCTGGCGAAGTCCGGCGCGCTTAGCAATCCGCTATCCGAGTATGAGCGGCGGCTGAGCAGCGAAATCCAGATGATTCAGAAGATGCGGTACGAAGGATATTTCCTGATCGTTTGGGATTTTATTCATTACGCGCGCAGCCAGGGAGTACCCGTCGGACCCGGCCGGGGATCGGCGGCGGGAAGCCTTGTAAGTTATGCGTTGCGGATTACGGACGTCGATCCGCTGCAATACAACCTGCTCTTCGAGCGGTTCCTGAATCCGGAACGTGTTTCGATGCCGGATATTGATATTGATTTTTGCATGCGCCGGCGTGGCGAGTTGATCGAATACGTCACGCAGAAGTACGGCCGCGAAAACGTCGCGCAGATTATTACCTTCGGAACGATGGCGGCAAAAGCGGCGATTAAGGACGTGGGCCGCGCGATGGATATTCCGTACACAGAAGTGGACCGCATCGCGAAGATGGTTCCAACAACGCTGGGTATCGAGCTGGAAGATGCTCTGAAGGAAGCGCCGCAACTGAAATCTGCGATCAACTCAGACGACAAGTTGAAGGATTTGATGGCGGTGGCGCTGCGGCTGGAAGGTCTGGCGAGGCATGCTTCGACGCACGCGGCAGGCGTGGTGATTTCACCGGCGCCGCTGACGGATCTGGTGCCCGTTTACAAGACGAATCGCGACGAAGTCACGACGCAATACGACATGAACGCGCTGGAACGAATCGGTTTGCTCAAGATGGATTTTCTCGGGCTGACGACGCTGACCGTTCTGCAGGATGCCGTTCTGATGGTGGAACAGAACCGCGGGGTCCGGGTGGACCTGGAAAATCTGGCACTGGATGATGAAGCCACGTACAAACTTTTCTCGCGCGGCGATACCACGGCGATTTTCCAGTTTGAGTCGCACGGCATGCGCGACATTTTGCGGCGTTACCAGCCGACACGGATTGAAGATTTGACGGCGCTGAATGCGCTGTACCGTCCGGGCCCGATCCAGGGCGGAATGGTCGATGATTTTATCAACCGGAAGCACGGGAAGACGAAAGTCGCCTTCGAATTGCCGCAACTCCAGGACATTCTTGAGGAGACATACGGCGTAATTCTGTATCAGGAACAGGTGATGCAGATTGCGAACCGGCTGGCGAACTTTTCGCTGGGTGAAGCGGATATTTTGCGCCGCGCGATGGGCAAGAAGAAGAAAGAAGAGATGGCGGCACAGCGGGCGAAATTCCTGAATGGCTGCGCGAACAATAAGATTCCGGAGAAGAAGGCCGAGCGAATTTTCAATCTGATGGAGGAATTTGCGGGATACGGATTTAACAAGTCGCACTCTTGCGCCTATGCGCTGCTTGCGTATCAGACGGCGTTCATGAAAGCGCATTACCCGGTGGAGTTCATCGCGGCGCTGCTGACGTCGGAAACCGGAAACGCTGATAAGGCGGTGAAGTACATTAACGAAGCGCGCGGAATGAGCATTTCGATTCTGCCGCCGGATGTGAACGAGTCCGATTTGTATTTCACGCCGGTGGGTGAGTCGATTCGCTTCGGACTCGCGGCGATCAAGAACGTCGGCGAGAACACCGCGAAGGCGATTCGTGGATCGCGGACGGAGCAAGGACCCTTTAAATCACTCTACGATTTTTGCGAACGGATTGAGCCGAAATTCCTGAACAAGCGGGTTTTTGAGAGCTTGATCAAGTCTGGCGCCATGGATTCGGTAGGCCCCAGAGAATCGATGCTGGCCAGCGTGGATGACGCGGTCGCGGCACTGCAGCGAGTCGCGCGCAACAGGGAATCGGGACAGCACGGACTTTTCGGCGGCGGTTCGGCGCCAGCGGCGGCGCCATTCGAGTTGCGAGACGCGGCACCTTGGAGCGAAGAAGAGCGACTAGCGAGCGAATATGCGATGCTCGGGTTCTACGTTTCGGGCCATCCACTGGAGAAATTCGCGTCGCGGATGGAGGAGTGGAAAGTCGTCAGTCTTGGACAAGTGGAAGGGGAGCGAAACGGCAAGGAGATCGCCGTCGCGGTATTGATTGTGGGAACGCGGCCGATGCGTTCGAAGAAGGGTGCGCGCTGGGCGATCTTTACAATTCAAGACATGACCGGGATTCAGGAGTTGCTGGCGTTTCCGGAAAGTTTTGCGCGATTCGAAGGCCTGCTCAAGCCGGGAACCCCGCTGCTGCTGAAGGTTCGCGTGCAAGTGGAAGAAGCAGGAACACGGCTGTCGTTGCAAGAGGCGCGCCGAATCGAAGACATCGTCGAGAAAGTCGCGAATCAGGAATTCCGCGTGCGGATGAACATGCAAGCGCTGAATGACGCGATGCTGGATCAGCTGGAGCGTTTGTTTGAAGGCACGCCGGGCATGACCCAAGTTATATTCGAACTGGTGTCCGCCGATGGAACGGTGGCAACGGTGGCTTCGCAACAGCGCGTGAAGGTGACGCCCGAACTGGTCGAAGGCGTTCGAAGACTAAAGGGTGAGCAGGCAGCGGCTTAGGACAACGAATGAAAGCAAAAGGTAAAACCGGAACGGATCCGAGCGAACAGAGACAGCGCGAGATCGAGCGACTGGAGAAAGATGTGGAAGATTTGAAGCGGCTTGCCGGAACGGCGGAGGCGGACGCGGAGCTCGAGCGCGTTAGACAGGAAGTTGCGGAGTTGCGGCGCGAGTTTTACGCCCATCTTGGGCCGTGGCAGCGAGCGCAGGTCGCGCGGCATCAACAGCGGCCGTACTTGCTGGATTTTGTGCAGTACCTGTTCACGGATTTTATGGAGTTGCACGGCGACCGCGCCTTCGGAGACGACAAAGCAATCATCGCGGGGCTGGCGAAATTCCACGGACGCCCCGTCGCGGTGATCGGTCACCAGAAGGGACGCGACACAAAACAGCGCGTGATTCGCAATTTTGGCCAACCGAAGCCGGAGGGTTATCGGAAGGCGTTGCGCGTGATGCAGCTCGCGGCGAAATACCATCGCCCGGTGCTGACGTTCATTGACACTCCCGGCGCATACCCGGGAATTGACGCGGAGGAACGCGGCCAGGGTGAAGCGATTGCGCGAAATTTGCGCGAAATGTCGCGGCTGCCCGTTCCGATCATCGTAACGGTGACGGGCGAAGGTGGATCGGGCGGCGCGCTCGCTGTGGCGGTGGGCGACCGCGTGAATATTTTGGAGAATAGTTTTTATTCGGTGATTTCGCCGGAAGGATGCGCGGCGATTATGTGGCGCGACGCCACGAAGGCGGAAACCGCGGCGGAAGCGATGAAAATCACCGCGAAGGATTTGAAGGACTTCGGCATTGTGGATGAGATTGTGCGCGAGCCGGAAGGTGGAGCGCACACCGATCACGAGGCGGCGGCGCGTCTACTGGGCGACGTGCTGGACCGGCAGTTGGCGGAGTTGACGCTGACCAGGCCCGACAGACTCGTCGAGGGCCGCTACGAGAAATTTCGGAAGATGGGCCAGTTCTTCGATATTCAAGCCTAAAAACCCGCCGCTCCTCAAGCTTCAGCGCGCATAAATTCGTCGTTTTTCCCCCGTAGCAGATAGGAAACTCATATCGCAGGATTGTGTGGGCGCGGACTTCCTCCGGAGCTAGTCTGAAAGTGTCTTCGGAGTGCGGATTGGCATAGGGGCAGGCATTGCCAGCGGCCAATTCGCGGAAAATGGAAACCTTTATGTCCGAGCCCTTCCGTCCTTACGAAAAACTAGTGGAGATTACCGTCTTGGGGAAAAAGTTCAACGTTCCCGAGCGGAATTCTCTTTTGCGCTGCTTCCAGTTCATCAGCCCGGAGACGATCCCGTACGGCCGCTTTTGCTGGAATCAAGACTGCCAATACTGCCGCGTGACATGCCAACTGCCGGACGACGACGAACCGCGGGAAATGCTGGCTTGCAAATTTATCGTCATGCCGGGCATGGAAGTCTCTGAATTGAGCCAGGAATTGAAGTGGTGCCTGCGGTCAAAGCTGCCGCAGGACGCTGCGGTATCGCAGTAAGCAGTTCCGTCTGGATTTCGCTTTACCACCACTCCCGATTCAAACGAAATCGAGTGCGCCGTTTCGATCCTCGTCGAGACCCGCGGCAGTTTGCTCTGCGGCCATCGGTGCACTACGATGGTAAGAAGCCATCATGAACTCACAAGCTGCGGTAAAAGAGCTGACGTGCGACGGGTGCGGGCGCGGAGCTTCGTCTGAGCATATCGCCCGACGATTGCGACGGCTGGAATTGGCCACGCGCTATCGCCCGATTCACGTGCAAGCAGTGTTTTTGGGAGCGCAGTCGCCAGCCGATGACAAGAATTTCCTGTATGCGGCGGTGGCGGGATTTAGCGGCGAAGCGGCGGCGCTGCTCCGGGCTTTGGGAATTCAGACCGAAGGGCGCGACGTCGAATCCGTATTGGCGGAATTTCAGAAACGCGGATTCGTTTTGGCACACGTCCTGGAATGCCCGGCTGAGCCTGGACGCGATACGCCGAATTTGGCGGACGACTTGCTCCGCAAATTGCCCAGTGTCGCCAGGCGATTGCGTGCGTCGCTGCGGCCAAAACGCGTGATCCTTGTTTCGAGGCAGCTCGCGCCGGTGTTGGATGCGCTGAAGAGCGCTCAACTCGGCGGAGAATTGGTGCTAAACGACGGGTTGCCCTTCGATTTGGCAGACAGCGCCAGTGTGAGCCAGCTCACATCGGCGGTACGGAGCCTGTGATAAGATTCACTTTTACGGAACGACTGTAGGCGGTCACCATGAAAAAACGAGCCAAATTTGGGATTGGAATCGGGATCATTTTGGTGTCCATGGCGAGCCTTGCGTGGCTGGGCTACGGCGAGAGCAAGACTTACTACCATACGATCGCGGAGCTCGAGACACTGCGGGGAACATCTGCGGCGCACCGTATGCGCGTTGGCGGCACCGTGCAGGCGGGCAGTATTCATCGCGCAAGTGGAAAAACTGACTTCGTGTTGCTGGGCGAAGGGAAGTCCCTCTCCGTGAGCTATACAGGCAATGACCCGCTGCCGGATTCGTTTATCGATAATTCTCAGGCGCTGATTGAAGGCCGGATGGGTTCGGACGGGCGGTTCGTCGCGGAGCACGTGCAGGCGAAATGCGCTTCGAAGTACGAAGCCGCGCCCGGCGAGGCGCCAAGGCCGTCGAATTCGACTGGCCGTTCGTAGTTCGCGTAGGTACAACACGGCGCGCTCGGTTCTGAAAGCGGAGGCAGCGTGGACGTATTCGGTTCGTTTGCACTGTTACTTGCCTTTGTTTGTGCGCTGTACGCATTGGTCGGCGGAATCGCGGCCATCCTCACACGACATGCATTGTTAATTAAGAGCGCGCGCCAGGCAGGCATCGCGGCTTGCGCGTTAATTTTCCTCGCAACCTTCAGCGTCGTGTACCTGTTCGTCACCGACAACTACTCGATGGCCTATGTGGCGTCGCACAGCAATCGCGACCTGGCGACCTTTTTTAAAGTAGTCGCGCTTTGGTCCGGTCAGGAAGGGTCACTCCTTTTCTGGTGCTTCCTGATGTCCATTTACATTTTTTCGGTACTGATCGCTTACCGGAACAAGCACGGCGAATTGATGCCTTACGTCGGGACAATCCTCGCCGGCGTGCAGCTTTTCTTTTTGACCATTAGCAACTTTGTGGCAAGCCCCTTCAAAGCGCTGGCGATTGCGAACGCTTCCGGCGGACTTGAATATTACATGCGCGCGGACGGAAGCGGGCTGAATCCGGTGCTTCAGTATCCGGAAATGATTATTCACCCGCCCAATCTGTATTCGGGATACACCGGATTCACGATTCCGTTTGCGTTCGCGCTCGCGGCGCTGCTCGGCCGTTATCCCGGAGAGAAGTGGATCCACTTGACGCGCAAGTGGACGATGATTGCTTGGTGCTTCCAGACAGTCGGAATTTTGCTCGGCGCTCATTGGGCGTATGCGGTTCTTGGTTGGGGCGGCTATTGGGGCTGGGATCCCGTTGAAAACGCATCGTTTTTGCCGTGGCTGACAGGAACGGCGTTTCTGCACTCGGTGATGATGCAGGAAAAGCGCGGCATGATGAAGGTGTGGAACGTGTGGCTGGTATTCATCACGTTCATGCTGTGCATTCTAGGAACGTTGCTCACACGAAGCGGCGTGGTCAGTTCGGTTCACGCGTTTGCACAGTCCAATATTGGAAGCTGGTTTGTCGGATTTCTTTCGGTCGTACTCGCGACCTGCCTTTATGCATACTTCAAGAACCGCGATTACCTGAAGAGCGAGAACCAACTCGACTCGATGGTTTCCCGCGAGTCGAGCTTCTTGTTCAATAACCTCGTGCTGCTTGTCGCATGCATCGCGATCTTGTCCGGCACGCTTTTCCCGGTTTTTTCAGAATGGTTCACGGGATCGCGTATCAGCGTCGGCGCGCCGTTCTTTAACAAAGTAAATATCCCGCTCGGACTGCTTCTGCTGTTCCTCACGGGCGTAGGGCCATTGCTTGCGTGGCGAAAGACTTCCGGCGAGAGCTTGCGACGCAACTTCGCAATACCGAGTGCCGTCGGGGTCGGCGGCGCAGGCTTGGTTATCCTTTTGGGCGCACGCGATTTTTACGCGATCGTTTGTTACATGTTGAGTGCGTTCGTTGTCGCCACGATCGCCATGGAATTTTATCGCGGGGCCAAAGTAATTCGCGCGCGAAGCGGACTGAATTGGCTTTCTTCGGCGATGGAATTGACTCTTCGGAATACGCGCCGCTACGGCGGGTACATCGTGCACTTCGGCATGGTGATGATTTTTGTCGGACTGGCCGGACAGGCGTTCAACAAAGAGGTGCAGAAGGAAATTGGCGTTGGCGGCACGGTGAAGATCGGGCCGTATGAACTCCTGCTTCAAGCGGTCGATCAGAAACAAGAAAAGAATTACATGGCCGAACGGATGATCGTGGAAGTGATGAAAGATCACAAGCCGGTCATGATTCTTTTTCCGGAGCGGCGCAATTTCCCGACGAATCAGGAATCGGGAACGATGGTGGCGATTTATTCGACCCTGCGGGAAGACCTGTATGTCGTCTACGCCGGCGTGAATCAGGGGAGCGATGTGCCCACGATTCACGTGTTTCTGAACCCGCTGGTCAAATGGGTTTGGTATGGAGGCATAGTGGTCGTCATGGGAACGATTGTGGCGCTCGTCACACCTCGCCACGCAGTACTTGTTTTGTCTGGATCAAAGGTGCCGCAGACGGCTCCGGGTTTTGCAAATGCCGTGCCGAGCACGGCGACACTGAGGGAAGGGCATGACTAGGGCAAAAAGAATCCTGACGTCCGCGTTCGCCGCTTCGCTGGCGCTGACACCCGCTGCCGTGGTCAGCGTGCGCGCGGAACTTGATCACGCACATGAATTGGGCAAAAAGGTTAAGTGCTCGTGCGGCGGCTGTGAACAATCGGCGGGAACGTGCTACCACGTGGGCGGCGCCTTTTCCGGCCCGTGCGATCTCGCCAAAACGATGATCAAGGAGATTCAAGGCCATTTGGATAAAGGCTTGACCGATGCGCAAGTGATCGACGCAATGATCAAGGAGTACGGAACGGCCGCGTACATGGAACCGCCAAAAACGGGATTTGGATTGGTGGCTTGGCTCATGCCCTTCGTTTATTTGCTCACGGGAGCCGGACTGGTTGTGTTTGTGATTGGCCGCTGGAGAAATCGCGGCGTCGCCGCCGAAGCGGCAGCGGGAAATTCGACAATCACGCCGGCGATGTTGGAACGCGCGCGGGCGCTAGCGCAGAAAGCGACGGAGGAGTGACCTTGTTATTGTTGGCACTTTTCTCGGCGAACGCGGCGCTAAATGACTGGGCCGTACTCGGAGCGTGTTTTGCGCTGGCGATGGCTGCGGTGCTGTTCATTTTCTTTATTCAGCCCGATGCGTCGGATTTGGCGCCTCATCGCTCCAAGCTGGATCAATTATTGGAACGGCGCGACGTGATTTACGACAATATCCGCGATCTGCGATTTGAATATCGCGCGGGAAAATATTCGGAAGGCGACTACGAGGCAATGAAGACATCGCTCGAAATGGAAGTAGCGCAGGTGCTGCTGGAAATCGATCAGGTGACGGAATCGCAGACGAAGCGTCCGCGCGGGCCGAAGACGGTTTCTTCCGCAGAGGGCAATCGATGAAGTTTTCCGTGCGGCGGTTGTGGGTCATTGGGGTTCTGTGTGCTTCGGCTTGCGGTTCAGCGCAAGCGGCGACGGTACAGGGCAAAGTCACGAACGCAACAACCGGCAAGCCCGCCGCCTCGGTCGAAGTAATCCTGATTCAGTTGCAGGGCGGGATGCAGCCGGTAGCGAACACCAGGAGCGATTCGCAGGGACTGTTCACGTTTGACAATCCGGGAATCGGCGCACAGCCGATGCTGGTGCGCGCGGTGTACAAAGGCGTGAATTTTCACCAGCCGCTGCCGCCGGGAAAAGATTCGGTCGAAGTGAACGTCTACGACCTATCTGGCGACGCCAGGACAGTCACTGTGCCGTCGCATCTGATCATTTTTCAACCGAACGGTGCGAGCTTGACGGTTGCAGAGCAGTTGCTCGTGCGAAATGAAACGAAACCGCCGGTGGCTTTTTTCCGCGCGGACGGCAATTTTCAATTCTCATTGCCGGAAAAGGCGCAGCTAAGGCAGATTGCGACGGCCGGACCAGCGGGCATGCCGGTCACGCAAACCGCGATTGAAAAGGGCGGCAACAAATACGCGTTTGCTTATGCGTTCCGGCCGGGAGATAGCGAAGTTCGCCTGGCATACGAGCTTCCGTACGCGGGAGATACCGCAACGATAAAACTCACGCCATCGCACGGAGAGCAACGGATGATTCTGGTTGTGCCGCCGAGCGTCACGTTGTCCGGCGATCAACTGACTTCGGCCGGCCAAGAGCAGGGAATGAATTTGTTCGAGCACACGATTGCGGCGGGCGCAACGTCCTTTACCGTGAAACTTTCCGGCACCGCGCCGCCTCCGCAGGAAGCGAGCAACGCCGGCGGAGATTCGCAATCTGTAAACGGCCGCCAGGGCGGAGAGGATAATTCTGGCGGGGGAGTGCCGATTCAGGTTGTTCCTGGGCGGCTGGATTCGCTGAAGTGGTGGGTCGTAGGAATTCTCGTGATCGCATTCGCTGGCGGCGGATATTTGCTTTCGCGCAAGGTGGTGGTGGTGCCTGCAGGCGGCGTAGCGGCCTTGGCGAACCCGGCTCCTTCTGAGAAGAAGAAAATCGCAGCCGATGGACGCGCGGGAACAGCGAGAGCTGAAGCCGCCGTGGAGCAGCCGCCGTCGATGGCTTCGCTCGATCAACAAGCGGCGATGAGTCTTGACGGTCTGAAAGATTTGCTCTTCAAGCTGGAGTTGCGGCGGCAGGCCGGCACAATGTCGGAAGCCGAGTATGCGGCGGAACGCGCGCGCGCCGAGCGAATCCTGCGAGACCTGGTGCGAGGCTGACGCGGTGAGCGAACGCATCGGTCGCCCCGCCGGACTGAAATTCACAAAAATCGAAAAACGATTTGGCAGCCTTTATGCCCTGCGGCGATTGGATCTGGAAATTGCGCCGGGCGAGTGCGTTGCGCTGACTGGACGGAATGGCTCCGGAAAAACGACGCTGTTGCGCGTGGCGTCGCAGTTGACGCGGCCGACGCGCGGAGAACTTTCGTTTCCGGGGCTGAAGGACGGCGCAGTCCCCGCGATTGGCTATGTTGCGCACGCGATCATGCTTTACGAAGAACTGACGGCGGAAGAAAATCTCCAGTTGTTTGGGCGGCTGCTGGGAATTGCGGAACCGCGGCGACGAGCGCTGGAACTGCTGGAATCGGCTAATCTCGCAACACGAGCGACGTCACTAGTGCGAACGTTTTCACGCGGAATGAAACAGCGGTTGGCCATTGCACGGGCGCTGCTGAGCGATCCGGGAGTATTGATGCTGGACGAACCCGCAACAGGGCTCGATACGGAGAGCATGGCGTGGCTGAGGAACCGCATTCGCGAGTTGCGCGATCAAGGGCGCACGATCGTAATGAGTGTTCACGGTGAATCGGCGCTTTCGCAACTCGCGACGCGGGCAGCACGGCTGGACGCAGGGACGCTCGTCGCTGACACGCGAGGCGGGGCAACCTTCCAAAGTGTCTTCGCGGTGGGCGAGGCGTAGATGCGACTGCTCGCCAACACCACCGCGCTGCTCGGCAAGGAATTGCAAACCGAGTTTCGTTCGCGCGAACTGCTTATCACCACAATGTTTTTTGTGCTGACGGTAATCGCGCTGTTCAGCATTACGTTCGATGCGGCCGTTTCCGATCCGAAAAACGTTGGGCCGGGGCTGCTATGGCTCGCGATTCTGTTCTCCTCTTCGCTTATGTTGCAACCCTGCTTTTTGAAAGAGCGCACGAACGACACTCTGAGCGCACTACGACTCTCGGTTGGAGATCCGTTCGCCATCTTTCTGGCAAAGCTCGTCGCGAATGTCTGTCTGCTGCTGATCACGGAACTCCTGGCGCTGCCAATTTTTGCAGTGTTCTTCAATGTGAAGATCATGCGCGTATTCCCTCAATTGATGCTGGTATTTCTGCTCGGCAGCATTGGAATCGCCGTGACTGGAACCGCTTTGTCTGCGATTTCATCGCAGGCGCGGATGCGGGAGCTGTTGTTACCGATGCTCTTGCTTCCGCTGTTGGTGCCGATCTTGCTTGCCAGCACGGAGGCGACGGTGGCGCTCCTCGGAGAGAATCCGGCGCTGCGCTTGGACTGGATGGCCATCCTGGCGGCGTTTGACGTGGTTTTTTTGACGGCGCTATGGCTTTTCGGCGAATATCTTCTGGAAGAGTGAAGCGACGATGGCAAAAACCGGTGTGTACACATTTTTGGTCTGCGTGCTGATGGGCGTGACGGCTTACGCGTCGTTTTACATTGCGCCGACAGAATCGACGATGGGACTCGTGCAGCGCATTTTTTATCTGCATGCGCCGAGCGGAATGGTTTCGCTGATGGCGTTTATGATTTCCTGCATCGGCTCCGTCGCCTATATTTTGACGCGGAAGCCGAAATGGGATTGGCTCGCCGTGTCTTCGGCAGAAGTTGGCGTGGCTTTTTGCACAGTCGTGCTGCTTACCGGACCGATCTGGGCCCATCCAGCCTGGGGTGTGTGGTGGGCGTGGGATGCCCGGCTCACTTCCACGCTGGTGCTTTGGCTGCTGTACGTGGCGTTTCTGATTTTGCGCACGATGATTGATGACGCCGACCGCCGCGCGCTGGTCAGTGCGTTCTTTGGCGTGTTTACTTTTCTCGACGTGCCACTGGTTTATGGTTCGATCTGGTGGTGGCGGACGCAGCATCCGCAGCCCGTCGTATTCACGAGCGCGGGCCTGGATCCGACGATGCGGAAGGTTTTCTATTTATCGTGGCTAAGTTTGACTTGTCTGATGGCGCTGCTGATTCGACAGCGATATGAACTGGAATCATCCCGCGAGGAATTGAGAACGATCGAACAGGAACTGGAGGCAACTTGAAAAATCTCGACAGCGTGTTTGCCGCGTATCTGATCGGGTGGGGAATTTTCTTCGTGTTTTCGCTGAGCGTGGCCAGGCGGGCCGCCGGCCTCAAAGAAGAATTGGGCCGCTTGAAGGAGCGGCTGCAGGATTCGGCGCGACAAGGTAAATGAAAAACGGGACGTGAGCGAAAGGGAATCGCGTTGAGCGGAAAAAAGAGGATTGGAGTGGTGCTGTTTCAGTTGGGCGGGCCGGATTCACTGGATGCGGTCCAGCCGTTTTTGCGGAACCTGTTTCTTGATCCAGACATCATTCCCATGGGGCCACTCGGATTTCTGCGGACACCGCTGGCGAATTACATCGCCAAGAAGCGGTCGGTTCCGGTGAGGGGTCGTTACGCGATGATTGGGCGCCGGTCGCCGATTGGAATTCTGACGGAGCGTCAGAGAAAAGCGCTCGTGGCGGCACTGGCCCCGGAAGTGGATGCCGTAGCGGTTACGGCGATGCGTTACTGGAAGCCGATGACCGATGAGGCCGTAGCTGCGTTGAAAGCGGCCGGGCCGCTGGACGAGATTGTGTTGCTGCCGCTATATCCCCATTTCTCGTACGCGACGACGCTCAGCAGCTTGAAGGAATGGAAGCGAGTATACGGCGATGGAAAAAGCGGCCCACCGCTGCGTACGATTGGACAATTCTATAATCACCCGCTTTACATTCAGGCGCTTGTCCAGAAGATTGGCGTCTGCCTGCGGCAGTTTCCCGACAGTTCGCGGATTCATTTGCTATTCAGCGCGCACGGGCTGCCGATGAGCCTCGTGAAGAAGGGCGACCCGTACCCGAACCAGGTGATGGAAACGGTACGACTGACTTGCGAGCTTGGTGCGCAGAAGTACCCAAATTGGCCGAAGGAGCATTTGCTCTGCTACCAGAGTCGCGTGGGACCAGCGAAGTGGCTCGAACCTCCGTTTCTGGAAACGATGGAGCGGCTCGGGCACGAAGGCGTTAAAGAAATACTGGTCGTGCCGATTTCTTTTGTCACCGAACATATCGAAACGCTGCACGAGATCAACATGGATGGACGGCTTGACGCGAAAAAATATGGAATCGAACGATTCCGCATGATGCCGGCGGTTGGCGATTCGCCCGCGTTCATTGCCTGCTTGAAGGACCTCGTTTTGCACGGAACAAATGCTGCCGAGTCCGGCGAACCGCTGCGACGCACGGCCTGACGCCTGCAGTTTCTTTCCGCTTGCGCTATACTTTTTTCGTTCGCGAGCGGAGAAATGACGACATCTTATAAACCCCTGTTGCACCGGTATGCGGTATTCGTATTCCTCTGGACCGTTCTGCTTTTCGTTTTTGGAGCGCTGGTGACGTCGAATGGCGCGGCGCTTTCCGTGCCCGACTGGCCGAAATCGTTCGGCACCTGGTTTCCATCGCTGAAGCAGCTGATTCAGAATCCCGGTTCATTTTTCGAACATTCGCATCGCGTGATTGCGGGGGTTCTGGGAATTTTGCTGCTCGGCGAAGCGATTTTGATTTGGCTGATGGAACTGCGGCGGTGGCTGCGTTGGTTTGCGGCGATTGCCGTCGGCGGAGTCGTTGTCCAAGCGGTGCTCGGCGGCGAAGTCGTGCGCAAATTGCTGCAATATTGGTTGCCGGAACTGCACGCGTGCTTCGGTCAAATTATGTTCGCCGCGATTTTGGGGATGGCGGTATTCACGAGCAAATGGTGGGTGAGCGAACGGCCGATGATTGCGGATGCAGGGTCGCCGTCCGTGCACAGCATCGCGGTTGTGAACGCAGTCATTACGTTCATTCAAGTATTTTTGGGCGCGGGATTCCGTCATCAGGACATGCCGATCTGGCCGCACATGGCGGGGTCGCTGGCCGTGCTTGGCACGACGATTTGGATTGCGGCGGTGCTGCGGCGGAGATTCGATGCATCGTCGGAACTGACGTTCGGTCGCGTGCTCCTTCACTCAGTGATCGGAACGCAGATTATTCTGGGGGTCGCGGCGTACTGGTCGCGATTGACGACGGTGGATGCTCCGCATCCGATGCCGGTGATGATTTGGCTGACCGTGACTCACACCGTTTTTGGCGCGATCACGTTTGGCGTTTCGGTGTTCGTGGCGCTACTTTGTTACCGGACGGTTTCGCGGGACGGGGCAGTGGCCGTTGCGAAAGGGCAGCAGGCGATCGCTAGATGAGCACGGCGCAAACAACGCAGTTAACGCTGGCTTCGCGCGCGGGGGCGTACGTCGCGCTGACGAAGCCCGATGTGTCGCTGCTGGTGCTGATGACGACGGGCGCGGGGTTTTACATGGGTTCGCGCGGGCCGGTGGATTGGTTGCGACTGGCGCATACCGTTTTCGGCACGATGCTGATTGCCGCGGGGACTGCGGCGCTGAATCACTACATTGAACGAGATTCCGACCGGTACATGCGGCGGACGGCCGGACGGCCTTTGCCCAGCGGTATGCTGAAGCCGAATGAAGCGTTGTTGTTTGGAGTTGGATTGGCTGTCGTTGGCGCGGCGGATCTGTGGCTTGCAGGCGGAGCGCTGGCTTCCATTCTTGGCATCGTGACGTGCGTCAGTTACCTGTTCGCATATACTCCACTGAAGAAGCGGACGGTGTGGGCGACATTTGTCGGCGCGTTTCCGGGCGCGGTGCCGCCCATGATCGGATGGGCGGCTGCGACGGGTTCATTGGACCGGGGCGCGTGGGCGCTGTTTGCAATCCTGTTCTTGTGGCAGTTCCCGCACTTTCATGCGATCGCCTGGATGTATCGCGACGATTATTCGCGCGCGGGAATTTTGATGCTGCCGGTAGTGGATCGCGATGGGACGCGGACATTTCGGCAGATTATTTTAACCGCGATCGGACTGATTGGAATTGGGCTGTTGCCTTCGCTGCTCGGACTGGCCGGCGTTCTGTATTTCTTCGGCGCGCTCGTCGTGAGCACTGGTCTGTTGCAGGTTTGCTTGTGGGCAGCGAGTTCAAAATCGAATGCGCGCGCGAAATGGCTGATGCACGCGACTGTGCTGCACATTCCGCTGCTGCTGGGGCTTATGATGTACGACAAGGTGTCGCGTTGATTTCTCAAGCGGCGGTTAATGCGATTTTGAATGGGACGAGCGCGGTATTGCTGGTGTGCGGGTATGCCGCGATTCGTTCGGGAAAGATGGCCGTTCACAAACGATTCATGATTTCCGCGTTTGGGGTTTCGACGGCGTTCCTTATTTCCTACCTGATTTATCATTACCGCGTGCATCGGGTTGTGTTGTTTGAAGGACAAGGCTGGATTAGGCCGGTCTATTTCGCGATTTTGATTTCGCACACGATTCTGGCGGTGGCGATTGTGCCCATGATTCTGGTGACACTGCGGCGGGCGTGGCTAGAAAAGTTCGATAAGCATCGCGTGATTGCGCGGTGGACTTTGCCTTTGTGGTTCTACGTGAGCGTGACGGGCGTGATCGTGTATTTCATGGTGTATCAGATTTATGCGCCGGAGCGCCCGCACAGTGCTCCACCTGCCTCTACAAGAATTGCGGCTCCTTAGTTCTTAATAGTTTGGAACGACAGCCCCCACCCCCCCCTGTTTTTTCGTAAGTATTGATTCTACAGAGGTTAGTGGCAGGGGATCGCGTAAGTATTGAATGCAAAGGGTTTAGGCGACTGGAATTTCGGCCAAAACCCTGCAAAACGCGGAGTTCGTCCACAAGTGTTGATTCTACGAGGGTTAGTCTAAAGCAGAGATGACGGCGTCGGTGAATTCGGCGGTTCCGGCTTTGCCGCCGACGTCGTGCGTGGTGTGTTTGGCCTCGCGATAGACTTTTTCGAGGGCGGCCTGGATGCGGCGGGCGGCGGAACTTTCGTTGAGGTGATCGAGCATCATGACGCTGCTCATGAGGAGCGCGGTGGGATTTGCGAGGCCTTTGCCGGCAATGTCGGGCGCTGTTCCATGGACGGCTTCAAACATAGCCGCTTGATCGCCAATGTTTCCGCTGGGGACGACGCCGAGGCCGCCGACGAGGCCAGCAGCGAGATCGCTCATCACGTCGCCATAAAGATTCGGCAGCAGTAGCACGTCATATTGCTCGGGCTTCAGAACCATCTGCATGCAGGCGTTGTCGACGATGAGTTCCTTGTACTCGATATCGGGATACTTTTCGGCGACGGCGCGAATGGACTTGAGAAAGAGGCCGTCGGAGAGCTTCATGATGTTGGCTTTGTGGATGGCGTGAATTTTTTTGCGGCCATGGCGCTTGGCGTATTCAAAAGCGAAGTGTGCGATGCGCGTGGAAGCCTTTTCGGTGATGATCTTGAGGCTTTCGACCACGCCGGGAACGACTTCATGCTCGAGGCCGGAGTACAAATCTTCGGTATTTTCGCGGACGAGGACGACGTCGACGTTTTCAAAGCGCGACTGCACGCCGGGGACGTTTTTTACGGGGCGCAAGTTGGCGTAAAGGTCGAGCGTCTTGCGCAGGGCGACGTTGACGCTGGGCGGGCCGCCTGCAATGGCGGTGGCCATGGGGCCTTTAAGGGCGACGCGATTGCGTTTTACGGATTCGATTACGGCCTTGTTGAGCAACTGGCCTTTTTCGGAACCCTCGCTGGCGCGGGCGTGAATTTCTTCCCATTCAAGTTTGGCTCCGGACGCGTCGATGACGCGCTGCGCGGCTGCGGCAACTTCCGGCCCGATTCCTTCGCCGGGGATCAACGTGACTTTGTGGCTCATAGGTGCATCCTAGTGTAAGGGAAGAGGCGCGGCTGGCGGAAAGACTGCCGGAGACGGCGTTTCCGATTGGCAACAGGCCCGCTGCACGAGCCGCGCGGTTTTGCTATACTAGGTGGGTAAGATTCCCGCGGAGGTAGGCGCGGGAGGAGGCGAAAGATCCCCATGATTCGACTGACGTCGGTTGCAAGCACTAAGGTGAAGGAAATCATGAGTATGCAGAACCCCATCCCGTCCACGCTTCGCGTGGCGGTGGTTGGCGGCGGCTGCTCTGGCTTTCAATATCACATGGCGTTCGAGAACCAGACGAACGAGAGCGACGAAGTGGTTGATTTTGACGGCTTGAAGGTTGCGGTGGACCAGATGAGCTCCATGTACCTCGAAGGGGTCGAAATTGACTACATCGAGACGCTCGAGGGCGCGGGGTTCAAGTTCAATAACCCGAACGTGAAGAGCACCTGCGGCTGCGGAAGCTCGTTCAGCGTTTAATTTGGTTGGAAGACTTTTGACTCCTGAGATTGTGGCGTGCGCCAGGTCTCAGGAGTTTTTTTGTGCGCGGAAGTTGAATTGTTCGCCGCACGGAAAACTCGATGTACAACGAATTTGCGTACCAACAGGGCAGGCGGTATTCTGAAGTCCGAGCATGAAAATAGCTCTCGCGCAGTTTAATCCCACCATCGGCGACTTTGCAGGAAACTCCGCTCGCATCCTCGCGCTATCTGAAACGGCGAAGAAGCGGGGCGCGGACTTGGCGGTATTTTCGGAGCTCTGCCTGTGCGGATACCCACCTCAGGATTTGCTGGAACGGCCGTCGTTTATCGAGCGTAACCAGAAAGAGCTGAAGGCGCTGGCCAAGTCGCTGACGATTCCGTCGGTTGTTGGATTCGTGGGGCGAGTGAAGAATGGCACGCTGAAATCGATTGCCAACAAGGCGGCGCTGCTGTGCGGCGGCAAAGTCGTTTTTGAGCAGAGCAAAATGCTTTTGCCCACGTACGACGTGTTCGATGAATCGCGTTATTTCCATCCAGCAGAAAAACAACAAACCGTGGAGTTTCACGGCCAGTCGCTCGGCCTGACGATTTGCGAAGACGCGTGGAACGACGAGAATTTCTGGCCGAATCGCCGGTACGACCGCGACCCGATTGTCGAGCTTTTCCAGCAGGGAACTGACGTTCTACTGAACATCTCCGCGTCGCCCTATTCGATTGATAAGCGCGCCCTCCGTGTGGACATGCTGCGAGCGATCGCGGTGCATAACCGCAAGCCGGTCGTTTATGTAAACCAGTTCGGCGGGAACGACAGCCTGATTTTCGATGGCGCGAGCGTTGCGCTTACGCCGGACGGAAAAGTGGCTGCACAGGCTCTGGCGTTTGAAGAAGACCTGGTGCTGTTTGACACCGAAACGGGTGAGGGAGAGATTCACGAACAACCGCGGCAAGAGATCGAATATGCGTTCCGTGCGCTAGTTACCGGGGCGCGCGATTATGTTCACAAGTGCGGATTCAAGAAGGTTTTAGTTGGCCTGAGCGGAGGAATCGACTCGGCGGTTGTCGCCGCGATGGCTGTGGAGGCTCTTGGCGCGGAAAATGTGCTGGGCGTTTCGATGCCCGGGCCGTTCTCCTCGGAAGGGAGCAAATCCGATGCGGCGGCGGTGGCGAAGAATCTCGGTATTGAGTTTATGACGCTGCCGATCAGCGACGTATTTGAGGCGTATCGAGCGGCGCTGAAGCCCGCCTTTGGACGGCGCAAAGAAGATGTGACGGAAGAAAATATTCAGGCGCGCATCCGCGGCAATTATTTGATGGCGCTGTCGAACAAGTTTGGCTCGATGGTGCTCAGCACCGGAAACAAATCGGAATTGTCCGTTGGATACTGCACGCTGTACGGCGACATGGCCGGCGGACTGGCGGTGATTTCCGACGTGCCGAAGCTGATGGTTTACGAGCTGGCAAAATGGATCAATCGCGAAAGGGAACTGATTCCCCGCTCGACGATTGAAAAAGCGCCCTCGGCGGAATTGCGACCGGACCAGAAGGACGAAGACAGCCTGCCGCCCTACGACGTGCTGGACCGCATTCTGAAGGCCTACATCGAGGATTTAAAGAGCCCGCAGGAGATTGCGGACAAATACGGATTCGAGATAAAGCTGGTGCGCGACATTGCGGCCCTCGTGGACCGCACCGAATACAAGCGCAAACAATCCGCTCCTGGCCTTAAAATAACTTCGCGGGCGTTTGGATTTGGGCGGCCGTTCCCGATCGCGCAGAAATTTATTCCATAGAAAGAGGCTACCGGTGAAAGCTTGCTGGCGTTTTGTTGTGCTTGGAATTTTCCTGGGAGCGATGGCAGGGAATTCCCCTCTGTGCGCGCAAGCCGCTCCCGCTCCGCAATCCGAGCTGCAGAAGAAAATCGAGAAATATCTCCGCCACCTTTACGCGTTCGGGCCGGAGGTGAAGCTGACCATCCCCGAACCCAAAGAGTCAGAGGTTGCCGGCCTGCTGGTGACCACGGTCGAACTCGTGTCCGGCGAGAGCCACGACACGGCGAAGATGTACCTCAGCAAGGACGGGAAATTTCTGATTCGCGGAGACGTTTCCGACCTGGCCAAAGATCCGGTGGCGGAGACGCGCGCGAAGATCGACCTGGCCAGTTCGCCGTCCACGGGAGCTGAGCACCCTACGGTTACGGTCGTCGAGTTCGCGGACTTTGAATGCCCCGTCTGCAAGAATCTGCACGAGCAGCTTCGGACGATTCTGCCAAACTACCCGCAGGTGAAGTTTTACTTTAAGGATTACCCGATCGAGCAGATTCATCCTTGGGCCAAAACGGCGGCCCTCGCAGGACGCTGCGCCTACAGTCAGAACCCCAAATCGTTCTGGAAGATATATGACAGTTTTTATGACGGGCAGGACCTTGTGTCGGCTGCCAATGCGTGGGACAAGGCCGCCGACTTCGCCGGACAGGCCGGACTTGACCAGACGGCGTTCAAGAGCTGCCTAGCGTCCAAGGAAGCCGCGGACGCGGTCGACGCTAGCGTGGGCAATGCGCGAGCGCTCGACGTAACCAGCACGCCGACCGTATTCATCAACGGACGCCGCGTGGTGGGCGCGGATGCAGCGACGATTGAGCGATTCATTCAATACGAGCTTGCGAATCAGAAGTCGGCGAGCGCAGCCACTAAACCTTAATTAGCGAGAACAGGTGGGGAAGCGACCGGGGAGGCTTATCCACAGGGCGTCCACAGCGGTAGAGTTGAGCCTTATTTTCTAGTTAACATAATATAACTTATGGGACGCGCTGTCAAGAGGAATCTTTGGGAATATGGGCCTTCTGTGGATATTGGGTGTGGCTTAGGTGTAGTTCCCCTGGCTGGGCGCGGGGGGTGCGCCAGCCAGGGCGTTCTGGGTGTTCAGGCTGGTTTCTGGCAAGGGCGGAGCGGGTTCATTTCAGGCTTGATCGTGCGAAAGTTGCGGCGAAGCGTAAATCAGTGCGCCTTGGCGGCGACGGTGCCGGCGATGGCTCCGATGACGAACCACTTCATGGCGCGGCCGAGTCGTTGGCGCAGGGAACCTCCGCGGGCGAGGTTCAGTGCGGCGTCCCGTTCCCTGCCGAGGGCCTGGGTTTTGGTCTTTTCGTCGGCGAGGTCGGCGGTGGCGGCGGCCAGGCGGGCCTGGCAGGTCTTGCAATCCACGGCGAAGTCGTAGAGCGGCTTTAGGTCTTCGCCCGGGATCGCCACGGTGCTCGGGGTCGGTGCTTCGGGCCGTTTGCCCGCTCGGCTTTCGGCGCCGCGTGGATTGTTGTCCGAGGGCGCGTCAGGCTGGACACTTTGCGTTGCGACGAGTGGCTTGGGCAAAGGCAGGACTTCGGGCAGCCGCGCGAGGATTTGTTGTTGGGTGACGACGGTTGCCTTGAGGGCGGCGAGCTTGCCGACGGCGTCGTTGAGCTGGCGGTCGCGGTCCTGCTGGCTGACGGTCGCGCGCTGCAAGGATTGTTCGGCGAGGGCCAGCGTGGCTTGGAGTTTGGCGCGGTCGCGGACCTCGCTGCGCCATTCCACAAACAGAGTGGTAGCGATCAATAAGGCAACGGCGGTAATTGCGAGATGAATCCAGTTGCGCATTGGAAAGTTCCGCAGAGGGAATCAGGCGGTCGCTCGAAGGTAACTCGTGCGGCGCGCCAGGACCTCTACGGGATAGTTCGGGTTGGCGCCGCCGTTCCAGAGAAGAAGACCCTGCGCGGTGTCGCCCTTCGCTGCGTCTAGTTTCTTGCGCAAGACGCGGCAGCCCAGGTCGACTCCAGCGGCGGGATCGCAAAGAGCACTGAGGTAATGATCGGTGAAGCCATTTTCGCGGGCGACTTGTCCCATCACCTGCATCAAGCCCCAGGACATTCCGCGCGCGTAAGCTTCCGTCGCGGAGACCTTATTGTTTGTATATAAGGAGGCGACGTATTTTGCGAAGAAGGCCGGCTCGTAGCGCATCGCCCAGGGATTCCAGGACGACTCCTGCTCGATGACGGCGCAGACGAGCGACGCATCGAGACCATGCGCTTGCGCGGCGCTACAGGCGAACGCGAGAAGTTTGTCGGGCGCGGCGGTCATCGTCGGCTCCGGTGTTCTTTGCGGCGACTTTCGTTCAGGTCGATGAAGCGAAGCGGGGGCGGTTCGGGAAGGGCAATTCCCTTTTCCTCAGCGATCGCGCGCAAGGCATCGTAGATGTGCGGCAAGTGATTCGTGGCAATGTCGTAGACGAAGGCGCGATGGATTTCGTCGTCGCGAAGGCGGCGATGCAGCCAGCGCAGAAACACGACGAGCTGTACGCCGATCGGAAGCAACACGGCCAGCAACTGTGATAAGTACGGCGGCATTTGATTTTTTTTCCAGTAGCACAGCGGTGGCCTGTGCGGCATGGGCTCGTTGCGAGTTCAGTTGGGAGGTACGGCTCACACCGTGCACAGCCAAGAGTGGCTATGCTACGAAAACGCATTCTTGCCTGTGCGCTTTGGTTCGCGGCGTGGATTCGATCGCGCACAGCCAAGAGTGGCTATGCTACAAAAACGCGGCGGGGAGCGAGCCGAGGGTTCCGCCGAGCGCCGAGCCGAGCGAAGAGAAAAATCCACCGCTGCTGCGCGAAGCATTGGCGCGAGCGTTCAGCAATTCCGACGGGATGCCGAGACCACGCGAGAGCAGATTGGAATCGACGCCGAAGATCCCGGAGAGGCCCTGCAGGGCAGCCATCTGCCGTTGGAACGCCGTATTGGTGAAGTCGAGCTGGTTCCGCTGGGCTTGGCCAGCTTCGGCAATTCCCTTCTGGCGCGCCAGGTCGTCGGCGAGTTCGCCGAAGCCGGCCGAATTGCGCGTGCGGGCGGCGCGATTTGCCGCGGCCTGCTGGAGCGAATCGAACGCACTGGAGAGCGCGCCTTGCGATTGTCCGGTGACGGCAGCTTTATCGGCGGCGCTGAGGCCGGGATTATTCAGAATATTTTGAAACTGTGGCACGAGCAGATTGCCGACCTGCTGCTGCTGGCCAAAGAACTGCTGGTTCAGCGAATTAATGTTGGCAAGCTGCTGGTCGGTCAATTGCCGTGTTTGGTCTTGTGCACCGCGTCCCATGGGAAAACCTCCGAGGTTGTAAGTCGTAAGTTCTAAGTTGCAAGTTTCGAGTTTCGGCTCGCGCGACATCAATGTGCTGCGCGATTCGCGGTGGCGAACCACGGTGTGATGTTTTTATGCGGCTAGCCTAACCGATGCGTTTGCAGTAGGGCGTCCAGGCGTCGTCGCGGAGCCAGCCGAGGCGCTCGACGCGGCGGCCGAATTTTTTCGCGATGGACGGTGGCAGCCATGCGTGAACGTCTTCGAGACCTCGCTGCCAGGCATTTTGCTCGGCCGCTTGATGAAGCGCGAGCAGCGATTGCCAGCGCTCGCGCGGCGCGCCTTGCGATGGATCGAGCAGCAGGTACGCTTCGGCGGTCAGTCGAAGCAGCGCCGCGCCGCGAATCTTTTCGTTCGCGTCTTCGCCATCCGTTAAGACAATTTTCGTGACGAACAGCGGATTCGTGAGATCGGGAAATGCATACGGGAAACTTTGTGCCGCATGGATTTGTCGCAACGGCTCCAAGTCCTCTGCCTTGTATTCACGGACGCGCATGCACATTCTCAAGAGAAAGAGCCGGCTGGAAGCCGGCGTTACAAAAGCGACTGTCGCACGATGCGCGAGCCGGCGTGGATGCCAAATCCGTTTCCGCCGCGTGGCAAACCGTTCGGCAACGCGCCGCTTCCTTGCGACGGCAACGGCGCCGGCCCGGAAACTCCACCACCAGCGACTGCCGACGGCGGATTGCCGAATGTGACCGGCGCGGAAGGCTGCGAGCCGATGTACTGCGAATACACGCGCCAGTAGAGCGTCTGATTGCCGAGCTGCACATACAAATTCCGCGAAGAACCCATGAAATGAACGCGCGGGGAATTAAACCCGGGCGTCACGTCCGATTCCGCGAAATAAAAAAGTCCCGGGCGCGAATTCGCCGGGTCCGTGACGGCGAGGTCGAACCAACCGTTCGACGCGTGCACGGTCAGGGAAGCAATGGAAGACGGCGCCGGCGCAGGCGTACTGGGATCCACGCCAGCGCGTTGGCTGGCGGCATTTAGCGCCAACACGATTTTGACCAGCGTCTCGTAGAGGTACGGATCGCGGTCTTTCAGCGGAGCAAGTTGTGCCACGGTCAGCATTTACGGCCTCTCTCCCTACCCTTTCGGATACGCGTGTCCCACGACGCAATTGACAGCCCCGAATGAGGCCGCCACACTAAACGAAATACTGCGCGACAGGTCCGATGCGAGGGGATTGAGGATTCCCGCACTGGAAGCGCGAAAACAGACGATGCGGCGTACATCCCCTCTCGACCCACTCGACGCCGCGGGCTCCCCGCCTACCACGGCTCCCGCGGAACGCCTCAGTATGTCCACGATCGTTCCCAATGAAGCGCTGTATCGCTCGCTGATCGAGCGCGTGCCTGGGATTGTCTACATTTCGCATTTCGGGTCAGACGCCAAATGGCACTACGTCAGCCCACAAATCAAGGAATATCTCGGGTACGCAGCCGAAGAGTGGCTCGCCGATCCATCGTTGTGGCTGCAACACGTGCACCCGGACGATCGCGAACTCGTCCTGGCCGAAGAGCAACGGCTGCACAAAACGGGCAGGGCATTTTTTGCGGAATACCGCATGGTGTCAAAAGATGGTCGCGTGATCTGGTTCCGCGACGAAAGCATGATCATCCGGCCGGAAGGTTTCGATGTTCCGGTGCTGTACGGAATTCTGTCCGACATCAGCGAACGCAAAGCCACGGAAGTTGCGCTGCGCGAATCCGAAGAGCGTTTGCGGCTCGCGCTCGAAGCGGCGCATCTCGGCATGTGGGAATGGGATCCCGAAACCGACGCGCTGTTCTGGGACGACCGCCACTGTTCGCTGTTTGGCCTGAATCCCAAGGAAGCTCCGGCAACCGCGGCAAAATTTCTCGAACTCGTCTTTCCGGAAGACCGCGAATGGGTGCGCCACGCCGTGCGTGAAGGGCTGCGGCACGACGAAGCGTACGGCGCCGAGTACCGTGTGCGCTGGCCCGACGGCCGCGAACACTGGCTGGCGAGCGCGGGGCGCGTGCTCCGCAATGCCAACTCGCGCGCCTACCGGATGCGTGGCATCACGTATGACGTGACGGACCGCCGCGGACTCGAAGAACATTTGCGCCGCGCGCAAAAAATGGAAGCGATCGGGCAACTCGCCGGCGGCGTCGCGCACGACTTCAACAATCTCTTGATGGTGATACGCGGCCACGTGGAGCTGCTGCTCAACCGGCCGGGCGTGGACGCCGGCGTGGCGCACAATGCCGAAGCGATTCAAAAAGCATCGGATCGCGCGGCGGGCATTACGCAGCAACTTCTCGCCTTCAGCCGCAAACAGGTGCTTCAGGCACGCGTCATTGAGATGCGCACCGTGGTGAAGGACATCGCCAATCTCTTGCGGCGTTTGCTCGGGCCGATGGTCGATTTTCGACTGCAACTGCCCGCCGAGCCGCTTTGGGTACGAGCAGACGAGAGCCAGCTTGAACAAGTTGTCCTGAACCTGGCGATCAACGCTCGCGATGCGATGCCGAACGGCGGCACCGTGACGGCCATCCTCGACCACGTTACGGGAGATTCACCCGTCGTGCGGCGGCGGCCAGGAATGCCGGAAGCGGATTACATCCGCCTGCGCGTGATTGATACTGGCACGGGAATGGATGCGGCTACCCAGGCGCGCATCTTCGAGCCATTTTTTACGACGAAAGAGTTTGGCAAGGGCACCGGGCTGGGCCTCGCGACGGTTTACGGCGTCGTGAAACAGAGCGACGGCTGGATCTGGGTTGACTCGACCGTCGGCATCGGCACGACGTTTGAAATCTTTCTGCCGGCGGTGAAGGAACCCGATCCGGAAACCAGCAAGAAAACAAATGCCGGCAAAGAAACCGGCGGAAGCGAAACGATCCTCGTCGTAGACGATGAAGAAGGCGTTCGCGAAGTTGCGACGCAGTACCTCTCTTCGCACGGATATTTCGTGTTGGCCGCGGAATCCGGCGCGCGCGCTTTGGAACTCGCCGCCGCGCATCGCGGAACGATACACGTCCTTGTTACCGACGCGGTGATGCCCGGCATGAACGGACCGGCGCTCGCGAAGACATTGCTCGGCGAGCGGCCCGAAACAAAAGTGCTGTACATGTCCGGCTACGCCGAAGACACTTCCCTGCTCGAAGAAGCGCGCGATCGCGGCGAAGGTTTTCTGCAAAAACCGTTCGGCCTCGATACGCTGGCCCAGCGCTTGCGCGAATTACTTAGAAAATAAGCCAACGATCTTTCGTCAATTGAAGCCGCGGACGGGCGCCCAGGGATCGGGCCGAACCGATGGAATGAATTTTTGCAGGCGGAACCAGGCGCCGGCCTGATTGGTGCTTACCTGAAACGCCACACGCTCGCCGAGAATGTTTATTGGCAGCTCGAGGTCTCTCGGTGCGGGAGAACTCATTGGCAAAGGTTGTTGCGCTTGCGGCGAGTTCGGTGTGTCGACAAAAGATGTGAGGCCGAGATTTCCCGCGCCCTCGACATAGAGCGTCAAGTAGCTGAATAATTTGCGATGCGCGCCGAGCGCGAGCGCCTGCTCGACGGCACGCTCCGGAAAATAGTGCGTCGTGTAGTAACTGGGAATCGCGGCGCCATCGTCGGACAATTGCGTGTCGCTCAGTTTGTAGATTTTTCCCGTGCGGGCGCCGTTGCCGACCGCCACTTGTGCGGTTCCATCGATGCGCTCGAGCAGCGCGGCACTATTGGCGGCGATGGTCCACGGCGACCACTTGCGCGTCTTGTCGGTGGCGGTTTTTCTCCCCGTATAGCCAATCGTGACGGGCGGACGGCCGGCGATGTCCGCGGCGGAATCGAGGTCGCGGTAATCCAACATAAGAATTTGGTTCGGTGAAGTTGCCGTGCCCATTGGCGCGCCAATCAGAATGCGGCGTTCTTTGGTGTCCACGGTGACCCAAAGCGTGTGGCCATACTGCCAGTTGATTTTGTTCCACGTCGGCTGAATTTCCTGGGAAATCTTGACAGGCTCGCCGCCGCTGAAAATGTAGAGACCGGTGCGGTGCGCGACGACCACCCAGTCCTCGCCGATGCCAATGCCGCGCACAGAAGGTGTGCCGACGCGGCGCGTGACTTCCGCGATCGACCATAGCGCCGGCTCATTCGTTCCGTCATCTTGCGTGACGTGAATGGAATGTTCTTTTACGAAGTAAAGACGTTCGCGCAATTTGAATGCGGCGCGAATTGCCTGGCCGTCATTTTCACTGACGCTGAGCAGGCCGTTGATGCCGTCGTAGCTTTCGGGATCTTCCACGCGGCTGCCGCGCACGAGTGAGGAATTGAACGGTTGCGCCGTGGGAAAAATCTCAATCGAATCGATGTAGAAGATGCCGTTCAGCGTTGGCGTGCCGTCGGCGTAGATTTGCAGCAGCAAATCGCCGGGGATCGCCGTCAATGGCGCGGTGAGCTGTGCGGTGTATTCGACATAGGTCGTCGTCAGTTGAGTGGCGCTGAGTTGCAGGCCGGTTGTGCTGACACCGCCTGTCGCGCTGACGAGATGAATGTGCAGCGTGCCTTGCGCGAGAGTTATATTGCGCGCGCAGCGAGCGCGAATCGTGTAATCCGTACCGCTTTGGATGAGCGGCACGCCGAAGCGATCGTTCACGGCTGTTTGCGCCATCATTCCGCGAATCGGCGTGGTGCCATTGCCAACAATTGCGAAGGCCGCGCCCCAAACAGTGAAATTCTCTTCATCGCTTGCGCCCGGCGCCCAAACGGGATCCGGCGTCCAGCCGAGCGGATAATGCGGAAACGACGGCCCGGTAAATCCGCCGTCGAAGCCCAAGTTCATCCAGTTGTTCATTTTGTTGCGCTCGCCCCACCAGAAGAGGCGCTGCGCGTAACCGAGAACTCCGGCGCTTGGTGCGAGTTCGATAAGACGGAACAGATCGTCGACGTTTGTGCCCGCGAGCAGAATCGCGTCGGAGAAATCCACGGCGAGCGAAGTCGTGGCGTTGTCGCCCAGAATCATGTTGCCGCTGAAGAGCGTCGAACCGCTGCCAACGTAGAAAAAGCTGGCGCCACCCGCGCCGGTAAAACACAGGATGCGCGCGACGATGTTCGACGGGCCGACGGGAATATTCGTGAGGACAACACGCTTGTTACCGCTCGCGGTCCAGGAAGTCGCGGGACCGGGCTGAGTTAAATAACCTTGCCGCGTTTTGAAAATTACGCAGACTTGATGCACGCCCGCGGAAATGCTGCCGGCCGCAGCCGTGGTGCCGCCTCCGGAAGCGGCCAGGCCGCCGCTTGCGGCAGTGAAAGTGAAATGTGTGGTGTCCGGAACGCTCGCAATTGCGAACGTGCCGTTGTATCCGGCGACGCCGATGCCGGACGTCGTGACAAGTTGGCCGGCGACGAAGCCGTGCGCGACCGTCGTTTGAATCGTGGCCGTGCAGGACGCGGACGTGCCGCCGCCCGAAGCCGCGAGTCCGGAAACGCCGACGATGTAAGTAAATTGTGTGCTGCTTAAAATGCCGACGACGGGGACTGTTCCGTTGTAACCGCTGACGCCAACGCCTGCGATCGTGGCAGATTGTCCCGCTGCGAGACCATGAGTAGTGGAGGTTGTAATCGTCACCAGAAAACCGCTTTGCGTTGCGCCGGCCGGACTGGCGGAAATCGCCACAGCGGCAGGTTGCGTCGCGCCAGTTGGGCTCGACGCAACCGAAACGATTACGTTTTCCTCGATGGCGGTTGGTCCCGCGCCCGGTCCGCCCTGGCTTACGCGATCGAAATTCGTGTCGTCAAACTGGCGCGGGAGATCGATTCCAGATTTCCCGTCGCTCAAGGCGAGGTATTCACGCCCAAAAAGCGTGGTCGAGTTTGCATAGGAATTTGGCGCCAACCCGTTCGCAATTGCGGAGAGCGTTCCCGGCGTGGTCTCTTTGTAGAGCGCGCCATTCGCGTCGAGCGCCATCGTACGCAACGTTCCGTTCGGCGTTTCGTACGTCTTCAAATAATTTACGGTCGGATTTCCCGCGAGCGGTCCGAACATCGTTTGCAAACCGGGACGCGTTGCAACTCCGCCGGAACTGAACACAACGTCCTGGCAATCCGGCGAAACGCCGTG